>Ga0164313_10001877_pt1 | contig 18820 bp, 16 predicted proteins | sample GuaBasSedimGuay4_FD_113735 | JGI IMG/M metagenome (GOLD analysis project Ga0164313, IMG submission 113735) | Subseafloor sediment microbial communities from Guaymas Basin, Gulf of California, Mexico - Guay4, Core 4569-4, 0-3 cm | ecosystem: Environmental > Aquatic > Marine > Hydrothermal vents... | reverse complement strand
GGGTAATCTTGATTGATCAAACATTTCAATGGCCTTTCGCATCAAGCGGTCATCTCCTGACACATAGAGGGAAATCAGTGCCTCTATCCTTGTGTCTCCTATATATTGCATCTGCTCATAATAAGGATCGATGTAGGTTTCGACAGCTGAATTGCGGAGGGTGAGCCAGGATGCATCCCATATTTTGGTAAGCATTGGGTTATCGGTTTTAAAAGTCGCATTTTCCTTAAAAGGATAAGCGGTATAAACGCCATGATAATCCAGGATTTGTAAAGGATCATCCCGGGTTTCTATATCAAATTGGATAAATCTATAAGTCCTTTGGGCGAGTGGCTTATATAGGCGACGTTCACCACCATCGGGTTTGACTATATCAAAATATCCCAGAATGCTTTTTCCGTCAATGTCATTCCGGTCTCCTTTTTTCCAGTCGCTGTTAAAGAGCGCTTCTGCATAGGTGATCTTTATAATTGCATTTTTGCCTTCACTAACCAGCAATTCCGGGTACCCGATGGTGTGATGTGTTTGATCCATTAGCAGGGTGGCTTTTGTGTTGGGGGGGATGACAAGCGGTTTTTCACCTCTTAGAAATTCGTCATTTGGCTCTATGCCTACAGATCGTGCCAAAACGGGTATGTACTGAATGGATTCTTCCAACAAGGGAATGCCGCGAGGAACGAGAAACCAGGTGCTGCCATAAAGAAAGCCGGGGCCGACTGCAAATTCTACTGTAGCGAGTTTGGGTTGTAACCAGTCGACGTCCTTAAAATCCGGGTTTTGCCAACCCCATGGGTATTTTGCCATATCGAAGTTGTCGCCGGGGCCGGCAGCATAGTAGCCGCGCATATCAGCTGATGAGAAGGCTATATCGTCAAAGGCAGCATTTCTTATCACTTTCCATTGTTTGTCTCCTGTATTTACGACCACATCATTACCCTTGTCACTTTGCAAAATGAAGGCAGTCTGGAAAGTTTGCTGGGCAGCGTGCCGGAATTCACCGAAATTAACTACTTCAGCACCAATTAAATTTATACCTGCTTGAAGGTATGGTGCTATATCCAGGGTTTCATATCGCCAATGTCCCATATCACCCCTGGCCGGCCCCATGCAAACATAGTGGCCGTTTACATAAAGCCGGTAGCGGTTGTCAGCCGAAACATAAATGATAAATTTTTCCGGTTTATTGTTGAGATTAAAAGAACGTCTGAAATTGAATACGCCATAGTCAAGCGTGGAAGCGGTTGGGTGGGTGATCCACTGGGCTTTCCAGGCATGTTTCAACATGGTGAAGTCTTTCCCTTCGTGATTGATGGTCACTTCAGATTCCTGTGCCTTTAACTGAATGATAGATACAAAGGCAATTAGTACTGCAATAGCGATTTTCCCCGGCATGATGAATATAATAGATGATTTACAAAATTTGTAACGTACAAATATAGGCATATATTTTGACCGGGAAGAAAAACCATATTAGCCTCTTGTTTTGATTTTCTTTCTGGTTAACCTTGAGGCCAATGAACCAATGAACCGGTTAACCAATGAACCGGAAGTTAAACTTTGTCCGGCACCACAAATGGCGCCCGGTAATCGCGCCGTAGCATCGCATTTGCCTCTGTGTCATTCTTAAACTTCATAGTTGCCGGGTCAAAATCCAGAGCCCTTCCGAGTCGGTAGCTTATGTTGGCGAGGTGAATAAGGGCGGTGGAATAAAAGCCTTCAATTATGTCTCCCTTTGCCAGTGATTGATCTTTTGCGCGTATAGCATCAATGAAATCCTGATAATGGTTGCCCAGTCCGCTGCCACTTTGCCCCGGATCGCGATCTTTACCCATAAATGTTTTCCATTCATTTACATTTTTACTCATGAATCCTTTAGAACCGTAAAACAGGTTTCCTACGGTGTTTGCAGAACTTGTCATATATGTATTTCCTGTTGTGTTGTTTACATTCAATGCGCCTTCCCTGTTGGTGATCCAGTGTCGAACTTCAAATTGTAGTATTTTCTTTTTTTCACCTTTACCGTTTGGATTTGGGAATTCAAAAACTGCCATCAGATCATTAGGCGTTTGCTGATCATCGTCAAACATAAAATGTCCACCGATTGCGCTTACTTTTGTAGGAAGGGTAACGCCGAGGCCCCAGCGTGCCACATCCATTTCGTGTACACCCTGGTTGCCCATATCCCCATTACCGTAATCCCAGTTCCAATGCCAGTTGTAATGAAAACGATTTTGTGAGAATAGTTTTTCAGGTGCCGGACCCTGCCACAAGTCATAGTGAACACCTTTCGGTACGGGTTCGTTTGGGGTGTGGCCAATTGTATCACGCCATTTATAGCATAAGCCTTTAGCCATATAGACCTCTCCCAGATGGCCATCATGGAGGTATTTTGCCATAGATTGTGAGGCGGGATTGCTCCTTTGTTCGGCGCCGTCCTGTACGATGACATCGTATTTATTTGCGGCTTCAACCAGTTTTTGTCCTTCGTAAAAATTATGGCAGCAAGGCTTTTCGACCGATACATTTTTGCCAGCCTGAATAGCCCAGATGGCAGCTAATGCGTGCCAGTGGTTGGGTGTGACAATTGATACGGCGTCGATATCTTTGTCCTCATAGAGTTTGCGTAAGTCTGTATATATTTTTGGCTTTTGAAGGCCTTTGGAGGTGAAAAGATCCTTAACGCGATCTGCAAAAAGGTTTTCATCTACATCGCAAATGGCAGCGACTTCCACATCCTTAAGTTTTGAATACTCGCGAATATGAGTTTGTCCCATTCCGTGTATTCCAATTACAGCCACGTTTACACGGTCATTAGCACCTCTCCAGCGTGAATTTGCCAATATTGTTGGGGCTGCTCCCATTGCGAGTGTTCCTGTTGTTCCGAGTTGAATGAATTTTCTTCGTTTCATCGTTATAGGGTGTTTATTTTTATCTTCAAAAACAATGTCGTATTCCTGAATAATATCACCCCTTTCGGGGTTAAGCTTAAATTTTACTTCCATTTTTCTACAATAATATCATCCCTTCGGGATTTTTTTCCACCTTTTACTTTCCATTTTGCCAACTGCCTACTGTAGACTGCCTGCTGAGCTTAATACACCCCATATTCCTGAAGTGCCTCCCACATTGCTATAATATTCTGAGGGGGTACTTCATTTTGAATATTATGAACGGTGTTGAAGACGAATCCCCCACCGGGTGCCAGGGCATCAATATTCTGCTTTACATGTTCTTTGATCTTTTTTGGAGTACTAAATGGAAGCATATTTTGAGTTTCAACACCACCCCCCCAAAAGGTTATGTCTTGTCCGAAATCCTTTTTCAGTCCCAGGGGATCCATGCCTTTGGCGGCTATATGAATCGGATTTAAGATATCGACACCCATTTCAATAAAATCAGGAATAATGGGTCTGACGTTTCCACAGGAATGAAAAAAAACCTTAGCTTCCGGAGCGGCCTGCTTTATTTCACTAATAAGTCTTTTAATATGAGGTTTAAAATAGGTCCGAAATTGATCAGGTGCGATGAGTTGTGATTCTTGTGTTCCGTAGTCATCTGCTTCTGATACCACATCTATCACATCGTGCAATTCAGTCAGCGCCATTTTCCAGAATTCAATTTTCAGGTCGGTGATCTTCCCGATCAGAAGGTCGTTTTCAACAGGATACATGAATGGGTCGAGCATGGCGTTCTCCATACCCCTGATTCGTTGGGCCATCTCGAATAATCCGGCACATAAACCTTTTATAACTACGAGTTTCCCTTGTTCCCTGTATTGTTGTGCTTTTTTACGGAGTCCTTCAATTCTTCTGGAGTCGGATGCATCAGGCCAGTGATGGCTTTCAATTATTTCAGGGGTGAGGTCCACCGCTTTTAATGGATTTTCTATTATGGAGAACCAACTTCCATCTTTTTTGGGAAAATGATGTTTCATTCCCCATTCGTCATTGTATAACCAGTTTTCACCTGCATCTTCCAGTTTGTCATAGACAGACCAATTGTGCGAAGTCAGGGGGTACAAGCCCCGTGTATCTACCTTCAATCTTTCAAACATTTTATCCGAAGGAATGACAACCTGCTGAATGACATCCAGCCATTCCGGATCATCTTCTTCAATTCCTAAAAATGAACTTAATTTTTTATATGCGCCATAAGTAATTCCAGTCAATTGCGTGCTGCCCAGATCATAAGGGATCTTGTCTGGTTCCTGATGGCGAAGCGTTTTTAGTATACGATCTCTCGAGTTCATATAAAGAGTTATTAGTGCTGGATCTTATAATAAAAATTACAGGATACGGAGCTTTTTAACTTCATAATATAAAAAAACAATATCGTTAATTTATTGTAATATTGTAATCTTCAATTTGTTTAGGAATTAAAATTACGGAATATTTAATAAAAAATGCATTTAATGAAAAAGACACTGTTTTTTATAAGTTTATTAGTATTTGGTTTCAGTATTACTAATGCAAATACTGAAGATAGGGTTGTGTTAATTCCTTATCCGAATCAAATAGAATTTAGTAAAGGGAGTTTTAATTTATCCTTCGATACACCAATTGAAATAAACGGTGTAGGTGATAAAACGACTATCAATTTTCTAATCAACCAGTTTAAGCTGCCGAAAAACAGATCTGTTGATTTTAAGAGGTCACCATCTATAATCTTGAAAATTGTAAAAAGTGAAGATCTGAAGTCGTATGAATGGTATCAATTAGAAATTTCAAAGAAAGGAGTCTACGTAAAAGCAAATTCATCAAAAGGATTATTGTATGCAATCTCTACCCTTAATCAAATACTATTTCAAACCAGGAAGGGAGGTTATTATCAATTGCCTTACCTTACCATTGATGATGATCCTTCATATCAATTTAGAGGTTTTATGCTGGACGCAAGTCGTCATATGCAATCTGTACAAACAGTAAAATCCATCCTTGATTTTATGGTGAGTATAAAACTTAATGTTTTTCATTGGCATTTGACAGATGATCAGGGTTGGCGAATTGAAAGTTTAAAATACCCAAAATTAAATATAATAGGATCATATGCAATAAGGAGTTTAGATAAGGAAATCAATGGTTATTATACAATTAAGGATATTCATGAAATATTGGACTATGCTCAACAACGAAATATCGAGGTAATTCCAGAATTTGATGTTCCGGGTCACAGTTGGTCTATAATGAATACATATCCTGAATATAGATGTCCCCATGTGCCATATTCAAATGCATTTTGTGCCGGAAATGATAAGACATTGCCATTTATAAAATCTTTGTTTGATGAAATAATCGAAATATTCCATCCCAAATATATTCATATAGGTGGAGACGAGCGTGAAAAAGATCTGTGGAACACATGTCCGCTTTGTAAAAAGAAAATGGAAGAGCTTAATATCAGTGATGAAAACGAGCTTCAGAATCATTTCTTAAACGAGGTGTCCAAGTATTTGCATGCCAAAAATGTTATTACTATTGCGTGGGCAGAAAACCTTGAGGGTGGTATTCCTGAAAATCAAATAACACAATCATGGCGATTGAAAAATGAGGCAACCGTAGCTATTAAAATGGGTCATCAAGTAATTGTGTCCGACAACTTGGAATGTTACCTTGATTATCCTGAAAATGAAAAAGAAAAAGAAAGCAAACCAGACTGGATGCCAATAATGACCACGAAAAAGTTGTACGATTTTGATTTTATCCCTCCGAATTTAACACCGGAGGAAGCAAAACTAGTACTGGGAGGGGAATGTCCTCTATGGACAGAAGTCATTTCTGAAAATCAGATATATTTTCAGATAAAACGCAGAATTGAGGCTCATGCTGAAAGGTCCTGGACAAAGTTGGAGAATAAAGATTTAGACCGTTTTATGACAAGCTATCAAAAGTTATCAGCATATTTCACTAACTTTTTTTAGACAATACGATAATGAAATAATAAAAATTCAAAATTACTATATGATTTATTCATTATAGCATTTATTCATTCACAATAATAATATAACCAATCAAATATCTATTTTAAGAATGATAGAAAAGAAAAGTAATGTTCGCTGGCTTATTTTAGGTTTTTTGTTTGTAGCCACAACATTGCTTTATATCGATCGCTCAGCTTTAGGGATTATGGCTCCATTTATTCAGGAGGATATGGGCTGGACCGAACAGCAGTACGGTTATATCAATACTACATTTATGATTGGTTACGGAATCAGTTTTTTAATCATGGGATTGATTATCGATAAAGTGGGTATAAGATGGGGCTATATCATATCTGTGAGTCTATGGAGTGTAGCTCAATTGGCACATGCCTTCGCCAGAACCTGGGTAGGATTTGCAATGGCCCGATTTGGTTTGTCAGTTGGGCAGTCCGGTAACTTTCCTGTGGCCATTAAGGCAGTGGGTGAGTGGTTCCCCGACAAAGAGCGGGCGCTTGCAATCGGAATATTTAATGGAGGATCCAATGTTGGAACACTTATCGCACCTTTGGCCATACCTTTTTGGGTAGGTATTTTTCATAATGACTGGAGGGTCGCATTCTTGTGGACCTTTCCCATCAGTGTGTTGTGGGTCATTATCTGGTTTTTCAATTACAGAAAACCGGAAAAGCACCCACATGTGTCTAAACAGGAACTGGATTATATATATGATTCTGCATCAGAAGGCGGTAGTGATCGTCCGGGTTGGCTGCAACTACTTCGGCACAGGGAAACATGGGCAATCGGCATCGGGAAGTTTATGACGGATCCGGTATGGTGGTTTTATCTTTTTTGGGGTGCAAAGTTTCTCCATGGTAAATATGGGCTGAATTTAAAGGAAATAGGGATACCCTTTTTTACGATATACCTTCTTTCCTGGTTCGGGGGCATATTTTTTGGTTGGTTATCATCGAAACTCATGAAAAGTGGCAGATCATTGAATGTGGGGAGAAAATTGGCATTACTTGCAAGTGGCGTTGCGGTACTTCCTGTTATTCTTGTTCCACATATCGATAATTTGTGGATTTCAATTTTGCTTATCGCCCTGGCTGCTGGCGGTCATTGCGGTTGGTCGGCCAATATATTCAGTTTGATGTCAGATGTTTTTCCAAAAAAGGCAACTGCTTCCGTCGTTGGAATTGGTGGTTTTGCAGGAGCTGCAGGGGGTGCCCTGGCGGCATTTGGTGTAGGTCATATACTTCAGAACATTGGAATTGACGGGTATGCAGTGCCATTTGCCGTAGCCTCGTTTGCGTATCTGTTAGCTTTGATATTGATTCATTTGTTGGTCCCTGTTATTAGACCGGTTAAATTGTAATGGTTTTTATTCCCTTTCCAGCGGATATAGCAATGAATGCACATCTATCTAAATGGGTAATGCTACGTATGATGCTCGTATCAGGAGGTGCTCCAAGGGTGATCGCCTGGCTTTATGGTGGTCAGGGCACTATTAATGTGCCCTCCTGGTCGCCGGACAGCAAGCGTATTGCTTTTGTAAGCAATTCCGAATGACGCTGGCCGGGGAAAGTTTATTGTAATATGCAAAAGTAATTTGCTACCAGGTGGTAGGTTTGATTTTCTGCGCGGCATTTAGTATGTCTCGTTTGCTTACCTGGCCTTTCAAGACACCATTTTCTACAACCGGGAACCTTCTGAACCTGTGCTTCAAAAACATATTGGCAACGTGCACTATATTATCTTCTATCGATACGGTGACTACCTCTTTGTTCATGTATTCTTTTACCAGGTGCTTGCTAATTGGTTGGTTGTGGTAAACACTATCAATAATAACGCGCAGGCAATCCTGTTCGGAGATCATACCTATGAGCTCCTTTTTTTCATTAAGTACAGGGGCGCCAGAGATTTCTTTTGCATTTAATGTTTCTATAACTTCCCCAACTTCCTGGTCGGGGGTAAATGTAACCAGGTGAGTAGCCATATACCGGGTTACCGGTTCATAAGTATTTTTGGCAATTTCACCGTTGGTAGGTTCAAGTTTTGGTGTAAAATTCATAGTTGTTACTTTTTTGGTTTTGTTGAAAAGGGAATATATTTAAATGTTCATCAAAAAACATTTCCCCAAGTTCCGCAATATAAATAATAATTTCCTGGTTTACAAATATTAATAAAAGCTTAAATTTTAATGAAAGAACAACAGTTCTATTAAATTGTTTGATGTAGTGTTTTGTTTTAATTTGCAATCCGAAAATAAACTTGATACAAGTGAAGCAAATATTAATGAGTTTTGTGTTTTTTTTCGTCTTTACAACTTCCTCGGTGAAGGCCCAGGAATTAGATGAATTAAATCATTTCAAGTATGCAATTGTGGAGACGCTATTTTATGAAAATATGGCTGTGGATATATATTCCATAAGTGGAAATGTCCGCAAACATTTTTTAGATAAAGGTATTCGGGTGGTATCAGAGTCTAAGCGTTATTGGCCGGATGAGTTATTCGGAAATCCTTGTTTGGGTATTTATTGTAATATTTTACCAAGTACAGGATTATTTTCCAAGTATAAGGTAGAGATTGAGATGAAGGATTGCAATGGCAAAGTACTTTATTCGGGTATGGGTAAGGGTGTTGGGGAAACGGAAACGGAAGCATATCATAATGCAACAGAGAGGGCATTGGATGCTTTTGACAACCTGGTGTATCAACATGACCCCGGTAATACCATACAACTGGAAGAGCAGATGACCAGGAACAGAATAGAAGGATTATATGATGCGATTGGAGGCCCCACAGCTTTAAAAATTGAAATCAGTGTTAAAGATGGTAAAATAGAAGCGAGAATAGTTGATTCAAGTGACAAAAAATATCAAAACGGACAACTACTGGCATCATTTACAGAAAGCTCATTGAGCAATAATTTGTATAATGTAGAATGGATGCCTGACGATAAGGGCTCGTATATGACACTGGCCAGCCTGGAAAAGGAAGGAGGGCGTCTCACTGTAGAGTTGAAAGAAGAAAACGAAAAAAAACAACTCGTTTTTCGTAAAATTGAATAGATAATAGTTAGAATCTGTCTACAAAGTCATGGTCTGGATCAGAATATTCGCTATCAAGGCTTGCGCAGCTCGAAAAATGTGAGTTTACATGTCGTAAATGACCATTTTGAGAGCAAGCGTAACGCAGATAGCGGACATTATGGACAGACCCTAAATAGTTGAATGTTTGCCATTATGGAACTAACACCTGATAATAAGTTAAAGAATCTGATTGTTGTTGGAGACCGGGTTTTAATAAAGCCGAAAAAACCGACAGAAAAAACCCGGAGTGGCCTCTACTTACCACCCGGCGTACAGGAGCAGGAAAAGGTACAGAGCGGCTATGTGATTAAAGCAGGCCCTGGCTATCCTATACCAGTTCCATTTGAAACGGATGAACTCTGGAAGGAGCAGGAGGAACAGGTTAAATACGTGCCGTTGCAGGCTAAAGAAGGGGATTTAGCTATATTCCTTCAGCGAGGTGCTTATGAGGTAATTTACGGGAATGAAAAGTATTTTATAGTACCTCAATCTTCTATTTTAATGTTGGAACGGGAAGAGGACTTATTCGATTAGTATTTTTTTCTGCGCACTAAAGTTTCCCGGATAATCCTAATTGGAATAAAAAAAAGCAACCTGTTTAGAGTTGCTTTTTTATTAGTCGGTTGTTTTGTTAGAGCCTGCCTATATAGTCAGGGTCTGGATCAGAATGTTTGCTATCAAGGCTTGCGCAGCTCGAAAAATGTGACCATTTTGAGAGCAAGCGTAACAGCTTGCCCCGCATTACTCGGGGCAGATAGCGGACATTATGGACAGTCGGTCTGTCCATAAACTCAAGTGTTTAATTCATAAAGTTCGAGTTCAAGGCTTGCGAAGCACTAAAATTGGGAGTTTACTATTGTAAATGACCAATTTTCGGGCGAGCGTAACGCAGAAATCGGACTTTATGAACAAACACTAATTAGGACATGAGCTCGATACTTCTTTTTATAAAGCCGGTCAGATCAGAGCCTTTAAGCATATTTTGGGATAATAGTCCGAGTTGATAAGCCTGCCTGGCCAGTTCTTTTTGTTTTTCCGCTTTCCTCGATTTGAGAATTTTCTGGATAAAAGGATTATTGGCATTCACCACGGCATTGATTTGATTGGGTATCCCACCCATCATCATGGGGTTGCTACCGCCAAGTTTTGACATATCATTCATACGCCTCATAAATTCTGATTGAGTGATAACCACCGGTTGTTCATCGGGAGCAAGTGATTCAATTTGTATAATAGCTGAATTTTCGCCTATAGTCTCCTCGAAGATTTTTTTAATCTTTTCTTCCTCCTCTTTTGACAATACACTCTCCCGGGTTTCATCCTTTTCGACCAATTTGTCAATAGATTCGGAATCCACACGCTTCCACCTCGTTTTTTCGAGTTTCATCTCTATTGTGTTCACAAAATGACTATCGAGAACCCCATCCATTTTCAGTACATCGTATGACATGTTTTTGGCGGATTGAATGTAAGGGTCCTGCTTGGATTGATCGGAAGTATATAAAGCTACGAGATTACCTTCCTTGTCTTTTTGATTAGTTTCTATTTGTGTTTTATACTCATCAAAAGTAAAAAACTTACCATCTACATTTTCAAGAAGTGTGAATGACTTTGCTTTTTCATAGAATTTTTCATCGCTGATGATGCCGTATTTTACAAATACATTGAGACTCTCCCACTTCTTTTCAAATGCTTTTCGGTCTTTCTTAAACAGCGACCCGAGTTTCTCAGAAACTTTTTTAGAAATATGGGCATTAATTTTTTTCACATTACCGTCAGACTGCAGGAAACTCCTCGATACGTTCAGCGGAATATCTGGTGAATCAATCACACCGTGCAGCAACATGAGGAACTCAGGTACAATATCCTTTACCTCATCAGTTATGAATACCTGTCGTGAATATAGCTGGATTTTGTTTTTGTTTACCTCAAATTCATTCTTGACTTTTGGGAAATACAAAATTCCGGTCAGATGAAACGGGTAGTCAACATTTAAGTGGATCCAGAACAACGGTTCTTCAGAAAACGGATATAATTCTTTGTAAAAATTGATATAATCCTCATCCTTCAATTCAGTGGGCTTTTTTGTCCAGATAGGATTTGGGTTGTTAATGATATTTTCTTTCTTGACGGTTTTTTCTTTGTCTTTATCGTCTTTAACAGTTTCTTCCTTTTCGCCGAATACAATCGGAACCGGCAGGAAGTGACAATACTTATTAAGTATTTCACTTATGCGGTGTTCCTCCAGAAAATCCTTGTTGTCTTTGTTTATATGGAGGATCACATCGGTACCTGTTTCTTTTTTATCGTATGAATTAATTTCAAATTCTGTACTACCATCACAATCCCATTTAATAGCTTCAGCGCCTTCCTGATATGATTTGGTGATGATCTCTACTTTGTCGGATACCATAAAAGCAGAATAAAAACCAAGACCGAACATGCCTATGATCTGTGCATCATCACCTTTTTCTTTGTATTTTTCTATAAAATCTGTAGCACCTGAAAAGGCTATCTGATTTATGTATTTTTTTATTTCATCTGCGGTCATACCAAGACCGGGATCGCTCACAGTGATGGTTTTCGCCTTTTTATTTAATTTGACTACTATTTTTTGTTCACCCAGTTCTCCTTTGAATTCACCCATAGAAGCAAGGCTCTGTAATTTTTGGGTAGCATCGACCGCATTTGATACGATTTCGCGGAGGAATATCTCATGATCCGAATAAAGAAATTTTTTAATTATCGGAAAAATGTTTTCAGTGTTGATTGAAATTGATCCTTTCTCTTGCATAACTTTTTGTTTTATTTTTTTACTCCGGAAAGCAGGCAAAATTCATTCCATCCATTCAATCTGGTTATTTTGAACACTCAACACTGACACCTTGACAGCAATTATAAGATGAATTGTCAGTAATGGGAGCTAAAAGTGTTTTTAGGCAAAAGTTAAATTGAATACGATGAAGGGTAGAGGGGTATCTCAATAATCCATTAAATTTGCAACAGAACCAAATAAATTATTCAAGATGCAACGTTTATTGTTTATTGTGCATCTACTGATTGAATGATTCACTGAATGAGGCTTCGAATAAATAAATCATTGTCTGAAGGAGAACTGGTAAAAGCTTGTAAAAGGCTTGATAAAGGTGCTCAAGAACACCTTTTCAGCAAGTATGCTCCTGTGATGCTCGGGATTTGCCGGCGATACACAGGCAACATACATGATGCCGAGGATGTAATGATCGGAGGATTTATGAAAGTGTTTGATAAAATTGATCAATATCAGGGGGCAGGTAGTTTTGAAGGATGGATTAAGAGGATCATGATCAATGACTCATTGGGTTTTTTGAGAAAGAATAAGTCGATGTACCTGGAAGTGGATATTGAGAAGGCTAATGAAAGACCTGATTTGAACAAACTGGACGCTGCTCTGGATATGGAGGATTTATTATCAATTATCAGTGAATTACCACCGGGTTACAGGTTGATTTTTAATCTGTATGCTATTGAAGGGTATAGTCATAAGGAAATTGGTGTCAAGCTTGGTATAACTGAGAGCACATCGAAATCACAATTAAGTAGAGCGAGAGTTATTTTGAAAAAGAAGCTTTTGGATGCAGAAAAGATGTTGGAAGGAAAAATAACTAGTCATGAAGACAAATAAGCTGGACGATCTTTTTAAGAAAAAGTTGCAGGCCTATGAGGTGCAGCCATCGGATCATGCCGTTGAAAGGATGATGGGAAAACTTCAGCAACGTCATAGGTATATTTGGATACAGAGATTGATGGTGGCAGCAGGTCTTTTATTGCTGGGTGCCGGCACGATATGGTTGGCGGATGTTTTTGTAAAAACAGAAGCAGACAAGATTGTAGTAGTTGGTTCTGAAAAGATAATGAATCAACCTATAGAGAATGAAGTATTGAGGAGCGAAATGCAATCTTTCGAGGAAAACGCTGTTTTGCGGTCAGGTGAGAAGGAAACAGCATCATCGTCTGCTATTGCTAAAAGCACCATTGTCACTGATGATTCGGATTTGGGAAAGTTACCCGTCAATATTAATAGACCGGATATGGAAAATGAAGCAAAGGTTAAGGATGTGAAACGATCTGAAGAACAAGTTGAGGGGTATCTCCAGGAGCGAAAAGAGGAACAGCAAATGCCCGTACTAGTTTCTGAACCGGTAATTGCTTCACGTACAGTGCCTGAAGTTGAATCATCAGCTGAGGATATGCAAACCAGCATTGTGGAGGAGGATGAAGTAGTACCTATAAAGATTGTGTATAAGAAAACAAATGACAGCCAGGATATTGAACCGATCAAAAAAAACGGGCTTTTTAAAAAGGGATATAAAAAAATTGCAGCAGTGGTTGACAGAATGAACATTAAAGATGGGGCAAAGGACAGACTGCGCAAAACCAGGGATGATCTGGTGGCAATGAACCCCGTAAAAATATTTAGTAAGGAAGAAAATTAGCAAAACTATGAGTATAACAATAAAAACAGTATCTATTGTTTTAGTATGTATTATGATGTGTTATCAGGTTTCCGGAGCAGAAACAGTTCCAACAGAAATTCCACCGGACACAATTGAGATCCATTTTGGTGACAAAGGAAAGATAATCATTCAGATTGATAACGAGGAAGACCTCAAAGTACTTAAAGAATACGATGTCAATTTGATGCTTGAGGACATTGATTTGACGGAATATCAGGATGATAGTTTAGATATTGTAATCATTGAAGACAAAGGGGGTGAAAAATATTTAAAATCCGAAAATCTTGAAGAGGATAGTGAGTTCCGTGAGCTGGAAGATGAGTTTGATAATAATTGGGCTGACAGAAATCCAGAGCCGGTACCATCTGATGCTATTGAAGAGCAAGTTGTTATTTCTCATGCACATGAAAAAAAGCATAAAAGCGCAGGTACCACAATGGTTTCATTTTTCGATTTTGGTATGAACAATTGGATTGAGGACGGAGGGTTTCCGGATGAAAATAATGCCCAGTACACCGTACGCCCCTGGGGATCGTGGTATGTCGAACTAAAAGCCGGAATGCAAACGCACGTGACAGGGAAATTTGCTATCGACTACGGTGGTGGAATTAGCTGGTACAACTTAAAATTTCAGGATAGTAATACACGTATGGTGAAAGGAGAGGATCAAGTGATTTTTACTACATGGGACCCGGAGGTGAAAGCTTCAAAGAGTAAATTGACCGTGGCACATATCAACGCGCATTTTGTTCCTGTATTTGATTTTGGATACAGAAAGCGGATTAAAACATACGAAGACGGAACGACGATTACACGTTCAAACTATAATAGGAATGGTTTCCGTATTGGAGCCGGTGGGTACGTAGGTTACAGGATAGACAGCTATTCCAAGCTCGTTTCGCGAAAAGACGGACATAAAAGTAAATACCGTGAGCGCAGCAATTATTATCTTAATAATTTGCGTTATGGTGTACGTGTGCTGATCGGATATGGCGAAGTGGATTTCTTTGTCAATTACGACTTGAACACGATGTTTGCTGAAGACCACGGCCCACAACTAAATGCTTTTAGTTTCGGTGTTTCGTTTTGAGGTGAGCTAATTTATGTGAATTAATGGTGAAAAAACATACTATGCCTGCCAACGAGTTGACTAGAGTGCAGCAGGTAGGAAAGGCATGAACAACTTTCACCTATTTTTTTCTAATTGCTGAATAAACAATTGCTCTATATTATCAATCATTTTTTCCATGGTAAAATCTGATTTAATCAAATCAGCAGCATTTTTTTCCATGTTACTCTTCATATTTGGGCTTGAGAATATATTTTCAATGGCATTGTAAATTGCTGCGGAATCTCCTTTATTTACCGTCAGTCCCGATTTGCCATTTTGAAATAATTCATCAACTCCAAATACATTCGTGGCAACACATGCTTTTCCGACAGCCATTGCTTCTCTTAATGCATTACTCATTCCTTCATAGTCTGAGGACAATACGAAAAGATCTGCAGAATTCATTAAAGTCAACACATCATTTCTAAACCCAACAAACTTAATTATATGATCGACTACAAAGTCAGTTGCCATCTTTTTAAGTTTCTTTTCCAATTTGCCTGTACCTGCCACTAAAATACTCCAGTTGGACTTTTTATTTTTAGCCATCACGGCCACTTCGATCAAAAGGTCAAATCTTTTTCGTCCTTCTAATCTTCCTGTACCAATAATAACTTTTGAATCAGGTTTGAGGTCAAATTCTTTATGCAAATTAATTTTCAATAAATTGTCTGGTAATTTCAGTCCGTCATATACAACATGAATAAAATCATTCTTAAACCAATGATAATTGTGATATAGTTCCTTAATAGATTTTGTATTTGTGATTATTCCGTCAACAAACCTGGTCCAGGCAATCTTATGAAATAATTTTTTCTTATTAATAGTATTGAGTCCCTGCCTTCCAAATATTGCCTTAATGCCGGCTAAACGTGCTGCAAGGCCCCCTACCTTTACATCTCTGTTTTGAACGCATAAGACAGCTTCAATGTTGTTGTCCTTTAGGTATTTTTGAAATGGACGAATTTTCCAAAAAGCTATATCCGGTCCGATATGAAATGGAAAAATCGTTAATCCCTTTTCCTGCGCTCTTTTTCCAGTTTCTGATCCGGGACGACTGGAAATCACAACATGATGTCCCCTTTCACTCAACCCTTTGCCAACATTTATTGTCCATTTTTCATCGCCTCCCAATGTAGGGAAAGTATTTAATACTAAAATCCTCATTTCTTAATCTGTTATAAGTTGGCCAAATGTAACTTCAATTAATATCTTATTTTCATAAATCCACCTGATTTTTCATATTCATAAAGCTTTTCGTATTGGTATTATCGCTTGAGCAGGTAGAATTCGGAATCTCTCCAATATCTGTCTGCCTCATCAATTCTTGATCAGGTTTTTAAATCTATGTATAATCATAGGGGTTTGATCCACATCTGACAAATTCAAAACAATTTTATATATGCTTCGTATAAATGATTAGCTTTGCAGGCTATTGTTCTTTGATATATGGGGCCGACCGGATTTGACAGCAGGTGTGAATGGTGTATCTGCATGCCGGGTGGTGAGTGTACATCCGTAAAAAATGCGCTTAATTTATAATTGGCGAATCTAACTTTGCCATGGCTGCCTAATCATTAATTAGATTAATGATAAGGGCTTAAACTGTACCCGGTTAGACTGGGAACGGGCCACATCCTTCCGAACTTCGTTTTACCGGTTCGGGTTTTGGGTGTCATTAGGTAGAACTAGCTTAATGTCTTGCTGCAGACTGATAGTGAAATTTAAGCAGCTTTGGAGAAATGTGGGTTGTTGCCTGCCAGCATTCTTTGAGCATCAAACGGCAACTAAGCATGTAGAAGATGCAATATTTCCCTGACTGGACCGGGGTTCGAAACCCCGCGGCTCCACAAAACAGTAAGGAGCAAGAGTGTTGAGCATACAGCGAAATACTCTTGCGTAGTGCTGTTTTGTCCCTCAAAACTCTTGCTCGAACTCTTGCTTTTGCATATAATAATAAACGCATGTTTGATTTTGAAAAACTCACAGTTTACACTAAATCCAAAGGATTTAACAAAAAAGTGAACACCTTTTTATCGTCTAAGAAATTGGATAGAACCACAAACGATCAACTTCGAAGAGCGTCATTCAGCATCATGTTAAACATTGCAGAAGGTTCAGGTAGGTATACAAAGGCTGATAAACGTAATTTCTACGTTATATCTAGAGGTTCGACTTTTGAATGTGTTGCAATAATTGACTATTTGAAAGAAATAAATGCTATTTCGGAGCAAGAATTTAGTCTGTTTTATTCTGACCTTGATGAATTATCAAGAATGTTATTCTCACTTATTAAAAGGATTGTCAAAATAGTCAATCAACATTTATCAAATTTCAGATATTTGTTTGAATCCTACAAACGACAACTTTTAACTCTTTTAAAAGTTTTAAGTCATTGATTTGAAATCTTTTTGGGTTCGATAACGGTTGCATCTGCTCCACAACTTTCTTAAAAAAATCGGCCTGAATTGCGAAGTCTGGCCGATTTTAAATTTTTACGTACGAATTTGCGTACGAATATTGTTTCTTTTCTGGTTTTTTGATATTCCCATCCTTATCTGATATTTGCGAAAGATCTAGTATAGCAGCTAGGTTCCTGGGCCTTCTCATTTTAGGCACGTTTCAACATATTGTTCAGTGCGGGATGGTACATATCAACACGTCGTGCCGCATAGAAAAACAAACCTTTTGTCAGAAATTAAGATTAAATCCTTAATTTTATAAAATAATGGAAACTATTAGAATTGACATAATTGATCCAAAAGCTAAAAAATTGCTTAAAGATTTAGCAGAATTGAAGTTGATTAAAATAAAAAAGGAAGTTAAATCTGATTTTTTTGACTTACTTCAAAAATTGAGATCTAAATCAGATGAGAGTATTGGCTTTGATGAAATCACGAAGGAAGTTGAAGGCGTGAGAAAATCACGTTATGAAAAGTAAAAGAATTATTCTCGACACAAATCTTTGGATAAGCTTTCTCATTTCAAAGAATTTAACCCAAATAGACTATTTAATTAAAAGCGAAAAAGTAAAACTACTGTTTTCAAAAGAGTCATTTGAAGAATTTGTAGATGTTGCAACAAGACCAAAATTAAAGTATTTTTTCTCAAGCCAAGACATGGAACAGATATTTGACTTATTCGACCAATTTGGTGAATCTATTGTTGTAAGCTCAAATGTGAAAATATGTAGGGATGAAAAGGATAACTTTTTACTCAATTTGAGTATTGATGGGAAAGCTGATTATTTAATAACTGGAGATAAGGACTTGCTAATTTTAGATAAAATTGAAAAAACTAAAATTTTAACAATAACCGAATTTCTTGATATTGTGTAATAACTATGCTACACAACAAAAAACTAGGCTCCCAATAGGTCACTAGATGTATTTTCAACAAAAAGTGGATTGGACTTGAATTATAGAAAAGGTTACGAGATAGTTAATCACCTTTGCCCTTCGAGCCCTATCGGGCTTGTCCAACTCTAATTTTAAATGGCCGAATTTTGGGGAGGCTTATACTGCCTCATAAAATTTTACTTAGCCTTCGGCCTGCCCATTAACCATTTGCCTGTTCACCAATATAACTACCATAGGCCATTAACACAAATGAACCTATTAAAACTAATAATGCAATAATTAGGGAAGCGTAGGTTTTTCTGCTTACCCCTTTCCATTCTTTCATAATTATGCCAATCATGTAGCTAAAGAAAATTAGCATTGACATGTGTAATACCCAACTGGCAAACATAAAACTGCCCATTCTCACATGGCCAAGCCCGTAAAAGAAAAACTGCGAGTACCACATCGATCCTGCAAGAGCAGATAATCCGAAATTTCTGATATATTGTTTTTTACCTATTTCATTTACATTAATCAGGGTTTTAATTGAGCCATCTTTAATTGCTATAGTGATAAACCAGGTGAGATTGGTGAGCAGACAACCGAGAGATGAGACAATTAATTTTGCATTTCCTTCAAAATGACCGGCTCCATGCTTTGCTGCTATTTCTGAGATTGGATTTCCAACTTCAAGAGAAATGCCCCATACTGCTGAGAGTGTGCCGGCAATTATGACCAGAAACAACCCTTTTTTCATATTAAAATTTAAATTGGCCTGGCTTTCTTTTAGAGCAAGAAACTTTTCTTTCATAAAACCTGCCTTACCACACAAGGCCACACCAACTATTGAAATAATCATTCC
>Ga0164313_10001876_pt1 | contig 18820 bp, 15 predicted proteins | sample GuaBasSedimGuay4_FD_113735 | JGI IMG/M metagenome (GOLD analysis project Ga0164313, IMG submission 113735) | Subseafloor sediment microbial communities from Guaymas Basin, Gulf of California, Mexico - Guay4, Core 4569-4, 0-3 cm | ecosystem: Environmental > Aquatic > Marine > Hydrothermal vents... | reverse complement strand
TGTGACTTCACAGGGACCGGCAGCGGCATCCAAGACTCCCGAAGGGGAACCTGCGGCAAGTGCTGGGGACGAGCCCGCGAAAGAGCAGACTCCCAAGGAAAAGAAGGCATCGAAGAAAGCGGTTAAGAAGGAAATATCGAAAGGCCGCAACCTCCGAGTTTCCAGAATCCTTGGTAGAGCCACCAGGGGCATACCTGTTATTGGGGCAATGGTCGCCGCATCTGAGTCTGGTCACATAGACGCGGTGGGGCAGGCTGCGTACGACGCCGCTAAAGGTCGAGGACTTACTGATGCGGAAGCTGCACGAGAGGGGGTTTCAGAAGCTGTCAACGTAATCGCGGCTGGTACGCCTGGAACGGATTTCGGCGAGGAGAACGTAGATAATGTTGTCGAAGGTTTTGGAGAGTTGAAGGACATTTGGGACGAGGAAGGGCCGTTCGGTAACATGGGGTTGATGTTTCTCAGTCAGCTTGGACTCATGGATGAGAATGCCCTGCACACCGGCAAGCCACGTGAGCCTCGTGGTCTTATACCGAGGGCAGCAGAAGGGATTGGCACCAACTTGTATGACACTATCAGCCTCGTTAATGCGGGTAACGACCCCGAGGCGCGGGCGAAGCACTACCAGATGATGGAAGATCGGGGGCGTATGCCCGGAGCGGAAGTTTTCGATCCTAACTACGTTCCTACTGTGGATGAAGCAGGCGGTGGCCCCGGTGGTCCCACTCCTCCTGTTACGCCTCCGCTTCCTCCCCAGGATGCTCCTCCGGCTGATACGCCTGAGACTCGTAGAGGGCTGGGGTCGTTCACGCCTATGGACAACAGCATCAACTATGAGCTGAATCTTCCTGGCCGGGGACGCGCAGAGATATCCCCGCCGATGGACCCGGCTGGTTTGCGTGGTGGTAACTTCGGGCCTTATGCTGGAGACATAAACGGGGAAGGCGGCGAACGCCTCCCCGGAGACTTCGCCAGCAGAGTTCAGGCCAGTATCGCCGCTGGTGCGTACGACCCTGTCTCTCAGGAAAGGTTCGACTCGGCTACTCAAGTCCACAAGGACAACTTGAAAGCCATCGAAGCAATACGTGAGTCACGTGCTGCGAACCTTGGCGTTCCCGTGGAGTTCCTGGATGAGGTCACGGCTGGCAACATGTCTGGCGAAGAGGCAGCACGCTCCGGCGTGGCTACTTCTGCTGCCAGAGGTCTTGGCGGCGGGGACATGATGGACATGCTTGAGTTCATGCAGGGTCAGCAGGGGGACGAGCGCAGTGCTGCTACGACTTCACTCGATCAGATGGAGAAGGCGAGGAACCAAGCGTACCCGGATGATCCGGTGCAGGCTCAGGCGTTCTCCGATTTCGTCGGGTGGTTCGAACAGGGACGGGATGTCGGTGAGCTGGATGCGTCGAGAGTCTCCGCACTGAAGGATGAGTTCCGTTTGAGGAATCAGTTCTCTCAGGAGGGATTCCTGTCTGCGCTGTTCGGCGATACCGTCGATCCTAAGTCTCTCGGAATCCCGGGGGTGTCGATCTTGGACTTCATCACTGAACCGGACCCCGAAGGTCAGTTCGCTGAAGAGGACAACTATGTTTTGACGATTCCTCAACCGGGGGGCGGCGTGACGACACACACTGTAGATCAGCAGAGGTTCTTCGACGTTATCTCACGGGAGATGCCGGGGGATCTAGCGGCCAAAATACGACGACGTTTGAACTACAAGAAAGCACAGAAGTAACATGGCACACGGCATCTACAAGAAGCCGGGAATACCTGCGGGGCTGCGGCCTCTTGAAGAAGAGGAAGTCTCTCTCAAGGATCTCGGTCGTCAGTTCGGCAGGGGCTACGAAGCTCACATGGCTGGACTCAGGGGCGGGCTCTACGGAGCCGTGGAAGCCCTTGGCTCACTTACGGGCTACGACTATCTGAGAAGGACTGGCAGGGAGGGGGCGGAAGAGGCTGAAGCCGAAGCCGCCCCTTACACCGCTGAAGTGCCTACCATCGAGAGTATCAACTCAGCCATCGACGCCCTGAAGTGGGGCGCATACACCGCAGGCGGGCTCCTACCTTCTGCTGCCCTGATGGTGGCAGGCGGCGGCGTGGGTGGTGTTGCCGGTGCGGCTGTGGGTGCTACCAGGGCAGGAGCTGCCACAGGCACGTATATGGCCTCGGCCACCCCCCAGGTAGGGGACATCTACCGTGAGATCAGGGAGGGGGGCGTGGACGCGCCTGGGGCGGCGTTCGTAGGTGGTGCTGCCGGTGGTGCCGTGGAGATGCTGCCTCTGGTGTCCGGTATGCGGCGGGCAATGGGCAAGCCGGGGGGCCGGTTCGCTCGGCAGATCGCCGCGTCTACCTTCGAGGAGGGGGTGGCCGAGGCCACGCAGGAGGGCATTGCCCTTGGCACGCGGGCGTACGCGGACCCCAGATTCGAGCCTGAGTTCGATGAGATACTGAGCCGGGTGGGTAATGCCGGTGCTGCTGGCCTCCTGGGAGGGGCTGTGCTGGGCTCAGCGGGCTCAGGCATACGTGCGTTCAGAGAAAGGGGGATGTCCTCGCTGACGTTGAACCAGCCCCAGGAGGCAGCACGTTCGTACTCTGAGGACGATGCTGTTAACGATCTCTTCAGGGAAGGGGACAATATTGATGATATCGTCATGCGGGAACAGTCCCGGTTGTTCTCCGGTACGACCCTGGACATCGACCCCGAGGGAGACCTTAACGTCGTCTCAGAAAGCATCGGTGACATGGATTTCTTCGGTGAGGAGCTGTCTGAGACATCACAGCGGCTGATGGGAGAAGCCCCCCAGGACGAGGTTCGCCGCCAGTCTGTGGGGCTCGACCCCATCAAGGCTGGGGATCTCAACTCCCAGATAAAGGCTGTAAACGCAGGAACCGGCAGAGACGACTACCGCAAGATATCTCTACGCGACAAGATAGAGCACGACGCCAGGGTACAGTTCCCCGGTGATCCGGACTTCCAGAGGGAGTACGTGATCGATCAGGCCAAGTACAAATTTGGGGAGAAGACGGGGGCGAACTCGTCTGAGCGGCTGGCCGGTCTGTGGAACCGGCGCATGGGGTTTGACGACTTCAGCTTCGAGGCCTTGGGGTTCAACACCCAGGAGGAGATGGACTACGTCACTACTCTCCTCGACGAGCAGATTACGGGCGAGGAAGCGAAGTCATGGACTGCCGCTAAAAACTTCCGCCGCTACGCGTACGACGAGGGGGGCGCAGTCACCGAGGCGGAGGGCGCACCTCGTGATTGGACGCAAATCTATAACCGCGACGATCCCGCCGCCTTCCTGGAGAACTTCGAGGTGGCGGCTGGCCCCCTGATGGAGTCACCCACGGACTTCAATTTCTCCGACGCACTTATAGATCGTCGGTCGAAGCAGGCTGTGGTGAAGGGTAAGGACTTGGATTACGAGCTGTCCCCAACTGAGTTCCGCACCAAGTCCGATCTGGTGGTGAACCTGCTCAATCTGAGACGAGCCGTAAACAAGGTGAAGTCCAAAGCCGGAGAGCAGACTGCCCCCAGTGACAATGTCATGGCTGACATCGCGGCTGACCTCATGATTGGCTTTGAGCTGCTGCAGGAAGAGATGGCCGACACGGGCGAGAATGGTTTTACTTGGGAGGATATGAACAACATCGACCCTTCTGTCAAGGTAACTAAAAACGTAACTATTGGAGACCTTGGCAACTACCTCTTGAACCAGACTGTTCCGGAGAATAAGCCGTATCAGGATTTCGAGCTGCAGGAAAAAGAGGCAGGGGGAAGTGAACTGCAGCAGGATAATCTGTCAAAGCCGGAACCTATCCAGCAGACGAGAGAGGGGAAGACTGCTCCGCTCAATATGCTGATGCCTGACGACTCGGCACACACTACCTTCGAGGGATACAAGTACGACACGGAGCAGGAGCGTAGGGACAGGCTTCTCAACCGTCGTCGGGAATTGAAAGAGCAGATAAATGATCTGAGGGTGGAGGTTGAAGTTACTGCTGATGCCGGAGAGATGGCTTCGAAGCTGGGTAAAGCGAAGTTGCGGGATGACTACAGAGAAGCTCGCCGGGAGGAGAAGAAAGCGGAAAGGGATTTGCTGGATGCGAACCGTACACAGACGAAGGTAGTGACTCTGAAAGAGGAAGAGAAGAACTACGACTTCAGTGATCGCACTATGGAGGAGCTGCTGGAGAACGGCAAAGTAGATGTGTGGAAGAAGGATGTAAGGGGGGTTAACGTCGGGGATATATTTGCACTGAGGAATACAAGTGGACGGGAGCAACCTGTACGTATGAGCTGGAAACAGACTGACGTAGCTACGTTGGAAATGATCGGCGAGCAGAAGATAGGCACCAAGTCGAAGATCCCTCCCTCCGCTGCCCGCAAGGCTCCGGTAGATCACAAAGCTACCATGTACTTCGCTTATGGAAAGGACAGAAAGTCTAGCGTAAAAGCCAACACTACGTTCGAAGCTATCCTTAGTGGGGAGCGTACGTCCACCACACGGAAGAAAGGCTCATGGGCCGACAAGGTTAAAAAGGGTGACATACTGGAGTTCTGGTCTGGAAACAGGGTGGGGTCCGGAGACTCTGTTCGCGTGGTTGCTACTGCTGACGCCAAGACAATCAACTTGTCTGAGATGTCCCCACAAGAAATCGATGCGTGGGCTACTGCCGAGGGGTGGTCTGTACGAGCAGCGGTTAAGTTTGCTAATAGCTTCCTCAAAGGAAACACGACCCAGGTACGTTACCGCCTGGAGAATGAGTCCGACATAGTGTCTACGGATCGCAAATCTTCCGGCAGTGTCACATACGTAGAGGGGGATATACTGAAGCACAAAGCAGATGTGCTGGTTAACCCTGTTAACACGGAAGGAGTCATGGGCGCGGGGCTGGCTAAGAAGTTTAAGTCAGCTTTCCCGTGGAACTTTAAGAAGTACGAGGCAGCTCACAAGGCCGGTAAGTTGGAGGTGGGTAAGGTTCTCTTTGCTCGCAACCCGGTTAACCCATACAGGTACGTGGCGAACCTGCCAACGAAACAGAAGTGGAAAGAACCTTCGGAGCTAGCATGGGTAGAAAGCGGGTTGAAGGATCTGAAGAAACGGCTCGATGCGTCGGAGGATGTGCGAGACGTAGCTATACCTAAGCTGGGATCTGGACTCGGTGGTCTGGATTGGGCTGACGTACAGCCGTTGATAGAGAATATATTTGCAGAAGCGGATTATGAAGTCTTCGTATTTGGGGAGCGGGTAGTAGAGGGTGTCAAACCGAAGCAGAAGAAAGAAGCTCCGGCACGGTCCTTCTCCTCTGTGGCTCCTGGCAAGTTCGTCAAGGCGGATATGTCCGGAGCGCAAGCCCAGGTAAACTCCTGGTCGAAGGCGTTGAACCTGCCTGCGCCGGTCAAAGTGCTTTCAGCAAAGCAGGCATTGGCGAAAGTGCCTAGCGAGTGGAGGTCACAGTTAATAGACGGGCGACTCCACGGGTTCACACTCCCGTTCAACGGTAAGCAGGTAGAGATCTTCGTGAATCCGCAGTACGACGCAGCCACCCAGCATGAGGTGCTGGCGCATGAGTTCGGCCATGCAGTATTCCGGTCAATGGCCTCGTCGCTCGATACCCGTACTGCCAACGCAATCATGAAGGACTTCACCAAGTGGCGTGAGAGCGCACTGGGTGCGAAGTACGAAGATGTGGTCAAGTCGAAGAAGACAGACAAGGCGCAAGTGCTGTACCTGATCGAGAAGCTCAACAGCAAGACCGTAGCTGACATGAGTACGGCTGAGCAGGACTACCTGCTTGACTTCGAGGAGTGGTTCGCCGACAACGTGTCAAAGTGGCTGGTGTCGGAGGCCAAGCCCCGCACAGGTATGCAGCGGTTCTTCAAGGCAATCGCTGACGCTATTAGTAGGGCGTACAGTATGGTCCTCCCAAGCCGTAACTCTGTACAGATGTGGGTAAGCTCACTCCACGGGCGTACTGTGCGCGGGGGCCGCTCCATAGATGAGACGCTGCCCGCTAAAGTAAAGAAGCTGCTGAAGGAGAAACTCGGTGAGGACTGGGAGCCGCAACTCGCCGCCGCAAGTTACATCTCCGGCACCGCACCGTACTACGGGTTTGAGTGGTCGAACGAAGAGAACAACTATGACAATACGCTGAGTGTTATCTACGACACTTTAGATACGAAGGACAAGGCTACGCTTGGTATGGCTGCTCGCACGGCATACGTGCATAACCAGATGAAGGAGTACGTGCAGTATCCGCAAGACCTGGACTCGGAGAGTTACGCTGTACGCTCCATGATAGACCTGTGGTTCAAAGGCGTTATCGATGTTGGGAAGGATACCAATTCCGCTATGAAGCGATTCGCTGACAGCATAGATAATACGATGGGTATCGTGCGGGAGCTGGAAGGTGCCGATACGATCCTGGCTGCAATGTCAGAAGACCGCGTACAGGCTGTCTCGGAAGAGGAGGGGGCCACTGCGCCTGCTCTATACCAACGGTACGCTCCAGGCGGCATAGCTGAGAACGCGGTCGATGGGCTGGGTCCGGTATATGAGAAACTGGCTAAGCCCATGCGCTCGCTGTTTCACACCATCGACGACCGGGTGCGTGCTACGAAGAACCCAGCACTGATAGAGGTAGCTGACGCATTGCATTCGCCGCAAGGCTCGTCTTCTACCAGCCCCAATATGTGGCTCAACAAAACCAATTTCCGTGGACGCTTTGAGAACATAGTGAAGCGTATCTTCGAGGGCTCCACTGAAGAGGAAGTCACTGAGTCCCTCAACCTTCTCTATGGTGTAGGTTCAGTGAACGCTGCGTCTCAACGTGTTCAGCGCATCGTGTCCAGGACTCGCGCCTTGATGAAGGAGATGTTCCGCTATCAGAAACAGGCAGGGATAGATATTAAGTATCGGGAAAACTACTTCCCGTGGGTGCTCAACCTCAGCGAGGTAGAGGACAACAAGGTAGAGTTCTTCGATGTCATCGACCAGGACAAGTATTACGATGATCGCGTGGGTATCGCAACCACATGGAATAAGCGGGCTATCGCTTGGGCTCTTAGATTCGAAGGCAGAGGTTGGGATAGCGATACGATGGGTGACTTCGAATCCACTGACCGTAAAGCCCTGGCTGATGCTTGGGCCAGAGGAGCCAGCGGTATAGAGCATTATGGCAACGACCCGGATGCTTATTACGAGCTGGATATGCTTCCACGCATAAAAGAGGATCAGGTTGCTTCCAAGATCTACGACCACTCCATGACAATGGGAGGTATCATCGACGTAGAGGAGCAGGAGTTTGATCAGTATGAGGGACACGTACCGTTCATGCGGTTCCTCAATCATCGTATCCTGGACTTCGTAGTTCCGAGTGAGATACGTCCGTTCCTCAACAACGACCTGGGCGAAACTCTGCAGCAGTATATAGGTAAGGCTGTAAAGCATACGGAGTTCGTTCGTAAGTTCGGTAACGAGGGGCAGCACCTTGAGTCGCTGTTACTGAAAGCGATTAGTGAGTACGGGGCTACGCCGGAAGAAGTTACTCTGACGATGAACTACGTGCGGGCGTCGATGGGCTCCTATGGTAAGGGGACCGCACTCTGGTTGAACAAGCACTTGGGGCTTGCGCTGCCGAAGCCCTGGTCTCCCATCAACGAGAATCTGAACAAGACCTTCGGTGCCGTTACGCTGTACCAGAACCTTCGGATGCTTGGGCTGGCTACGTTCACGTCCCTGGCTGATCCTATGGGTATTGCTGTACGTGCGGGCCGGTTCAGCGAGTTATTCTCAGGTATGAAAACCTGGATGGCTTCCATACAGAAGGAGGACGAGGGGGTACTCAACGACCTCGCGGAGATGCTGGGCATCATCGAGCACTCTGAGATCGCTGAAGCCTTGGGCTTTCAGTACGACGGCAACTACATGACCGGAACGGTGAAGAACCTGAACAACAAGTTCTTCAATGCCATCGGACTTAACCAGCTTACTAAGCACACCCGGCTGATGGCATTGGGTGCAGCACAGGCATTCCTGAGAAAACACGTGCAGCGTTCGAACGAGCACAGCAAGCGGTATTTGGATGAGCTGGGTCTGAAGCCTGCTGATGTTGAGTTCAACGACGATGGGGCCATTAAGATCCTTAGTTACGGGGAGCGGGTTCAGTTGCAGGAAGGACTTCGTGCTTATCGTAAGGGTTATAGGCAGGAAGTGCAGAAGTGGGACTTGCAGGCGCAGGAAGCACAGGAAGAAGGAAAGAAAGCCCCACCTTACCCAGAGAAGGACGAATCTCCCTGGAGTGAGTTGACGAGGGACAACAAGGTACGGAACGCACTGACGCAGTTCGTGGACGAGGCTATCCTTCGGCCCAACCCCAGTATGAGAACCCTCTGGGGCAGTGATCCTCACTTCCAGCTCTTTCAGTATCTGAAGAGTTTCATGTACGCGTTCCACGACCGCATACTGCGTAGGTTCTGGCATGAGATGATGAACGACAACTTCATGGCTATGGTTCCGCTGCTTATGCTGATTCCCGTGATGCTTGTCATTATGATGCTGCGTGGCGTGGTGCAGCACGGTGGTGAGCCGCCTCATCAGGAAGGTTGGGGGCTTATGGATTACGCGACGACTGCCGCTGATCGTGCGGGGCTCTTCGGGATTCACACGCAGTACATAGATATCGCCACGGGCGGCGTCGATGAGATGTTCAGCCCGCTGCTCGGTACTCTTAAGGGGGTTCCTGATATACTCACTCTGGATGGGGAAGCACTGCAGGATGCCCTGCCTGGGCAAACGATCTGGAACGATTGGATAGACACACGCTAGGAGAAAGTCGATGGCTGGTTTACTTGATAACATGAGGAAGCGGAAAGGACGTGCGAACGAGGCACTTAATGCTGCGCGGGCGGGCCGCAAGGTGAACCCCACCAAGGTGAAGGTGACCAAACCGAAGAGTAAGTCCGACGAGATGGTTCGGCGTATCACTCAGGGAGCACGCAAGCAGAGTCCCTACATTGCCCCCAAGCGGTCTACACAGTCTGCCCCCCGTGGGCTTCGGGCCGCTCCTCCCAGCAAAGCTCCCTCCGAAGTGACCAACAAGATACAGCAGCTCCAGAAGGAGATGGCCGCGTCTGCGAAAAAGAAGGCTGGCAGTTTTGCGGAGCGGCGTAAAAAACGTATGGAAAGAGCAAGCCGCGTAACGATACGAGACTGATACTGTGGACAATCTATCCGACAAAATGCTGGCGAAATCAGACGTGGCTTTCCTGTCTGAGATGAACTCAGTGATCCAGGAAAATTGGGAGAAGCGTCAAAGGTATCGCACTGAAACAGAGATGCGTATCTCTGTTCTGAATGATGTGAAGTTCCCCACCCATGCTTCAAAGTATTGGCAGGCAGTTAGAGAGATGGCATCGTTCTATGAGAATCTGGTGCATCTCTCATTTGCTTACCGGCGAAATGCTGTCGAGCAGAAACAGCTCGTAGATAAGATTGCTTCAGAATCCGACCCGCACTCCCTGGAGTTGTTTAAGATCGACCTGGACGAGAAGAAATTTTCTCAGCTCAACATGGAGCAGTCAGCCAAAGCACGTATGCGGGAAATCCGGCTGTGGCTTCAGATCATGGAGGAGTGTAAGGCGGCTCAAGAGTTTGATACTTTGGATGTGAACACGCATCAGCTTGTAAGCTATGGTCTCAGGTTCAAGGAGGAGATGAAACACGCAGGTATTGCCTCTCCGGCTGAGATGAGGAATCTGGTAGGTCAGCATCTGACAGTGGAGCGACATATCAAGGAACAGAAACTTATTGCTGAGAAGAAACCTGGGGTATCCAGCCTTAGTTATAGGCGGTGGTAAATTATGAATACCTGGGTGTTCGGTGGCGACTTAAATACTGCTGTAAAACAGGCAGCAGGTTGTGGCAGTAGTACAGCGACGTTAAGTTTCGGTGGGAATGACGGCACCCGTACAGAAGCAACGGAAGAGTACGATGGGATAGCCTGGGCTCTCGGCGGGGATTTATCAACTGCTGTGCAGGATCATACTGGGGCTGGAACTCAGTCAGCCGGGTTATCCTTTGGTGGTAGTGACGGGGGTTATACAGAGGCAACTGAGGAGTATAACGGTGCCGCTTGGTCTGCAGGTGGAGATTTATCTCAGGCAAGGTTCGCTCTTTCAGGGGCCGGGGTCCAAACGGCAGCGTTAGCCATAGCGGGTTATGGTCCTGGGATAGTGGATACTGTGGAAGAATACGACGGAGCGGCTTGGTCGTCAGCTACCGATGTTCTCACAGACAGATATTACCTGGAAGGCTGTGGGTCAGTGTCTGCAGCTTTATGTTGGGGTGGTATCGAAACTGTACCGGATGGGTACTCGGATAATACGGAGTCATTCAACGGATCATCCTGGTCTATCGAGGCCAACTTAGGAGCTGTTATCAGTAGGCAGGGCAGCGGCGGGACAAAAGCTGCGGCTTTAAGTTTTGGGGGGTTCAATAGTGGGAGTAGCCAAGTTGCTACGGAGGAGTATGACGACACTTCTTGGTCTGCTGGTGGCGATCTCAGTCAAGCCCGGGATTTCATTGGTGGTGCAGGGTCTCAAGCGTCCGGAATATCTTTTGGAGGCTCTGTTAGCATCAGTTATGCTGTAACAGAAGTGTATACGGCCCCGGTTATCTACGTCCCAACTCCAGATAATTACTTCAGGTTCAATCCTGAAGAGACAGCACTTCCAAACGCGACGACTCGTGCTGCTGTTGGTCTGCCCACGCTGCCCGGAACCAAACTTCTTGGTTCGCTGCCTATGTCTGCGGCTGCTGCGACGGATTGGGGAGCAGCGCACACTTCTGAGATTGGTTACATCTTTGAACTCGGGACTGGAAATCTTGACGTTTCAACAGACACAAAGCTGATAATTGGTGCGTTCCAGTTCAACGCGGCCAATAGAATACAGATGGGTTTTGTAGCAGATGGCGGCATCTGCGTTCGACTCGTCTCTGGTTCAGGAACTACAGATTACAAAGATTTTTATGTGTGCGGCCAGGACACTCAGAGCGGTAACTCAATGCGCGGTCCTGTCTCATTTGTCGTTGATCTGAACCACACCGATACCGATGCCACGGGCGGCACCTTTGACAACACGGATGTTGATGCCTATGGCTGGATCAGTAATACGGCAAAAATGGCAGGCTCTAACAGTGCTCAATGGGTATTCATCCAGCCCCATTGGATTTTGGATACGCATAAAAACGCTGCCAACATTGTCAAGTTCACCGGCACGGCTGGTTTTGAAGAACTGATTAATGAAATCCTGGGCGTGAGTATAGACACTAAAACTGGTACGTGGGTGGCGAAACTCTCAAATAGTTACTTCATCCCGGTTGCGTTTCAAATAGGCGACACCAGCACAGCTACGCATTTCGATTGTTCAGGTAAGACGGTTATCTCTCCGGAGGACAACACCCCTGCCGATCCCCGGTTCAGACTCGGCTTACAAGCCTGTCGCGTTTATATAGTCCTGCGCGACAGTGCAGTAGACTACGCCGACCTTTCTAAGTCTGCTTGGACTTGGGGTACGGCAGCAGCCTTCGATCTGAACGTCAGTAACGACTCGACGATAACCATTGCAGGTGCGACGTTTAGCGGCATGGGAGATTTCACAATAGGTACTAGCGTCTCGGGAGCCGCGAATTTCGCCCTTGCCGATGGCTATGACGTTATTAGTAATGGCGCAGACATCGATGGTTCCACCCTTCTCGGTACGGGTGATCTGGTTATCAACTCCGCTACTAATGGCGACTTGTCGAACGTGACGGTGGCTGGGGATCTGCGCGTCAACATCGCAGCAGATACTACGTTGGATTTCACTAACGTGGTCGTTACCGGCGACGTATTCAACGACGCAACTGGTTACACGCTGACCATTAATTCTCTGAGTGGTTCCTCTCTCACAACGACAGAACCAGGAACGGGCGACGGGCAAGTTAATATTGTTTCCGTGTATACGCTCACACTGACAGGTATCGTTACTGGATCGGAGGTTCGCATTTACGACAACAACGGATCATCTGGGCATTTTGGGGATGAACTGGATGGTGTGGAGTCTTTAGTGGGGACAGAGTTTGAATACGAGCATGACGGGACGACCAACGATATATTAGTTCAGATCATGGAGCCGGGGTATCTGGAAGTAAAAATCGAACTGTCGGTAGACACGACCGACTTTTCCAGAACAATAACTCAAGAAATAGACATCAACGGGGCATAACCAGTGGAATACATAGACATCCAGCATTGCAACGTCCACCAGACGACCCTCGAAGGGGTTAAGTCCGATTGGGTTGTGAGGAAGAACATTACCGGGGAGCCGTTGTATAGCTTCCCAGGGCATTATGACGAGCAGACCATCTTCCTGTTCCTGGACTTTGCAAAGAAGTTTGAACTGATCGCTTTCAACGCAGGCATCAATTTTCAAAAAAGAAAACAAAACTTAGCGTTAAAAGAGGATAATAGGGTTTTGAAGTTGAATTTGGCAGGTGCGATTAAGCGTACTGAGCAGCTTTCAAACATGGTAGAGAATTTTCAACACAGCGGAGCAATACAGAAATGACCCCGGAACTGATCGACCTCAGCAACTACGACACGCATTTAGTGCAGTCAACTCAAAGCCGTTCCGGTACTCCGGACGGTAACATCTATTTCGACAAGACTTCTGGCGAAATCGAGTTCATCACCGCCTCTGAACTGGCGACTGTTGACCTTGGTAGCGGCGCGGAAGCCAACCCCCTGACCAACCAGTTGGGGATCAAGTTCGAGGCAGTATACGCATTCGAGAACCAGGAGCGTGGTACAGACGAGGATCTGCGTAAGTACGACAGATGGACGGCAGGCTCCTTTAAGTTCGCTGGCGCGTATGCGTTCCTCAACTCTCGTAAACCCGGCATCGACGCAGACCGCGACATCATCAGAGGTTCTGGATGGGTCGAGTTCGCATCGGACGGCGGTATCGACCGGATTTACTTCGGCAACAAAGGTCTGTCCAACATCGAGTCGGCCAGTCAGCCGTACTTCCAACTGTCAGCCGGTGGAGCCCCTGTGGACTTCGCAAAAGTCGGCCAGTTCGATGAGGCTGTCCAGGTGCTGGGCGATACGGGGAACACCCCCACAGATGCCTCTGCCGGGGACTTCGATACCAGAACGTATGAGGCTGTCTCCATCAGGACGTTTGGTCAGAACTATGACCGGAAAGAGACCACGACAGACCTTGGTATCGCGGAACTGGGTCCGTACTCTACAGGCTTTGCTGTGGCGGAGTCGGTGCATCTCACGACAGGCACGTATGCCCTCGCGGATGTGTATGGTGGTTCCCAGACATCTCCCTGGACCGGCATGACGTTGGAGAAGCTGGCATCGCCCCAGACTGAGAGTGGGTTCAACGAGGCCGACGGTGACTTCACCTGGGTCTTGAACAACACAGTCCCGGGTAGCCTCGACGAGTGTGTGGCGTTCCTTGATGCTCTGTCCCAGACCGATGACGACATCGACTCCGGGTCTGAGACTGTAACCAACGGCAAGCGAGTTGGCACTTGGTACAGCTATGACGGTCAGGGACGAGTTGTAACCGACGCACCCTTTGCCGGAGAAGGATTGTTCCTTGAGAGCATTCCCACTGCCGATGAGCAGGATGTGGTGTTCACCGACGATGCCGGGGCAGTCAAGACCCGACCCTTCCTTGTGTCTATGGAAGCTACCATCGGGTCCGTGGCAAAGGCTGATGGTCTGGGTTGGTATCATGCGTTCTTCGCCGCCGCTTACAATACGGCAGGTGCTCTTACGGTGGAAGACGCTTCAGCGTCGGACATCAAAGGAGCCTCTTCGACGGCAGATAGTAACAACAAGATCATCAAAACCTTCGACTATGATGGTGATACCATCGGTGGCACCGCAGGTACGGACAAGAACGCAGTGTTCTTGTGCGAAGGTGATGGAGGCGCGGCTCAGGCCAAGACCCTGTTTACCTTTACCCGTATCACTACAGTCGCATTTGCTTGCGCCCCGGTGACTGAAACCAACGTCTAAGTCACTCCCAAGGTACTCGACATGAAGACGCAGATACGGATCAGTAGGATCATTATCGAAATACCTCGGCTCAATGAGGAGATATGGATTCATGTCGTGTGCCAGGAAGTTAAATGGGATGATGAAAAACAGAAGGTTTTATCGGTAGTTCCGCGAACGCATAACGTCCATACCACTGCTAAAGCTATGGCTAAATCTACCGTGCCTTTAGTAGATCCTTTTGCCGGGGGTGAAACGATCTCTGGCTATGGAGTGCATTTGGCACTTAAGGGGTTGGCGATAGGGCTCATGCAGGATAAGTTCGGTGGGACTGTCAATGATGAGTATGAGTTATGGCTTACATAGATCACATCGATCCTGTAACTCGGAGGATCTACCTGCATTCGGACACGGTGTCCATGCAAACGGTAAATCCTATAGATATCTACAAAGAGATGCGTACTCTCCGGGCGGATGACGAGTCGCTTCGCCCGTTCGATGTATTTCTCAGTGCGTTTGGTAACGTGTCGAAAGGTGGCGGTAAGTTCACCGAGCGGTACGTCATGGAAAACTCAGGCACTAAGATCATTCCGTATGACGCCTCGCACACCCTGACCATCAACGGTACGATCATCACCGACGATGGGTTCGAGGGAATCTACTGTTTTGACCGTGCGCCGTTGTCACCCTCCACAATTGTGGACATCAACTATGTGCCGCCACAGGTAGAGGTGATCGTTGTGTCTGGCGGATCAGGACTGAGCCTGGAAGAGCATGACTGGCTCGATGAGATGTACCGGGGAACAGGTCGCACGATCTGGCTCGACACCACGGCGATACTGTCCGGAGACGGGTCAGTGCTCGCTCCCTTTAACAGTGTCGCTCTGGCGGTTGACTATGCCAACCTCAAGGGTATTGAGGAGATCTCAGTCGGCTCCGACATCACACTGGACCGTGACGCTGAGGGGCTCCATTTTACCGGGAATTTAATCCACACATTCAATGTGGCCGGATACTCTATCGATGGGGCTCACATCGACGGTATGACCGTGGCAGGAACTATGACGGGCAGTGCGACGTTCCACGACTCGGACATCGCTGATGGGTTCGACGGGATGAACGGTTCGTTCGGTGGCTGCGGCTTCAAGGGGATGATGTACCCGGCTATGGATGCAGTGCTGGACTTCAACGACTGTTTGTCGAAAGTACCTGGGCTGGATAGACCCGAGATTGACTTCATTAACAACGGGACGATAAAGCTAGGCAACCGTGGCTATCACGGTGGACTGACGTACTACAACATCGGGGCCAATGATGCAGTCACGCATGAATCAGCGGCCTCCGCAGTGACTCTGGACGCTACCTGTGTAGATGGAACCTTCGTTGTGCGCGGCACCGTAGACTTCGTTGACAATTCCAACGGTACGATAGTGGATACGGACGGGCTGGTGAGTGTGGAGCAGATATCTGCTGGGCTGGAGAGATCGAGTGGGGTGCTGGCGGCGATATACCGGGCGAACTACTACAAGCGGAAGTGGGATAAGATTGCAGGGAAGGTTTACATTTACGATACGAACGGGACTACGGTTCTCAACACGTTCAACGTAAACGAAGACATGTCGGAGATAACGCCGGTATGAACACCTTTGGATTTAGAGCGGGCGGTGGGGAAGGGAACATCTACCTAGCTGCTGACAATGACATCTCCGTGGCTCCGGTGAGCGTGAGCCTGGACGTAGATGTTTCTGGAGATGAAGTGGGCGTAGCTGCTGTAGTTCAGGCTGCTACACTTGAAATAGTAAGGAGTGACGTTGGTATCACGACCGTAGTGTCGGACCAACTCTTGTCTGTCTCTGTTGAAACAGCAGAGACAGATGTTACTGAAATCGATAACTGTGTATAGGTGAGTTTGATGGAAAACATGAAAGTAAGACGCGGGAATACAGGGCCGATCATCAACGTGACGGCTGGCCCCGCTTCCGAGCTTTTGACTGGATGGACTTGCCGGATCACAGTTGCACTTGACTACGGGCAAACCCCGATAGTAGACAGTGTGTTTGCGGCTCCTAACGGAATAGCCAAGGTATGGCTGACTCATGAAGAGACGCTAACGCTGGTCGAGGAAGAGTATCTGATAGCCGTTCAGATGATAAACGACGACACTACACCACCGTACCGTATAGAGGACGTAGGTACTTTGACAGTGCTGGGGCAAATCGCTGTTGAACCCTAAGTCTTTCACAGGCAGAGACTATGAGTACGCAATTATGGCAGGAAATGAAGTCACACAGAGATCACGATGGATACTTCCGGGACTCGTCCAAGAGACCATTGCTGGGCTTGTTGTCACCCTCATCGTTGCCAGTCTTGCTGGTAGCCTTGTGTTGTGGCGGGGCTTTGGCATACATGATCTTCGGATAACGGAGGTTGAGAAAGACTACAAAGCCCTTGTAGCGTGGAAGGAAGAGTTTGGAAAGAAAAAACGCTTTGGGGAGGACGACGGAGATAAACTCGAACGTCAGATAGTAAGACTCAATTTGAAGGTGGACGCCCTGATATCAACGATCTCTGCCCACAATCAAGTGGCGGAGAGGTACATCGAGAGAATCGACGCTGATCGGCGTAGGATTGATGTAATAGAAGAGTTTATGAAGGGGCATTGGTCCGGAGGGGCTCACTCTCCGGGGGGAGATTGAAATGAAGCTGAAGAAGGGGGTTGTGATCGCAGGGCTAAACCTCCGTATGAGGCCCGTGCTCAAAGCCTGTGAGGCGGTAATGAATGACATGAGAGTGGACTTCGTTATTACGGCTGGACTGGAGGGGCTGCACTCGGCGGGGAGCCTGCATTACTATGGCCTAGCCATAGATGTACGGACCCGTGACTTGCGGATAAAGAGTAGGAAGATTGCTGCAGCTAGAATTCAGAACATACTTGGAGGAGACTACGACGTAGTCTTGGAGAAGGACCACATACATGTGGAGTACGATCCACCGGGAGACATCTATGACCTTGCAGCCTAACTACATCAACTACGTAGTCGTTGGTCAGGAAGACGGTCACGTTGATTACATCCTTGGTGATGAGCTAGTTTACTACTCGGAGAGGTATGGGAAGACGAAGACGGTGCCGAAAGGCTATGTCTCGGATGGTGCTTCAGGTGCTACGGACATAAATGGAAGTTGGTCCTGGTGGGTGCATGACCACATCTGTGAGGTGCCGTATTGGGATGATAAGACACCCATAAAATCATGGGAAGCCGCTCAGGTTCTGAAGGACATCATGAAGGGTGAGAGTAAAAAGATGACGGGCCATAGGAAGGCACTGCGGAGAACCCGCAGTACCTCCTGGCGGTGGGCTACTTTTCTATTTGGCTGCAAGAAGACTCGCAAGAATGGGTGGATATGAGAGTCTTTAGCCGGTTATCAATAGACCAAAGGGATATGAGGATCGCACAGGTCATTGTGAAGAAGGTAAGGTCTCGCCAGTTCACGAGTCGTTCTCGTTGAAGTGAATAATCATAGCGAAGTTGGCGATGTCGATGACATCCAGCGGATAATCTTGGTTCAAAAGAATCTTCGCCGCCTTCCGTTGTAAGCGACTACGAATACTGGGGAGATATGCGGGGTTGTCCCACCCAGTGAATCCTTCCTCAACGAACTTGTTCTCCATGCGGATCTTCATCTGCGTAGCGAAGAGGTCGATTGCCCTCTGTATCTTTCTCAGCTCCGCTGAATTTGCATTCATTCTGGCTAACTCTTCTTTTGCGGTCATGCGTCCTCCGGCCTGATACCAATGATGCTTCTGTAAGTCTGAGCAGCCATCACCTGGACACGGGCATCGTCCAAGGCATTATGGGCTACTGCCGTAGTTTCGAACTCCAGACGGGGGCTACCGGCATCTTCCTTCAGTGTACGCAGATCACGGAAATTCCAATACTCCCCAACGAACTTGCGTTCGTAGGTGTGGAAGAGACTCTCCAGGATCACGCAGTCGAAGCTGGAACCATTACCCCATATCTTCGCGTTCGAACGGTGAGTAAACTTCCTCACCCAGTTCTCCATAGCGATCATGGCGGGCTCTACTGATTCCATCTTATCCTGGAACACACGGCGGGCCTGGGCTCCTTGCTTCATCCACCACCGGACGGTGTCTCCTGTGACAGTACGGCCAGCAGCTATCTGCTCATCCAACTCCAGAACGGAGTAGAAGTTCGGCAGCTTTACTACATCTTTCCAGTTTTGTTCCTCCGCGTATGGATCGAAGATTACTGCCCCAATAGCCACGACAACTGCGCTACTTTTTATGTCGAGGGTCTCCAAATCCAACATGACGTTTTCCATACGGGCTCCTTTCAAAGTTAATTTGACGTTTGTGCTCTATGATCCACTTCCTGATAGTTTCAGGACGTAGTTTGGTAAGTATTACGATCTCATCGAAGGTCTTGGTTTTCAGGAGGTGCTTCATTACTCTTCTTGAGGGGATGTTCAATGTATGTTCACCCACGGTGGGGGCGGACCATGCTTGTTTACCTCGCCCAACAGCTCAAAGAAGCACCTCCGCATGTCAGGAGTAAACTCCTGAGAGTTGTAGAGAGCAGACAAAGCTACACGTGAAGCCATCATGAACAGCTCTTCAATAGTGAGTCCTTCTTCATTCGCTGCCTGGATCGTGCTCGCCCCAAGTGGTCGAATACGGCGGAACTTTGCAACAGTATCTTCTTCGTTCATGCGGGGAATTATACCCCCTTCTGTCGTTTGA
>Ga0164313_10001875_pt1 | contig 18826 bp, 16 predicted proteins | sample GuaBasSedimGuay4_FD_113735 | JGI IMG/M metagenome (GOLD analysis project Ga0164313, IMG submission 113735) | Subseafloor sediment microbial communities from Guaymas Basin, Gulf of California, Mexico - Guay4, Core 4569-4, 0-3 cm | ecosystem: Environmental > Aquatic > Marine > Hydrothermal vents... | reverse complement strand
CAAGCATATACTATTTTAAGTTTGAAATATCCCGAAAAAAGTGGTTTCTTTGCAGACCAAATTCGAGCAATAAAAAAACTGATTAATACAAAAGACACATGAGCACGTTTACAATATTTATAGCTTTAATAATTTTCGTAGCATTTTTGCTAGTAATAGTAATTATGGTACAAAACCCTAAAGGTGGTGGATTAGCATCATCATTTGGTGGAGGTGGAACTCAACAATTAGGAGGAGTCCAAAAAACAACTGATTTTTTAGATAAGAGTACTTGGACATTAGCTACGCTATTATTAGCCCTAATATTACTTTCTAATATATCTATTATGGGAGGTCAAGCATCAACCGAATCTAGAGCATTAGACGAAAATGCAATTGAAAATGCACTTCCTGCTGATACCAATACTCCATCCGAAAACACCAACGGAGAAAATAACTAGAGTGAACACTTTCTTTAAAAAATAATAAAATGCCAGCTTGTCATAAGTTGGCATTTTTTTATTTCCCCCTCTTTTTTTATAATCAAATAATTATAAACATCAATGAATTAAAAAGTTTGTTGAGTTTTAAAGCTTGCATTCAATATTTTTAGCAATTCAATATGATTAATTTTTATACAAAAAAGTAAATACAATTCTATATTATTTGTATTACAACGACAAAAACTAAAACTTTTGTATAAAATTTCTATTAGTTATTTCCTTTTCATATATTTGGGTTACTTCTTAAGAAGTAAAAATTTTCTCCTCTCCAGTCAATTGAATTTTTCTGTTTTTATCATGGAATTTTTTAATATCATATTAATTATTGGAATAGCGCAAGGTTTTATTTTTAATGGAGTTAATTTTTATAGATATAAATTTACAAATACACCTATACTCTATATAAACCTGTTTGTTTTAGCATTAACTCTAAATAATTTACAGGCTTTACTTATTGAGAAAGAGATATATTCCTCTTTTTATTACTTGAGGCATTTATTAGTACCATGGTATATATTTATCACTCCTTTGTTTTTTGCGTTTTTAACAAAACACTTACGTTTATTAAATAATATAAAATTAGTATTAGTAACAACAACCCTTGTTTTTTGTATTAGCATCATCATCAGACTGTTTGTCCTATATTCTATAAATGAAAATCTTAATGAATTCTCGTTTTTATCTACATTAAAGAGTTATAATACAATAGAGGAATTTATAGGCTTTTTACTTACTTTACTAATATTTATTTACTGCATTGTAGTTTTTATTAAAGCCTATAGGAGTTCCAATGATATACTAAAATTTGACAACTTAATTTGGCTTAAAACATTCTTTATTATAGGGTTTATAGCAATTCTTTTTTGGCTACTTGCTATTATTCTTAATACAGCTTACAGCTTTGAGGATTCATCAATTATATACTCTCCATTACGTGTTATTACCTCAATATTAATATATTGGGTAGGTTATCAAGGGATGTATCAACAAAAAATCATCAGCAATAGAATATCAATCAGGAAAAATATAGAGCAAGAATATTTTCTCTCTAATAGTAAAACAAAAGTAAATAAAAACAAGTCTAAACAAAAAGAGTTATTTTACAAAATAAACTATTTTATAATTGAAGAAAAAAAATTCATCGACCCCTTACTTAGTTTAGAACTAGTTTCCGAACATTTAAATTATAGTACAAGCCAAATTTCATTAATAATAAACAAATTCACAAACAATAATTTTAGCGATTATATAAATGAACAAAGAGTTTTATTGGCAAAAAGAATGCTTGCTAATAAAGAATTTAAACAATATTCAATACTTTCTATAGGGTTGGAATCAGGGTTTAATTCAAAATCTACTTTTTATAATGCTTTTAAAAAGCATACTGGTATCACACCCGCTAAATACCGAAAAGGAATTTTTAACAAGTAATACTAAATAGAAATTTATTTTAGTCTAAAAGAAAACATTCATTAGTCTAAAAAATATATCTTTTTTTAATTAAAATGAATTCTCTTGTAGTAATTCCCCGAGAATATTTTGCTTTTACTTTTATAAAAAAGTCTCATATTATCCAATTTGGATGATATGAGACTTTTTTAATTTATTAATTATGAGTTTAGAGGAATGAGTGAAAACAGAAAACAATATTAATATAATTATGTAAGATCTTTTTATTTAATAGATGGGCAATCATTAAATCAATTAACTCAAAAAGAATATCATAAATCAAAACAACTATTAGTGTAAAAATACTAAGACATGAAAAAAAATACTTTATACTTATCTTTTATCTTCATCTTAATAAATCTTTTAAGTTATGCGCAAAATGTGAACATACCTGATAATAATTTTAAAAATAAATTACTAATTCATTACCCTTTAATAGATACTAATAACGACGGGGAGATACAATTTAGTGAAGCAGAAGCTATAACCGAAACAATTGATGTTAGTGGTACTTTTGCAAATCCGGGCGAAATTACTGATCTAACAGGTATTGAAGCTTTTATAAATATAGATGAATTAAAATGTGAATATAACCAGTTAAGCTCTTTAAGTTTAAACAGTAATACTATTTTGGAAGATTTATTCTGTGATTTTAACGAAATAACAGAATTAGACATTAGCAATAATACTACATTAAGAACTTTGTCTTGTAGTAATAATTTGCTAACAAGCTTAGACGTTTTAAATAATGTTAATTTAGAATTTTTACAGTGTAATTTTGGAATTCTCGAAACTTTAGATGTAAGCAACAATCTTATATTACATTATTTATATGTACAAGTAAACCAAATAACAAACCTAGATTTAACTAATAATCAAGAATTATATGTATTGATTTGTGATGATAATCAACTTACTAATCTCAATTTAAGTAATAATATAAATTTAAGAGGAATAGAATGTAAATCGAATACAAACTTAACTTACATCAATCTTAAAAACGGGAATAATGATGAAATTTTTATTTCTGGCACACAATCAAGTAATTTTGAAAATCTTCCCCGTTTAGAAAATGTATGTGTTGATGATGTAAATTCAGACTTAGCTGAATTTATATTAGATCAAGTAGGTCATTCTTTAACTTTCACAGAAGATTGTTCATTAAGCCTGAACGAGATTCCATTTACAAACCTTACTATTTATCCAATTCCCACAAAAGATATTATAAATATACAATCTGAAACATCAATTATTCAAATTGATGTTTACAGTTTATTGGGGCAATTATTGATAACTGAATCGAATAAAACCAATATTAATATGATAGACACCTCACATTTACCTAAAGGACTGTATGTTATTGTATTACAAGATTCGAATAACAATCAAGGAGTAAAAAAAATAATAAAAGATTAATGTTTAAATAACCAATTGATAATCTAAAAATCTAAACCCATTGAAAACAACAATCCTAGTATTCGGTATATTTCTACTACTACAATCTAGTTGTAGTAAGGACGACGGCTTTACACCCACACTTCCACCCATAACACAAACCGGAGAAAACACTTTTGGTTGTTTTATTGATGGTAACTTATTAACGCCACGGGATGGGGATGGTTTATTGGGCGTGCCAGATAGAGGGATGAGATTTGTGTCACTTGGAGACCCTCCTAATTATATTTATAATGAATTAATTGTAAGAGATTTTAAAAGTGGAACTGGAGGTATTGTTAAAATTCATTTTGATAATATAGAACAATACGGAGAAGGTGTATTTACAATTAATGAAAGTAATTGCGAAGATGGTCTTGACGCTATTCAAAATATAAATATTACCTGTAGATGGTGGAACGAAGCATCACAGGTTTTTAAATGGTATTGTTCAAAAGAAAGTGGAGGAATACTCACTATTTCAAGATATGATTTAGATAATGGAATTGTCTCAGGCACCTTTAGTTGCACTGTCCAAAATAAAAATAACCCAAATGATATAATAGAAATTACTGAAGGACGGTTTGATATAAATAGGTCAACTCTTTCTTTAACTAATTTTCCTTAAAAAAAAGGGTGTCACGGCAATGACACCCCATCAATAATAAATAAAATCAACATCATATTGTTTCACCTATTAAAATTTTAAAATTATGAAAAAATTATTACTTTTTACAGTTTATTTTTATTTGCTTATTTCTAGTCTTTCGGTAAAAAGCCAAGAACAAGAAATAGGTATTGATAGTTTGCTTTCAAACATTGACAAAACAACTTTTACTTCGGGTATTTTATATGATAGGGTAGTTCCTTGGTCAGGCATTAACACGTTTAATGAAAAACAAAACATATCTGCTTTAAAACATTTTGAACAGGCTTTAAATGAATTATATAAAGCCTCAAATATGCAAAAATTTATTTCGCATAAAAGTTTGCGACCGCTTTATATAACTGAAAATATAAAAAATAAGGTAGATATTGGTATAATAAACGCTTCCTTTCATCAAGTTAATTATAATTTAGAAAACGAAAATGAAGGGGCTCTCCGGTTTAATCAGGATAAATTTGAAAAAATTAACAATAATAAACAAGCCTTTATAGAAAGTCATGTGTTAATTATTGCACCGCTAAAAGAATATTTAGTAGGTAATGATATTATTTACAATTTTAATAATGCTTTTCTTTTAGAAAATACAAATAACAAAAACATTCAAAGTATTACAGCAAATTTTGATACACAAAACGATTATACAATTTTTGAAAACGGAAGTTTTACTCAAAACACACTGCAAATACATTATAATGAAGAGGGATATAAAATTCTAACGTTTACGACAACATTTACAGATGGCACAACAAAAACAACTCAGGGAACATTACATGTTAAATTTGCACAACAATTACCTCCACAACCTTTAATTGAAGATCATGACTTACATTCAACTATTCCATTTCAAGGATATAATGAAACATCATCCATAAATGGGTATATGGAATACCGAATATTTTATCATACTAGTAATAACAATAATCAGGCTACCCTATTAAAACCTATCATCATTATAGATGGCTTTGACCCTGGCGATAAACGTAAAATTCAAGATAGTGATTCAGATAAACCCGCTAGTGAACATCTTTCTATAGAGGAAATGATGGTTTATTTAGATTCTCTAGGTGACGATCAATCAATAATTCAAATTTTAAGAGATTTAGGCTACGATGTTATCATAGTCAACCATCCCACTTATACAGCGAGTAATGGAGTGGAAATAGATGGAGGGGCAGACTATATAGAGCGCAATGCCCTAACTCATGTAACTCTTTACCAGCATTTAAATGCTATTTTAGCTCAAAATGGCAGTACTGAGGAGTTGGTTATTGTAGGTCCTAGTATGGGAGGGCAAATATCCCGTTACGCTCTTGCCTATATGGAAGCTAATAACATAACCCATAATACACGTCTTTGGGTAAGTATAGATAGTCCTCATTTGGGTGCAAATATACCAATAGGTATACAAGCCCTAATAAATCTATTAGATGTTTTTGGTGATAGTAATGCAGCTGAAGATTTTTATTTTGATGAATTAAAGTCTGTAGCTTCTAACCAACAACTTATAGAACAACATTTAGAATTTCACTTACCTGACCACTTAAATAATGGCTCACCTGTAAGACAACAATATCATAATAATCTATTTTCTAACGGCTTACCAAACTCAGATGGGTACCCACAAAATTTAAGAAAAATTGCAATTGTCAATGGTTCGCTAAAGGGTATTAATGTGGGTGTTGCAAGTGAAGAGGATTTCCGTATTCATGGTTTTTTAGACCAAGGATGGTGGGATATTAAAGTTGTAGAAATGAGTAGTAAATATATGCCTTCTATTAATGCAAATAGCCAAGTTGCGCGTTTATGGAGAAAGTGGAAACCTTTAAGAACAGCTAATTATACAAATATAAATCCCCGGGGCACCATGGATATTGTTCCTGGTGGCTTGTTTAATAGTGAAGACCAACTACACGCATCTGTTTTAGGAGAAGGAGTAGGTATAGTAGATTGGGGTAATGGAGTACATATAATGGATTTCTTTTTAGCACAATTCTTTATTTTTGCTGATCATTTTGAGTCGAGGGAAAATAAAGAAGTTCATTCTTTTATCCCCACAGTAAGTGCTTTAGGTTTTAAAAACCCAAACTTTAATTGGAGTCAAGAGTTAAATAGAAATTTAGCTTGTACAGACGAAATACCTTTTGATAGTTATTTTGGACCAAGAAACAATGAGCGTCATACATCTTTTACAGAAGAAAGTGTAAACTGGTTATTAGAAGAATTAGATGGCAATCCACAGCCTCCTACCGTATATTTAGATACCAATGATTTATTAGGATCTGATATTGTCTGTTCGGGTGATATAGTAACTTACGACTTTGGCAATTGTAAAGTGGGTACTCCTGTTCAAAATTGGATAGTTTCTAATGGATTACAAATTCTAAGTTCGAATGGTTCTTCAGTAACTGTAGAATCTGCAACATCAACAAATAATCCAGGTTTTATTAAAGCCGTTTTTCCAACTTATACTGTAGAGAAAGATATTTGGCTTGGTAAACCACATCCTCCATCCTACCTAAATGGTCCAGAAATTGTTTCTACTGGTGCAATTGTAACCTATAGCGGAGGTATTGCAGAAGGAGCAACATCTTATGATTGGTGGCTTCCTTTTCCATATGATGTTGTAGCACCTACAGATTACTTTAGTGACAATTGGCAAACTTACCCTAATATGGGTAGGAATAATTCACATGTTTTTACAGGGTATTCTGGCAACAGTGGTTATGTACAGTTAATGGGTGTCAATAGTTGCGGAAACGGTAGTGCGGAAATGATTTATGTTGAACACGGAAGTGGTGGTGGTGGTGACCCACCAATACCTGTAGTACCATATCCAAATACTGCAGATACAGATTTTAAACTCGATTTCACAACCTATCCAGAAGGCACCTATTATATTTTTATTTATGATATATACTCAAATATAATTTATCAAGGTAGCTCTCAAAATGTTAATAAAACAGTTGACACTGTTGATATACCTAATGGGCTTTACTATCTACATATCCATGATGGCAACGAAGTTGTTATGAAACAACTCATTATAGAACTCTAACAATTAATTTCAATAATTAGAATACTTCTTATTAAATGCCAGCTTGTCATAAGCTGGCATTTAATTTATAATACAAAATAAATCTTATGAATAGCAATAAAATTAAGTGTTTATAGGATTTAATAAAAAAAGTATACCCAAACGAAAGTGAAGGAGAACAAAGAATGTCAGATATTAATGAGATGGCATAATTTCTGATTAAAAGATGAGCAAATAGTAATAATAACAATTAAAACATTGAAAATGGCATTAAAAATTCAACCACTTTCTGATAGAGTTCTAGTAGTACCACAAGAAGCAGAAACTAAGACCTCATCAGGATTATACATCCCCGATTCAGCAAAAGAAAAACCTCAACAAGGCAAAATTGTAGCCGTAGGAAAAGGAAATAAAGATCACGAAATGACAGTAAAAGTTGGTGATACGGTCCTTTATGGAAAGTATTCAGGTAGCGAATTAAAATATGAGGGTGTCGATTACCTCATCATGCGCGAGGAAGATATTCTGGCAATCATTTAATTTTTGAATCATTTAATAATTTAATAAAAAAACATGGCAAAAGATATAAAATTTGATGTAGAAGCACGCGATAGTATAAAACGCGGTGTAGATGCATTAGCAAATGCAGTAAAAGTAACCTTAGGTCCAAAAGGACGAAATGTAATTATCAGCAAACCCTTTGGTGGCCCACAAGTTACTAAAGATGGTGTTACGGTTGCAAAAGAAATAGAATTAGAAGATGCCCTTGAAAACATGGGTGCTCAAATGGTAAAAGAAGTAGCATCAAAAACCAACGATCTTGCTGGTGATGGAACGACTACAGCTACTGTTCTAGCACAGGCAATTGTTAAGGAAGGCCTAAAGAATGTTGCTGCGGGTGCAAATCCGATGGAATTAAAACAAGGTATAGACAAAGCAGTAACTGCTATCGTTTCAAATTTAGAAAAGCAAGCTAAAAAAGTAAGCAATTCTTCAGATATGATCAAGCAAGTAGCAGCTATCTCTTCAAATAACGATGAAAAAATTGGTCAATTAATTTCAGTAGCGTTTAACAAAGTAGGAAGAGAAGGTGTTATTACAGTTGAAGAATCTAAAGGTACCGAAACTTACGTAGATGTTGTGGAAGGAATGCAGTTTGATCGCGGTTATCTTTCTCCTTATTTTGTAACAGATAGTGAGAAAATGCAAACCGAAATGGAAAGTCCTATGATTCTTCTTTACGATAAGAAGATTTCTTCTATGAAAGATCTACTTCCAGTATTGGAGCCAGTAGCACAACAGGGAAAATCCTTATTGATTATTGCCGAAGATGTTGATGGTGAAGCATTGGCTACTTTAGTAGTAAATAAATTACGTGGATCCCTTAAAATTGCTGCCGTTAAAGCACCTGGTTTTGGTGATAGACGTAAGGCTATGTTGGAAGACATTGCTATTCTAACTGGAGGTACTGTTATTTCAGAAGAACTTGGATTTACCCTTGAAAACGCAACTTTAGATATGTTAGGGACTGCCGAAACAGTAACTATTGATAAAGACAATACTACAGTTGTTAAAGGAGCTGGGAAGAAAACCGATATTAAGGCTAGAGTCAATCAGATTAAAGCACAAATAGAAACAACAAGCAGCGATTACGATAAAGAAAAACTACAGGAACGTTTGGCAAAATTAGCTGGAGGTGTTGCGGTATTATATGTTGGTGCTGCCTCTGAAGTTGAAATGAAAGAAAAGAAAGATCGGGTTGATGATGCACTAAATGCAACTAGAGCAGCTGTGGAAGAAGGAATTGTTGCCGGTGGTGGTGTTGCTTTGATTCGCACAAAAGCATTATTAGAAAAAATAAGTGGTAATACATTAGACGAAGTTACAGGAATAAAGATCGTAGCACGTGCTATTGAAGCTCCACTTCGAATAATTGTTGAGAATGCTGGTGGAGAAGGATCTGTTGTTGCCAGCAAAGTTTTAGAAGGAAAGAAAAACTTTGGTTACAATGCTAAAACCGATAAATATGTAGATATGTTGGAAGCAGGAATTATAGATCCAAAGAAAGTAACTCGTGTTGCACTCGAAAATGCTGCTTCGGTAGCTGGTATGATATTAACCACCGAATGTGCATTGGTAGATATTAAAGAAGATAATCCTCCTGCTATGCCTCCTATGGGCGGCGGTGGAATGCCAGGGATGATGTAAATCATCGTTGTTTTGGATAAAAAAAAGGACCTCTGAATTCAGAGGTCCTTTTTTTTATCCATATTATAAACCCTATTAAACCTAGTTTTCATGATCTTTCTTTACATCCTCGTCTCTATATTTACAGCAAGGATGAACTGAAGCATAAGCTTCTTCTGAAGCTGTAATTTCTTTGGTATCATGTCCTACTGCAGCTATATTTTTTTGAATCAAAGTTAAATTAGTTTTGCGCTCATCGTAAATAAGGCTTAACTCGTGTGTATTTACATCCCAAATGGCAGATTTTACACCTTTAGTTTTTATAGAGGCTTTTTCAATACGTTCCTTACACATCAAACAAACTCCATCAACTTCAATTGTTGCTTTTGCATTCTTATTTTGAGCTAAAACAACATTGCATGTAAATAAGAATACGGCTAATAAAACTATTTTTTTCATTTTTTTTTAATTTAATTTATAACGTAATCCGGCATAAAAGCTAACTCCAAAAATTGGACCATAAACAAATGTAGTATCAAATGTTGGCTCAAATGGATTTTCACTATTTAAAATTGGATTCAATTGTTTTTCATCTGTTAAATTTTCTCCACCCAAATATAATTCAAATAAAGCAGAAAATACTTTTGTAATTTGAGCATTTATAGTGGCAACTGTTGGAGTTTTTTCAGGTAATCGATATTCAATTGGGTTTCCATTTGTGGAAGAAAAACGTTGTTCCCCTAACCAATTATATGTAGCATCAAACTTCCAATGAGCACCCTTATCTTTTCTAATTGTTTCATAAGAAGCATTAGCAAATACTCGATGTTTAGGAATTAAAGGTATATCTAATTTTCCAGTACTATAATCTGATTTCACATCATAAAATTTATAAGCTGCTCTAAAATCAAACCCTTTCATAATATTCATATTCAATTCAGCCTGAAAACTTTTTGCATAACTTTCTCCTTTTAAATTATAAAAAGAAACCTCTCTTGGGTTTTCCCATTCAACTACAATTTGATTTGTAAAATCGGTTCTGTAATAATCAAAAATTACATCAGTTTTCCTCCCAAATACTATAAATTTTTGAGAAAAAGAAACTCCATAGTTCCAAGCAATCTCAGGATCTAAACCATAAACACTTCCATTGTTATCCATAATAACAATTGTTCTAGAAGAGGCAAACATTTTTTGGTTCTCAGTAAAAATATTAGCACTTCTTTTTCCCCTACCTGCTGAAACTCTAAAAGCTGAATCCTCCCAGGGTGTATAACGGGCATGCAGTCTTGGAGTTAAAAAGGTTCCAAGCAAATTATGAGTATCAATTCTAATCCCAGCGGTTAAATTTAAATCACTCATATTATCATAGGAATATTCAAAAAAGGCTCCTAATGAGTTTTCAGTACGTTGATATTTCGTTGTATTTACGAGTTCATCATAGTCATCATAAGTTGCACTAATTCCAGTTTTAAATTTGTTTCTAGAATCTCCAATTATCGAATTAATATTAGCATTAATATATAAACTATTATGGGTAATATCATATATGTTTAACCCAAAATAAGATTCCTGTATGTGGTTGCTATACGCAGCCTGAAACCCCATACTTTGATATGGGATTTCAGGATTTACATAACCAAATTTTGCTGATGCATCAAATCGTCTAGTGTTAATTTCACTTCCCCAATAATTGGTGGAAAATTTATCTTTTTTTGGATTGAAATCTATCTGACCTGTTTGTTTTTCATCATTTAAAAATCTAACATTTAAAAAGCTTATAAATCCATTCTCATTATCTGTATACTGCCACCGATTCATAATATTGATTTGCTTTTGCAATGGCAAATCAAGAAAAGAATCTTCATTCTTATCGAATTTTACATCTCGCATATTGCCGTGTAAATACAGGCCTACATCCCACCTATCTAGAACTTTAGCATTAATATGTGAATTCAATTCAAAACGTCCATTTGCATTTGCGTAAGCATTAACAAATAGTCTATCGTCTTTTGAAGGTTTTTGCAACTCGGCATTAATTTGACCCGAAAAACTCTCAAAACCATTAACAACACTTCCTGCACCTTTTGTTATTTGTATGCTTTCTACCCAAGTGCCGGGTATAAAACTTAAGCCATAAGCTTGTGAAGCTCCTCTAATAGAAGGTACATTTTCAGTTGCAATTAAAATATAAGGACTTGTTAATCCTAGCATTTTAATTTGTCGTGTCCCTGTAATGGCATCTGCAAAGTATACATCGATAGATGGGTTGGTTTCAAAACTTTCGGAAAGGTTACAACATGCAGCTTTTAATAGTTCAGTGCTATTTACATTAATTACATTCCTAGAGGAAAGAAAGGATCTAGCTGATGCTTTTTTTCTTGTTGAAATCACCACTTCCTCTAATTGTCCTTTAGGCATCAAAATATGACTTATTTTTTCAGGACCCGAAATCGTTAACGTATCTGTTTTAAATCCCACATAACTAATTACAAGTTTTGTATAGTCTTTTTTATAAGGTATGGAAAATAATCCTTCAATATTAGTAATAGTTCCAACTGAAGAATTTGCCCAAAAAACATTAGCTCCAGCTAGGCCTATGGTCTCATTATTTTCATTTTTTTCTGCTATTACCCCTTCTATTTTGTCTTGAGAAATGGATAATAATGGTGTTAATAATAGTATAAATAATAGATATTTCATTTTTTAATTTTTTCATATAAATAGGCTGAAAATTGAAACCATTCATTGGTTTCAATAAAACTCAAAAAAACTAAGAAAAATCAAATAATGAATACTTGATAAAGAACAGGTATATCTTTATCTATAGGTGGCGGATCATAATTTGCGTAAAAATGAATTGATCGAGAGTCATCATCTACTTGTTGAAGTACAAATACAGAAACAAAACATGCAATAAATGGGATATTAATTTGTACATCAAATGATGTTAAAGAATAATTATCATCTGTATCTACATTTTCGTATTTATTTTTACAACATTGAGAAGATTTTAACTCATTATCATCACAATCATCTGCTTTAACAGACATGCCACATGTAAGATCTTTTTTGCCTAATGTAATGGTAGAAAGAACTTCATAATCTCCACAAAAATGTTTAGCATACGTTACACTCGTACTACTTGCAAGTAGTAAAATAGAAAGTACTATAGAAATTGCTTTTTGCATATGCTTCAAAAATACAAAAAACTGAAATCAATTTGATGAACTACTCTTTAATTTCTTATTTTTCTTCTGAAAATAAAAAGCTGGTAATAAAATCAATAAGAACAAAGGCTGAATTAAAAATCTTCTTACATAAAAGAGGGGTAAAAAGCTTTTGGTTTCTGAATTAAAAAACAAAAAATAGAATGCAACTATAAGTACTACAAATAATATTGCATACAAAAATGATGATAACTTAATAATTCCCTTATCATTAAAAGCCACCCAAAGTATAAGTAAAGAAATTATTGTATTTATTATAAAACGGAATGCAATATTTGCAAACAAGCTAACTGTATTCACCTCTGGTATTTTAGTACTTGAATAATCTGATTTAAAAAAAGAAATTAGCGGATCATAAAATAAAGAATTTTCAAAATATCTAATCAATACTAATAGAAAAGCTAAAAACAGTAGCAGTATTATTTTTAAAGACCTATTCATTTGCCGTTTCGGTTTTAGGAAGCAATCGTACCCAAATCATCCATAACAGAAAAACCATCCCGTAGATAATTGCCGGAAAAACGACCGCATGAAGTGTTTCTTGATATTGAGGGAATTCGTAATACATGATAGTAAGAATGGCAATTCGCAATAGATTGACAATATAAATTAACAAGCCTCCTGCTATTAAAAACAGTGTTGTTTTTTTAAATTTTTCAGCAAATGAAATAATAAATGAAATAAATAAAATTATAATACTTGCTGCGTTACAGCCTTCTACTACCCTCACTAAAAACATATTATCAACATACAATTTCATACTTGCATCGGTTTCATGCGGTTCAATTTTTGAAGAATATCCAAACCATTCTATTATTTCACTGCTCTGTTTTGCAACCAAATGAGTGAAATAATCAGGATAATACTTGCCCTCTTGCGACTTGTTTAAATAAAATGCATACAACATACTTAGAAGTATATACGTGCCTAAAAATAAAATGACAAAACGAATTACTGATTTATATTTTATAAAAAGTGTCTTCAGAATATTGTGTTTTTAACAAAAATAGAAATTACATGATGGTTTTAACCACAAAAACATCAAGTTTTTCACAAATCTCATAAAGATAGTTCTCAACTTCTTTAGTAACTTTATGGTTTTATTTAAGGAATTATTTTTTTCTTTACCTAGAGAACCTATGCTTTTGATAAATTTAAAATTAATTAGTCCAAATCGGAGATATATATTTAATAAAAAATGATTTACAAAAATCTTCAACTAAGTATTATTAAAATAATTTCAAAAGATCATTTAACCATTCCGTTTCGGTTGACAGAAATTTGTGAGATACTGAAGAAGAACATTGATTATTACGATTGGGTAGGCTTCTATTTTGCAAATCAGAAAAAGGAAACATTGCATCTTAAGGCCTATGCTGGAGAAGCAACCGAACATACTGTAATCCCTTTTGGGAAAGGAATCTGCGGGCAGGTCGCTATTTCAAATGAAAATTTTGTTGTGGAAGATGTAAATGCTCAAGACAATTATATTTCGTGCAATATCAATGTGAAAGCCGAAATTGTAATCCCATTATTTAAAGATGGTAAAAATATTGGACAGATAGATATTGATTCCAATACCCCAAATCCTTTTAGCAAAGAGGACGAGCAATTTTTAGAATGGCTGAATGAACAAGTGGCCAAAATCCTATAGTATTAAAAAAAAATCATCTTATTAGATTTTTTTAATTTTTGGCCTTGAAGTTTCCTTCAGGTCAACAAAGTATACTCCAGAGGAGCGACACCTTCGTAACATGCTACAGATTAAATAAGTTTAGCTCCAGAGGGGCGAGGAGCGACATCTTAAAAAAAATATATCGCACCTACGGCGCTTCCATAAAAACCCAGATACCATCCTTTTTACCCAGATCTCGCTCCTCTGGAGCTGTTTTTTGATTTTTGACCCTTAAGCTTCCTTAGGTTCAACAAAGTAAACTCCAGAGGAGCGACATCTTTGTAACATACTACAGATAAAATAAGTTTAGCTCCAGAGGAGCGACACCTTCGCAACATGCTACAGATTAAATAAGTTTAGCTCCAGAGGAGCGACACCTTTGTAACATGCTACAGATAAAATAAGCTAAGCTCCAGAGGAGCGACATCTTTGTAACATACTACAGATAAAATAAGTTTAGCTCCAGAGGAGCGGCATCTTTGTAACATGCTACAAATAAAATAAGCTTAGCTCCAGGGGAGCGACATCTAAAAAAAAAATGTTTTAGCTTAATTAACCCATAAAATACGAAATTGGAATTTGAGCCCGAAACTTCGGGATTGCTGTTTTATTATTTACATCCCCGTTCTAATAGCTTCAACAGGATCTAATCTCGAGGCAGAAATAGCGGGAAGGATTCCAGAAATAAGTCCTATTACAGCAGAAATAGCTGTTCCAATAAACATGTTCCATGGAGATAAAACAAACTCAAAATCCCCTGTAAATTGAGATGCTAGAACCGAAACAATAAAAACTAACATCAATCCTATTAAGCCTCCAATTATAGATAAAATAACTGCTTCAAATAAAAACTGAAAAAGAATAAACTTATTTTTAGCACCTAGTGATTTTTGAATACCAATTAAGTTTGTTCGTTCCTTTACACTTACAAACATAATATTTGCTATTCCGAAGCCTCCAACCAACAATGAAAAGCCGCTTATCATCCATCCAATTCCATTCATGGTTCCGGTAATACTGTCAATAATATCTGCAAAACCTTGTAACTGATTTACAAAAAAATTATCGATTTCATCGGGTTTTAATCCTCTGGACATTCTCATTTTTTGCTTTAACAATGCCATAAAGCCAGCATTATCTACACCACTTTCAGGTTTTACAATAATTTGAGGGAAGGTAGATTTATTATTATCTCCATAAATCTTTCGAACCATATTTACAGGAAAATATACCGCTGTATCTTTAGATCCACCAAACAATCCAGAACCCTCTTTTTTTAGAACACCTATTACAATAAATTTTCTTCCTAATAAGCGTATTTTTTTTCCTAGAGGATCCGTAGTTCCAAAAAGGTTTTCAGCAATTTCATCACCTAAAATAATTACAGGTGTCCCACTAACAGATTCAGATTCATTAAAAAATCTACCTGTAGCAAGTTGAAGTGCTTCGATATCATAATATTCATGGGTGATTGCTCCTATTTCTACATTTGAAACTGCTTTTTCTTCAAATTTAATAGATGTAGAGGGAACATTAAGCGCATAAGAAATTGCTTCTATATCTGGCATATTTTTTTTAAGATACTGATACTCTTCATAGGAAACATCTGGAAATTGTCGTCGTTTCCATCGGGGGATATCAGTTGGACCAAAAGAAAATCGCATGATTATAATAGTACTATTGTCCAATGCACTAATACTGCCTTCAATTTCCTTTTTTAAAGAATCTACAGCAGCCAAAACAGCAATAATTGAAAATATCCCTATTGTAACTCCTAACAACGATAAGAAAGTACGCAACTTATTATTTTTAAGTGCATTCAAGGCAAAATTGAAACTTTCTTTTAATACGCGAAGATATATTAACATTTAGCTGGTATTCAGAAATAATTTTAGCAATAAAGATAGGACGTTTTCTCTTAACTTATGTTACAATTTTAGTGGGTAATTATGTACTTTTGTATTTGTCTGCCAACTAAGGTAACAATAATACTTCTCCATGAGCACCAACAAGAAAATATCCTCGGCACTACTATCTGTATTCCATAAAGATGGCTTAGAACCTATTGTAAAAAAACTAAATGAGTTGGGTGTCACCCTCTATTCAACTGGAGGTACTCAAAAATTTATTAATGATATGGGCATAGATGTAGTTGCTGTTGAGGACATTACCGATTATCCATCTATTTTAGGAGGAAGAGTTAAAACCTTGCATCCTAAAGTTTTTGGTGGCATTTTAAACCGTCAGAATAATGAAACTGATATTGCGGAAATGAAGGAGTATAAAATACCACAATTAGATGTTGTGATAGTTGATCTTTATCCTTTTGAAAAAACGGTTGCTTCTGGTGCGAGTGAACAAGAAATTATTGAAAAAATTGATATTGGAGGAATTTCTTTAATTCGTGCTGCTGCAAAAAACTTTTCAGATACCATGTGTGTATCCACTATGGAGGATTACGATGAGTTTTTATCGATTATTTCTGAAAATAACGGCTCTATTTCTGAAGCAGACAGGAAACGTTTTGCAGCAAAAGCATTTGATGTTTCATCCCATTACGATACTGCAATTTTCAACTACTTTAATAAGGATCAAAGTATTTCTTCTTTAAAAATTAGTGAAACCAATGGCAAAGTTTTGCGTTATGGTGAGAATCCACATCAAAATGGGTTTTTCTTTGGAGCCTTCGATGATGTTTTCGATACTTTACATGGGAAAGAGTTAAGCTATAATAATTTATTAGATGTTGATGCCGCAGTTAATCTGATGTCCGAATTTACTGGAGAAGCCCCAACATTTGCCATACTAAAACATAATAATGCTTGTGGAATTGCACAACGTGGCACCGTTAATCAAGCCTATGTTGATGCATTAGCAGGTGATCCTGTTTCAGCATTTGGAGGTATTTTAATTTGCAATACTGAGATTGATGAAGAAACAGCTCTAAAGATTCATCAATTATTCTGTGAGGTTGTAATTGCACCTTCTTATTCTGAAAAAGCTCTGGAAATATTAAAAGGAAAGAAGCATAGAAGAATACTACTTCAGAAAAAATCAATTGAAACAAAAACAATAGTGCGAAGCTGCCTTAACGGAGTATTGGTTCAGGATAAAGACACTATAACAGATAGCCTTGAAAATTTATCTTCAGTAACTATTAAAAACCCAAGCGATGCTGAATTAAGCGATTTGATATTTGCTTCTAAAATTTGTAAGAATACCAAATCCAACACGATTGTTCTGGTAAAAGACAAGCAATTATGTGCTAGTGGAACAGGACAAACATCTAGAGTTGATGCACTAAGGCAAGCTATTGATAAAGCAAATTCATTTAATATTAATTTAAATGGGGCTGTGATGGCTAGCGATGCATTTTTTCCGTTTCCTGATTGTGTAGAAATAGCTGACAAGGCAGGAATTACCGCAGTAATCCAACCCGGAGGGTCTATTAAAGACGAGTTGAGTATTAATTATTGCAATGAAAATTCAATGGGAATGGTATTTAGTGGAATACGTCATTTTAAGCATTAATTTATTACATTTGTAAAAAGCATTAAATCATACCTTTAATTTCAAACAGTATACTAAAATATGGGATTTTTTGACTTCTTAACTGAAGAAATAGCAATTGACTTAGGAACAGCAAACACACTTATTATTCACAACAATAAAGTTGTTGTTGACGCACCATCCATTGTTGCCCGGGATCGAATTTCAGGTAAAATTATAGCAGTTGGGAGAGAAGCTAATTTAATGCAAGGAAAAACTCATGAAAACATAAAGACAATAAGGCCTTTAAAAGATGGTGTTATTGCAGATTTTGATGCTAGTGAACAAATGATCAATATGTTCATTAAGGACATCCCAGCTTTAAAAAAGAGATGGCTTACCCCTTCCCTTCGTATGGTTATTTGTATTCCAAGTGGTATTACCGAAGTTGAAATGCGTGCAGTTAAAGAAAGTGCTGAACGTGTTAATGGAAAGGAAGTCTATTTAATTCATGAACCGATGGCTGCTGCAATTGGTATTGGTGTAGATATCATGCAACCTAAAGGGAATATGATCGTGGATATTGGAGGAGGAACAACAGAAATTGCTGTTATTGCTTTAGGTGGAATTGTATGTGATAAATCTATTAAGGTTGCTGGTGATGTTTTTACCAATGACATTATTTATTATATGAGAACCCAACACAATCTATATGTTGGAGACCGTACCGCGGAAAATATTAAGATTCAAATTGGTTCTGCTACTGAAGAACTAAAAGAGCCGCCAGAAGATTTAGCAGTACAAGGGCGAGATCTTTTAACAGGGAAACCAAAACAAGTGAGGATCTCATTTCGTGAAATAGCCAAAGCATTGGACAAATCTATATTAAGAATTGAAGACGCGGTGATGGAAACATTATCTAAAACACCCCCGGAATTAGCGTCAGATATCTATAATACAGGAATATATTTAGCTGGTGGTGGATCTATGTTGCGGGGTCTAGATAAGCGTTTATCTCAAAAAACAGATCTTCCAGTTTTTATAGCCGAGGACCCATTACGAGCTGTAGTTCGTGGCACAGGGATATGTTTAAAAAACTTAGTTAAATTTAAAAGTGTCTTAATTAAATAATTTTAAGAACAATTTTTAGATATTTTAAACTATAAAATAAAGTGTTTT
>Ga0164313_10001874_pt1 | contig 18829 bp, 15 predicted proteins | sample GuaBasSedimGuay4_FD_113735 | JGI IMG/M metagenome (GOLD analysis project Ga0164313, IMG submission 113735) | Subseafloor sediment microbial communities from Guaymas Basin, Gulf of California, Mexico - Guay4, Core 4569-4, 0-3 cm | ecosystem: Environmental > Aquatic > Marine > Hydrothermal vents... | reverse complement strand
AAGGATAAGGATAGCTAGTAGGTAATTACTTTTTACGGTGGTATCCGCCGGCCGGAAATCCCCCTTTTACACCCCGGGATACCCCGCCATCTTCATCCCGGGTTTCCGGGGAAAGCCACTGCTTAAGATCGCTCACAGATAGGTCACTTATTGGGGGTTGATCCGTAATAAGAAACCCACCCAGTAAATATGAAAAGGGATCTTGATCTTTAAATGCGAAAAGGTGATCTTCTGCGTGCTTTACAAGTGTAGATCCTTCCAGTCGGGTCATCATCAGTTGGGTGTCAATGCTGTCGCGATCAGGTTTAAGGGTATAGGTTACCATGAAGTCTTTACCCTCGCTCATCCATTTTGTTCTTGCGTTGGGAAGAATCTCCATCTTTATTACCAAAGGATGTTTAAGTTCACCATCCTCAAGTAGAAACTGAGAAATATCACTAATTGTATATGTAAACCACCCTTCTTCATCAGAAAAAGCAGAGGGTTTGACTTCATATAAAATCTCATGAACCCCTTCTTTTGAAATCTGAACTGTCAGATCAAAATCTTCATTGCAGATAGGTTTGCTTTGACTGTCGATAAGTTTTCCCACGAATTTCATCTCGTAAACCAGCTGACCGTTGGCAGATACCAGAATAAGTAAATTTGCCATTAGTACTGTAATAATTCTGCGTTTAATCAGACTCATGGAATGTAGTTTAGGTAAAGTAAATCTACGAATTATTACTAATAGTTGCGGGAGTAGGTGTGAATATATCCATCTCTTTATGTTCATATAGAATTATGAACACCTGTTGATTGATCAGGTTTGTTCTTGGGGAGTACTCCGCTGTCTTGGCACAGAGGTTATTAACAAATTGTTTATAACCGTTGTGCGTTATTTGTGAATAGAGAACAGTCGTACTTTCTTGACTTGTTTTCCTCGATGGTCTATTTTTATGGGACCGAGTAAGAGATAACAGGCTGCTCGAAGTTTCGCCCGGTGTAGTGAACCATTCCGAAAGGAATTGGGTAGCGAACCGGCCAGTTAAGGAATAATCCCTAACCGGAGATTCATCCAGAGCCAGGCATATACCTCGAAACAGTGTTTCCCGGTATATTCAATCGCAGATCCCTTCTTGGAAGATCTTTTAAAGGTTGATCCGAAAGGCTGAAGAGCCAAAAAGAATCCTTGCGGGTTCCACTAAGCATTCCCACTCTGGCAGCGGACAGAACTTAAGAACCGGACGTTGCAGGGGCCTTTAGGAGCCAGTCCCGGAAATTCAGTGCTTGTCATTGGGTGAAAGGACGGTAGCAGGTCAGTGTTCTATGGAACACAGGCTGAGAACACGGGCTTGCCGAATACAGATCCTTGGGGTCGTATCGGTAGAGCCAGCCAGAATAACTGTAGCTCGGCACTGATTGATGGCTATGGGTGTCATTCAGTGAAATGGGAGTAAACTACAAAGTTTACTCCCATTTTGTATAGGTGTTAGTGATGATTTCTCCCCTGAAAGATCATTTTCCCCGACTGGCAATTTTCTTAATTTGCTCCACAACCAGACCGATCAGAATACCTGCCAGACAGAATGCAAATGCCCAAATCACAAGATCTTCAGATATTCCAAATATGATGGCCGGTACAATTACACCTACCAGGCAAAACAGGATCGATAGATTAACACTCAGACGATTTATCTTTGGGGCGATCCACAATACAAGGACCAGTAATCCAAGTGACATGGTGAGCGATACAAAAAAGAATGTGGCATCCACGATATCGCGCAGTACAAGGGACATGGAGATTCCAAGAATCATCAAAACCACCATGCTGTATCGCATGGTTTTTCTAAGATTTGTAGATTTGGTCAGTCCGGTCTTTTCCAGGAAATCCTGAGTTACCGAAGCTGAAGCTGTAAACATATAAGTATCGGCCGATGACGATACTGAAGAGTAGATGATTACAACCGACAAACCTGCCAGTCCAACCGGTAGCAATCTGCTGAACCCAACAATCAGGGAGGTGTCTGGGGCAATGTCGGGTATATCGGCACGGATTACCAATCCGATAAGGAGCAGTATAAAGCCCACGATAATATAGAATATGGAGGAGAGAAATATACTGCGTTTGAAATGTTTTTTGTTCTTAATAGCATATACCCGTTGCCAGAGTTCGGGTGAAGCCATGGGAATGAAAAATCCGGCAAGGAAGAAGCTGACCAGCTGCATGACCGGGATATTGAAGAGGTCCATAAATACAACTTCTGGTTTGGTGCTGGTTGTGGTAAGCAGGTACATCATAAGCACAAACAGCAGGAAGATCCCAAAGGTTTGAATGATATCGGTCTTTACTACAGCATCGAATCCTCCAGCAATCAGGTAAAGGAGGATGATGACCCCCACAATCATTACCGAGAGATCGTAGCTGATGGGTGTATACTCAGAAACCAGCTTTGCTCCCGCTGTAAAATTGAGCACCACCCACCCAAACATGATAATGATCGTGATAATGGTAGCCAGGTAGCCAGCAAATTTCCCCTTCATAAAAAAGAAGAAGTCAGGCATGGTATAGAACTTCTCCTTATCTGCAATCTTTTTGATTTTTAGTCCGAAAAAGTAAAAAACAAACAATCCAAAAACAGAGCCTACAAAGTACCAGAGTGCACCCATTCCATACATATAGACCAGAGCAGTATAGGTGAGCAAAATGGCTGCTCCTATGCGGCTGGAAAAGATTGTAGCTGTAGCCTGGATCGAGGTGAGTTTTCGGCCTGAGATCAAGAACTCCTCTTTTTCCTGTTTTCGTCCAGTGAGTGCTCCAACAAGAAGTATCACAAGAAAATACGCCACAATAATGATGTAGTCAGTAAAGATTAGCATGGTGGTTAGTTTTAGTATTCAGTTATGTAAATATATAAAAATCTGCATAACGCCAATATTGTCCGGATCAGAACTACATGCACTACCCGGAAATCTGTCCTGTATGTGTTGACCCCCCTGCTGGTGTTATTTGACCCGGTGTTGAAGGTATTATTATGGGCGAATGCACCAGTTTATCAGTCAATGACAAACAAGTCACCTGTCAGTGACGGTCTAAAGCCTGTAAAAGGAGTAAAACAGATGTGAAACAACAGAATGGCCCCAACAAGCTGCCATTGCTTGATATTATTAGATAAACAGTACACTTTCGACTTTCTTCAGTTGAAATTCTACTAACGGCACGTGTTTGCGGGATAAGATCATATACATTCTCGGGGACAGAAGTGGTAGAAGAACCTTTAATCGTCAAACTAAATCTGAATCTATGAAAAGAGTACTAAGCTTTCTGCTATTTATGGCGCTGGGCACATTGTCCCTCTTCGGACAGGCCCGGGAAGTCACCGGTACGGTGGTCGGCGCCGAAGACGGAGAACTGTTACCTGGTGTCTCCGTAGCTGTAAAAGGAACCACTATCGGGACCATTACAGATCTCAATGGTAAATATGTAATCAACGTTCCACAAAATAGTGATGTGTTGATCTTTAGTTTTGTTGGACTTCTGACACAGGAAGTTGAGATTGGTAACAACCTGGTTCTTGATTTTTCCATGGAGCTAGACTTACTGGAGATTGATGAGGTGGTGGTTACCGCCATGGGAATCCGAAAAGAGAAAAAAGCCCTGGGTTATTCGGTCCAGGAACTAGACGAATCCCAGATTTCCGGTGCCAAGAACATGGATATCTCCAAATCACTTCAGGGAAAAATTGCCGGGGTGAATGTGAAACAGTCCAGCGGAATGCCGGGAGCTACTTCCCATGTAACCATTAGAGGTAATGTCTCCCTCACCGGATCCAATCAGCCCCTCTATGTGGTGGATGGAATGCCCATTGCCTCCGAAAAAGCATTTATGGAGAATGTGGGAGAAGGGACCAATCCCTCCTCCAGGGTTGTAGACCTGAATCCTGAAGATATCGAATCCATTTCGGTATTAAAAGGTGCCACTGCTTCAGCTCTGTATGGTTTGAGAGCTGCAAACGGCGTGATTGTAATCACCACCAAGAGTGGCTCTGCCGCCAGGGCTGCTGGCAAACAAACACTTGTGACTGTAAACAGCAGCTTTTCATCAGACAGGATAAGTCGCTTACCCGAACTTCAGTCCACCTATGCTCAGGGCAATGGAGGGGTATTGAATCTATGGTCGTCAGGTTCATGGGGACCGCGGATTGATACCCTACAAAATTATCAGTCTCAGGAAGACAATCTTTTCTTTGATGATCCATATGAGACTTCTGACGGAAACCCTCCTCCCCAGGTCCCAACTGTATATAACAACCAGGAGGACTTTTTTCAGCAGGGGTATACTTTTACTAACTCAGTGGATATTTCATCTGCAACTGACAAGGCCCGTTACAGTCTTGGAATGGGCCGGACCGATCAGAAAGGGATCATTGAAACAACCGGAATGGTCAGGAACAATGCCAAGTTCAACGGGTTTTTCGACCTGAGTGATAAATGGTCAGCATCGGTTTCGGCCAATGTATCCAACGTGGATATTGATAAAATCCCTGGAGGAAGCAACCTGGCCAATCCATTGTTTACGGTCTATTTCGCACCCCGGAGTTACGATCTGACCAATAAACCCTTTGAGCGAGAGGAAAATCCCTACCAGCAGTATCACTATAGATTTGCCATGGATAATCCTTACTGGGCTCTTAAAAACAATAATTATAATGAAATCACCAACAGGTTCTTTGGAAATGCCTCCATCAGTTTCCAGCCGTACGATTGGATGCGTATCAACTATCGGATTGGTCTTGACCGGTTCTTAACCACGGGTCATGAGGTAATTTCACTGGGTTCAGGCGGACAGGGTAGAGGATATCCAGAGTTCGGTATGGAACCAGCTGCTGGTCAGATTGATGACTATAACTATCAGAGGCAGGAGTTGAATTCCAATGCAACAATCACATTTACTAAAGATTTTGGAGATTTTGGACTGGATGCAGTCATTGGTAATGAGTTCTATGATATTACTACCAAGACGCATTCCATGACCGGGACCAACATAACCATTGGTGGATTTGACCATATATCCAATACCGGGGCCCAAACGATTTTCATGGAGCTCACCGAGCAGCGGGTAGTTGGATTCTTCGGAAGTGCCACAGTGGATTATGCTTCCATGCTTTTCCTCACGGTGACAGGAAGGAACGATATTGTGTCTAACATGCCTTCAGGAAACAGATCTTACTTCTATCCATCCGTATCTGCAGGTTTTATTTTCACAGAACTTGGTTTTCTAAAGGATCAGCAAGTACTTCCTTTCGGAAAGATCCGGGCTTCTTACTCCCAGATGGGACAAGCTGGAGCCCTTTATGCAACCCGGACTCTGTATACAGCTAAAGAGGACAACGAGGCTCTTGGCAGCGGATTCCTGGATAATGATTTTACTTTCCCATACCAGGGGTCCCCCGCATTCACACTGCAGTCGACCCTTCTGTCGAATGACCTGAGACCTCAAAATATTACAACCTATGAGATTGGGGCTGACCTTAGGTTTTATGAGAACAGGTTAGGGATTGACTACTCATACTACTATGTGAATGCCACCGACCAGATATTTAATGTGCCTCTGGCAGCTTCCTCAGGTTTTCGTGGGGAATACAGAAATGCCGGGGAACTGGAATCAAAAGGTCATGAAATTATATTATCTATCGTTCCCATAAGAACCAGTGGGGGATTTGAGTGGGAGATTCTGACTAATTACTCCCAGAACCAGAACATGGTATTATCACTTGCACCCGGAGTTGAACGGGTCCAGACTGGCTGGCAGAACTTCACCAGTGTGGGAGCCTATGCCTATGAAGGACAGCCCTATCCGGTTATTTTTGGTAGTGGTTATGTGAGGGATGATAACGACCGGATCGTAGTGGATTCCAGGTCTACTGTTGCAGGAGAACCCAACCCCTTCTATGGTATGCCTTTGCAGGGAGGAGATGAGAAGATTCTTGGAAAGGTCAATCCCGATTGGGATGCCAGCCTGACCAATACCCTGCGATTCAAAGGTTTTACATTGACTGCCATGCTATTCTACTCTAAAGGTGGGTATATATCCAGCGGCCTGACAGGTCTTCTGAGAAACTATGGTGCAGCTAAGGAGTGTGAAGACAGGGAGACTCCTGTAGTTCTGCCAGATGCTGCCAAGGGTTACCTGGATCCAGCCACAGGGGATCTGATCCTGGAAGGAGACAATGACATTGAGTTCCTAAAAGGAGAGGATTACTACAGTACTGTTTTGTGGGGTATAGCAGAATCCAAAATTTTTGATAAAACCCTGCTCAGGTTGAGAGAGGTAGTATTTAGCTATGATATGCCGCAGCGCTGGTTTACCAATACATTTATCAGTTCAATTTCGGTATATGCTAATGGCAGGAACCTTGCATTGTGGACCGACTATCCAAACTTCGACCCTGAATCCAGTACGTCAGAAGGGAATGGTATTGGAGCATTTGAATATGTTTCTCTGCCCAACACCAGGTCCTTTGGTGGTGGTCTTAAAATAACCTTTTAAATATACAATAAGATGAAAAAATATATTTCAATATTCAGTGTACTCCTGCTCATGCTGTTCACATTATCGTGCAGTGATGAGATCATGGATGAGATCGATACGGATCCCAACAACCCCACCGATGTGCCCATCAGCATGCTTATGTCGGGTTGTACTGCTGCTACGCCCTACTGGGTGACAGGAACCACCCTGGCCTGGTATAGCTCTATCTTTGTTGAACATACCTGCGGTGCCCACGGCCAGATGCGTGATGCTGACAGGCGTGCTAATATTAACTCTCAGCTCAGTGAAAACAGTTGGGCATTTCAGATCTACCCAAGGTTATTACCAGACCTGAAGATTATTGTTGAAAAGGGATCGGCAGGGGGAAGCGAAGAGGGAAAATGGATTGATGTGGGTATTGCTAAGGTACTTCAGGCTTATACTTTCCTGGCATCGACCGATACCTGGGGACGGATTCCATATTCGGAAGCTACCCTTGGGGCGGAGAACCGGAAACCGGCATATGATACGCAGGAATCAATTTATTCTGCCATAATGAATCTCCTGGATGATGCCATCTCGGATCTTCAGAAGGAGAATATTAGCACCACAGGTGGAGAGGATTATATTTACGGTGGTGATCCGGATGCATGGATCCTTGCAGCCTATTCCCTTAAAGCCAGATATGCCAACAGGTTAAGCAACGTTGATCCAACTGGTTCGGCTGCAATTGCATTGGCAGACGCAGCCAATGGTTTTAGCTCGTCACTGGATGATTTCACATTCGACAACTGGGCCAATGACCTGGGTCACGAAAATACCTGGTTCCAGGAGGAGAATGAGCGTCGTCATCATGCCATTAGCGTGACTTTCTATAATATCCTGGATGAAGTCAATGATCCAAGGATTCCCCTGTTTATTACACAGGTGAATGGAGAATATGTGCCGGCACAAAACGGAACTTCCGAGGAGGATCAGGCAGGTACAATCTATTCACGGATGTCGGAGCATGTGATCTTTGCAACAGCACCCTTGCCCATTATGACCTACGCCGAATTGAAGTTAATTGAGGCGGAGTGTCATTTAAGGAAAGCAGCTCCAGATGCAACTGCTGCTCTTGCAGCGTATACAGAAGGATTGGAGGCCGCATTGTTCCAGGCTGGAGTAGATTCATCTGCAGTTGAAGCATATTTTGCTCAGCCTGAAGTACTGCCTGCTGATGCAGCTAACCTGACAATGGAAATGATCTATAAGCAAAAGTATATTCATTTGTGGCCCTATGGTGCTGTTGAAGCATATGCGGAATGGAGAAGAACAGGATATCCAACAATGACCAATCCATTCGAGACTCCCAGGAGGTTCCCTTATCCCCAGAACGAAATCTCAGGTAATGCAGAGAATGTTCCGGATGTCACTCCTTACAATGGTGTCTGGTGGGATGATGGGACAGAAGATTAAATCATAAATAAGTCTCCTATTTAACAGGTACTAGGTACTTGAATAGCAATGAGGGTGTCTCTGTTGGGCACCTTCATTTTTTTTGTGCTATATTCTCAATTTTATTGTTCTATTCTTGTAAGTTTGGCTCAGTTTTTGAAACCAGAAGGTTTCTTTTATCAATTGAGAATTATGAAATATGTTTTACGTATAGTGCTAACTATTTCTTTGGTATTAAATCTATCCTGCAAGGAGAAAGAGAATGTAACCCCCACCTGTGAAATCATTACTCCACTTGATGGAGATACAATTATGCAGGGGGATCTGGTTAATATCTCCGTTGCAGCTCACGATACTGACGGAACCATTGTTTGGGTTGAGTTATATATTGATGGAGATGAAATCGGACGGGCAGAAGAATCTACATATGAATATGAGTGGATTACAGATGAAGCCGAGGTTGGGGTCCACATCATATCTGCAGTTACTGCAGATGACGAAGGCCAGGGTATTGCTGATAACATTGGCGTACTGCTGGATGTTGCCGGTGGTTTCAATCCCGATCTTACCTATGGAAAGGTGACTGATTATGATGGCAATAACTATGCGACCATTGAGATTGGTGAACAGACGTGGATGGCAGAGAATCTAAAGGTCACCCACTATGCCGATGGAAGTTCCATCCCACAGGTTGCAGATGGATCGGAATGGGAGGGAATGGAATCCTCAGTGAAAGCATATAGCTGGTATGATAACCTAGCCGGGAATGGTGATATTTATGGAGGACTCTATACATGGGCGGCAGCTGTGAACGGAGCCTCCGGGAGTGATGAAGACCCTGGCGGTATTCAGGGGGTTTGTCCCGATGGCTGGCATATGCCGGGTGATGCAGAATGGAAAAAACTGGAAATATTTCTGGGAATGAGCCAGGACCAATCAGATAAACAGGACTGGCGTGGGACCAACGAGGGTGGTCAGATTAAAGAGAGGGGTTTTTCACACTGGGAAGCACCAAATTTGGGAGGCGATAATTCAAGTGGATTTACAGCAATTTCGGGAGGCTTTCGCAGTTCAAAGGGTGGATTCTACAGCCTTGGCATTGAGGCTACTTTCTGGACGACAGATGAGGAGGTTGAAACAGATAAGGCTTGGTATCGCATACTCAATTTTCAAAAAGAAAATGTGTACCGACACTACAATGACAAGAGTCAGGGGCTCTCGGTTCGTTGCGTGAAAAATGCTATTTGATCACAATCTCCTTGCCGGCCCATCGGTAGATTGTTGGCATGTTATATTTCCTGTCTATAATGAAGCGCACTAAAGACTTGATTCTTGTAATTGCGCCCAATTCTCAGTTTGGCGTTTTCAAGTTCGACGGTGGTGGCATTAAAGGCCCTGATCCTTGGGATTGAGATGATATAGGATTTATGGATCCTGATGAATTGCTCAGAAGGTAATTTATTCTCAATGCTCTGCAGGCTACTCTTCACTACCACCCTCCGGTTGTCCGTATGGATTCGAATATACTCATTCAATCCTTCAATGAAATGGATCTCCTTCAGGTAGATTTTAATCACCTTCTTGTTCTCCTTTACATAGATGAAAGCATCGGAATTTACCCCGCTCCCCTTTTCCAGTTCAACACTTTCAGGGCTTCCCGACTGGAAATATTTATTTACCGATTTAAAAAAACGCTCAAATGTAATAGGCTTCATAATGTAATCCACTACATCCAGCTCGAATCCATCCAGAGCATACTGACTGTAAGCGGTGGTAATAATCACCTTAGGAGGTCTCTTGAGTGTTTTCAGGAAATCAATACCCGTCATCTGGGGCATTTTGATATCGAGAAACATCAGATCCACATGATGATTGCGAAGTGCATCCATAGCCTTCATGGCGTTATCACACTCATCAACGATCTCAAAATTCTCAAGTTTCTGGATATGGCCCCTGATTAATTCTCTTGCAAGGGGTTCATCGTCAACGATCAGGCACTTTGTCTTCATGTTTATTAATTATATGTTGAAATGGCCTTACCGAATAGCAAAACTGCCACATCATTGGGGTTAATTACTCACTTCACATGAAAACAGTCTTACGAACCTTGCTTCAACATAGTAAATTTAAGAGCTTTTATTAAATCATTTCAGTAAACGACTCATAAATTCAAGCCAAATGCAATAAAATGTCAGTCAAATGTCATTTTATCAGTTTTGTGCCGGTATATGGATTCAAACCTGTTGCTGGTTGATAATAAATGGGAATACAATTGGTCCTGATTACTTTTAGGCTATGTTTAAATTGCTGGTTAGCCAAAAGTTTTTTCACAAGGTTGTCAGGCATCTCTTTTTATTCCTCTCGATGGTGCTGCTGTTCTCATGGGTAGCTTATTCGAGTTCTGATGAGCATGAGAGCTTTCTGAAAGAGGTGGCCATGGTATCTACCAATGCTCTTTTTTTCTTTGGCTATGCATACCTTACAGTGTATCTCCTTATCCCTAAATTCATGGTGAGGCGAAAAGTGATCCTGTTTATCTTATTATTCCTGGCGGCCGGTCTGGGCCTCTCTATACTTAAATTTGTTTTCTCCGACTATATCTTCTTTCAGGCCATTGCGCCAGAGAGCGCCTCCACTGTGAGTAAACTAAAACTTTCAGCATTGCTGGTAAATACAAAGGATATGACTTTTATAGTGGCCATATTCGCCCTGGTTCGATTTGCCAGGGATCATTACATTCTGGAGTCAAATATCTTAGAATTACAGAGGAAGAGTCTGGAAGCTGAGCTGAAACTAATTGAACATCAAATGGATCCGCATGTGATCTTTAACAATTTTAATAACCTCTATTCCATTTCTATTTACCGACCCGAGTATCTTGAATCTACAGTAAAAAAACTAAAATCCCTTCTTCATTACCTGTTTGCCGACAGTAAAAGCAGTGAGATATTGCTATCCAGGGAGGTGGAAATGATTCAGAACTACATGGGAATGGAAAAACTCAGGTACGGTGAGCGGCTAAATAGTACGTTTAAAGTGGAAGGTAGGCTGGAAGGAATAACCATTGCGCCTTTGATTCTCTACTCTTTTGTGGAGAACTGCTATGTACATGGAGCAGGAGAGGATCCAAAGAACTCATGGATCAGGATTGAAGTGAAGGTGAGGGATTCGAGGCTGACATTTAAGGCAGCCAATTCTGTATCAGATCAACACGATTTAAAAAGATCCAATGGACAGAAGGGGACCAATGAAAACAGTGTGCGGAGACTCGAATTGCAGTATCCAAACAGTCACCGGTTGACCATCAGAGACAAGAGAAATGAACATATAGTAGAACTGAACCTGAGTCTTTAATATGATAAAGCAAGGATTTTCAAAACTTGAACAAAGCAGGTCCATACGACATATCTTCTTTTGGATTTGCTGGGTGGGTGGTTTTACTTTCCTAAAGAGCTTTGGTAAACCATTTGAAGTCTATCTGGGTTGGTTCTCTTATTACCTGCTTACCCTGCCCATCTTTGTAGTTCATACCTACCTTGTGGCATATGTACTGATTCCCTATTTTTTCTCCAGAAGGTATATGCTCCTGTTCATTGCTTTATTTATTGGGCTGTTTTATGGATTTTCAGTACTAGAGTTGCTTCTTAGCAATGAGTTCATCTTTAAATGGTATCCTACAGATACCATACTGTTGGATGATTATTTGTCGCCCGGGGGTGTAATTATCAGTGGACTTGGAAACCTCTATATTATGTTGGTTTTTCTGGCAGCACGTACTGTACGGCAATGGTATATGGCCGTTAACCATAAAAAGGAGCTTCAACAAGAAGAGCTCAAGATGCAAATGGAGAGTACAGTTACCAAAATACAACCCCTGATGCTATTGTATGCCATAGATCAAATAGACAGGATGGTGGAGAAGTCTTCGTCTGAAGTAACCCGGGCAATAGCTCTCACATCAGAACTGCTTAGTGAAGTGATGATCTATAACGAAGAAGATAAACCTCTTTTTTCGAAAGAGATAAGTCTGGTTAGAAAGCTTGTATCATTGGTATCGATTTTCAGGGAGCATAAACCAGATGTGGAATTTTTTATTTCGGGAGATCCTGGACTGATCTATCTTCCCACCATGATCCTATTCACGCTGGTGGATATGATCTTCAGGAAATTTGCTGATGAGGATCATATCCCAGAACTTAATATCGAGGCCTCCGGATTCTCAAATATGATTTCAGTGCAGGTGCTGAACAACAATATGGTAGAGAACCACAAAACCAGCGAGGAGTGCCTTGAAACCCTTGAACAACTCAACTTACTATATGGGGAAAAGGCGGCTATCTCTGTTGAATCTCATATATATGGTTGTTCAGTGATAATCACAAATGGGTAATTAAAGCGAGGGAATGCCATTTACAGGTCGCCCCATGCGGTTAACAGGGTAGAAGTTGTTGTAAACTGAATAAGTTTTTATCAGGGGATCTTAAGTCCTACATTTGACCTGACTCTATGCACATCAATAGCAAACTTGCCGCCAGTAGTCTTACTTCAAAGTTTTAGGTTTATTAAGTAGCTTCCCCGGCGGCAAGTTTTTTTTCACATTCCAAATGATTCCTGATTTAACACTGCACTAATAGCATATTAACTAAGCTATTGGCATTGGTCCATGTAAGCTATTGGCATTGGTCCATGATTATGCGATCAACTGCGGATACTGGTGAAATCGTACTTATACGTACATCTCTGTACAATTCCGAACGGTTTTAACACAATTCAATTTTGCAGATATTTTGGTAAGCATCACATAAACAATCTGATATGCAATATGGCACGAAACATGATATAAATCATATAAGTTAATGTGGATTGTACAGGAACGGTACAAAATGGAGGAGGAATAATATGATTATAAATCAATATTTGGTTTCAAGAAATATTCAACGACAAACGGATAGCCGGAATAATCTGGAACTATTCAAAAACTTGTTGCAGCCACATTTCCTCTTTAATTCACTTAATAACCTATATGCACTTTCAGTCAGGAAATCCGAGCAGACTCCCGATGCCATTGCAGGTTTATCTCATTTATTAGAAAGGGTTGTTACCTATTCCCGGCAGGAGAAGATCCTGTTGTCAGAAGAGATCGGGCTTATCGAAGATTACATTGCCCTGGAAAAGATCTGGCTGGGAGAGTGCTCTTTCTTATTGGATTTCCAGATAAAAGGTGATACAACAGGAGTATCGATACCGCCACTTACAATCTATACACTCATCGAAAATGCTTTCAAGCATGGAATCCGGAAATGTGAGAACAACGGATGGATTACCATTCACCTGGTTGTAAAGGAAGACAAGATTCTTTTGAAGGTGAGGAATTCTGTTCGATCCTGTGAAGAAACAGGACAAATTTCTCAAGACTCTCATACCGGTCTCGGAATCGAAGCTGTACGCAAACTTCTGGACGACTCTTTCAAAAAGAAATATTACCTGAATGCCAGACCCATAGGCGATGTTTATGCTGTAGACCTGATCATAGGTCGGGTAGCAGCTTAAACCAGGTCACTGCCATTGTCATTCATTTGCAGGTAGTATACATTCTCTTACAGGTAGTTGGTTGATCATATTTGAGACTTACTCTCATTTCCAATACATTTAGTTTATAATCAAATAGAAATCGCTATGAAGAGGGTTAGTTTATTGAGACGAGTGATGACCATGGTCATCGCACTGTGCGTATTCTCTACATTTGCATTCGCCGATGGAGAGACCACAGAAGTGTTCCTGACGGGTTCTTCAAACTCAGCCGCTGGAGATTTTGTGGTGCAAACCACCAGTGATATGTTTCACTTCCAGGGGAGAGAGTATGAAGTATACCGAGTATACTATGATGATCCTGAAATGAACATGAAGATTGCAGTAAATGCCGAAGGCAAGTGTACCTCATTTGTGGCCTTTAACGGTGAGTTTATGTTTTTTTACAACTGCAATAAGCATGGTTTTGGCGTAAGAAAGGTAATGTTTTCAAATCCCTGGGTTAAAGATGCATTTGACGCTCAGCAGTTTCACGACCAAACCGTCCTGATGAAGGAGCGTAAGGTCGAAAAGAAACTGGCTGTGGGTTTGATCGCATCATATGTTCCACAGCTAAAAGGATAACCACTTGAATTAACCTTGTATTTTACAGTACGATTTCACCAATAAAGGGTTGGCGGGTAACCGCTGGCCCTTTATTTTTATAACATTCATAGCACCAGATCATTAACATGTGTTTGCTTTCATCCATATTCGGACATAAGTGTCCATTTCCGGGCGGAATTAACCATTTTTACATTCCCCGAAAAATGCCTGTAAAAATCAGTATAACAGATATATACATGGTTTGGCACATGAATTGTATTTAATGTTGACAGAAATCTACTATTAGTTAAACACAAAACTTTTATAAAATGAAAACAACATTAAACTATCTGAAAAGATTCACAGCAGTGACTCTAGCTCTTTTATTTGTATCAGTAGCAGTATTTGCCGATGGTGAAACTACCGAAGTTTACCTCAGTGGAACCACCAATACAGCTGCCGGTGATTTTGTAGTAACCGGAACCGATGCTGTGTATCATTTCCAGGGCCAGGAGTACAATGTATACAATGTGTATTATGACGATCCTTCTCACAATATGAAGATTGCCGTTCTGGATGAAGGAAACTGTAAGTCGTATATCGCCTATGCCAACGGATACTGGTTTATGTACAACTGCACTAGAGATGGATTTGGAGTTAGGAAGTCCATGTTTAAAAGTGCTACCATCAGAGATGGATTTGACGCAGAAGAGTTTCATGATCAAACCATCCTGGTAAAAAGCAGGAAAATTGAAAAAGATCAGGCTGTTGGCTTAATTGCCTCCTACCTGCCTAAGCTGCAAGGTTAAAATCGAGATACATAGGATCTAAGATCCTCCGTTTAATAACATACGCTCGCTTCGGCGAGCGTTTTTTTAGTGTCGAAGGGATACCAGGACGATGCTTAAATCGCTTGCTTAGCAAACGATTGCCGGAGCTATTAAATAATAGTGCTTGTGGAAATGGGACTATTTTTTTACTTTTGTCGTGCTTTGAGCTAACCAAAGCTTAATGAGCCAAAATCCGGAGAGGTGGGAGAGTGGCTTAATCCACCAGTTTGCTAAACTGGCGTACTCGATTAGGGTACCGGGGGTTCGAATCCCCCCCTCTCCGCAAAGCAAAAAAAACCTCAGCGAAAGCTGGGGTTTTTTTGCTTTGTTGGCCCCCCCCTTTGGGATCACGAAGTAATCCCCCCCCTCTCCGCAAAGCACAAAGGACCTCAGCGAAAGCTGGGGGCTTGTTGTTTCCAGGGCACGTTGAATGCTTGCATTCAAAAGTGGATATGGAAATAAGGAGCAATTTAACATTGTCTTGCAGCTGTGCATACAGGGTGCGCAATCGAACACCGTTTATCAAGCTTATATCTTATTGGGATATGGCTGGTGGGTTCTACTCTAGTTTTGTAAATTTAGCAGACTAATCATGATCCAATGAATAAAGATAAACGTCCAATTGTTTTCCTGGCTTTAATACTTTCCTGCTCTGTTGCCATGGGACAAACAAAAATTGGAGCCCTTGCTGGACTTAACATGAGTAAGTTGTCGGGAGATGCTCCTGCCAATAGTACTTATACGAATTTGATGGGAGGTAATTTTGGGGCCATTCTTGATGTTAAACTTGGTAAAAGTTTGTATTTGAGCTTTCAACCCTCATACAGTCAGGAAGGCACAAAAATCACCTATAATGTAAAGGGAGAGCCTGAACCTGTTGACAGTATCAAGATCCACCTGAATTATTTTTCCCTGCCCATTTTGCTAAAAGTAACCAGTACCAATCACCGGTTTTATGCCCTTACAGGATTTGAAACGGGAATGCTTCTCAACAGTTCAATTGATGTTGGAGACCAACTGGGTCAGGATATCGACTCGGATATTGCTCAAGTGAATTTTGCCATACATTTTGGTGCAGGCATCCGTATTCCTGTCGGTTTTCCCTGCTTATTTGTTGAGTTGAGATACAGCCAGGGATTGGTGAATATCACCAACGAACCATTGAATACCAATGTTATCCCCAGGGTGAAAACTACAGGCTTTAAAATATTGGCGGGTATTGAAATTCCCTTAAGTAAATCTAAAAATTAGGCAGATGAGAAAATTGATATCCCTTTTTATAATTCTCACAGCCTGTTCGGGTTCTGTGTTAGCACAAGCAACTGATTCAATTGCTGATTTATCTGCTGACTCATCCTCTGATTCAAAAACTCAGATTCTCAATGGTCACCGGTTCCCATCAACCTCTTACATGCGAAGTGCCTTTGTATCTACCTCAGTACAGGCTGACCTCGGTTTTGGAGCTACATCCATACTAACATTGCCAGGAATTCCTGTTGGAGAATATGAAATTCTGAGTTTTACGGGGCAGTTAGTATATGTGGACCTGGATGTGCAGTACCAGCAACGTTTCACGCCATGGTTAGCCATGTTTTTTTCTGCAAAAATGGCCGGTCGTGTGGGATCTGATATGTCCACCATCCTGGCAGATGGCGTGAACACTTTAGCAGGGGGTGATATTGGTTGGCTCGTTCGGATTAAAGAAACTGAAAAGTTTATGCTTTCAGGGTCAGTTAGGATTACTAATATTAGAGGAAACTTTATTAATGTTCCAGAATATTTTGAAGAAATAATAAATAATGAGCCCTACCCGTCCGTCATCAAACAAGTCCCTGGATTAGCCGCCGGATTTGGGCTTCGCAGTGCTTATGCATTTAATCCTACCTATGGACTTCAATTTAATCTGGGTTATCAGTTTGGAGAAACACTCGAGCGGGGACCCTCACAAAGTTATTTTGCCGGAAGTATTTTAGGTGATATCGATTTCAATCCAAAGCAGGAGGTACCCGTTGGATTTGCATTGGGATATGCTCTTTCAACATCTCCGGTGCTTGTAATGAATGATGGAGGAGCTGCAAACCTATTCTTGTTTAAGATAGACTATACAGGTTCAAATGATTTTGAGCTGGGGCTGCAGTTTAATATGTATAGTACCTATTTGAAAAGTATTGACGATAACGCCTTTGTTAAAAAAGTAATGTTAGGCTTCAGATTCTATTTTTAAGCAGAGGCTATTTGCCCCCAATTCCTCCTGCTATGGCAAGTACTCTCCCCTTATTTGATTACTTTTACCTGTCTACTTCACCTGGTATGACAAACAAAAGAACCGAGAAGATATTAGCCCTTACTGCAGCCGTAACAGTGGTAATTGCCGGTCTACTTGGATTCATAAAGGAATCAGGCCATATTGAGTATGAGATCGCCTCACTCATCACAGAGAACGAAGTTATACAGGTAAAAGGAGAGGGTCGTTTTATAATTTTCGAAAGGGAGAGTGAACATCCTCTGGCTTATATTTCCGTTGAAGTGGCTGAAGGGTATGCTGGAGAGATTAGGACAGCAGTTAGAGTAGATACCCTTGGCTATATTGATGATTTCTATATTTTCAAGCATAGTGAAACGCCCTCATTTTTTAAGAAGGTCATTCATAAGGGACTCATTCGGCAGTTGAAAGGAACATCGTATGCAGAATCTTTTAAGCCTGATCAGGGAATTGATGTTGTATCAGGCGCAACTTATACCTCAGATGCCATTATTGAGTGCGCTAAATCAGGATCCCGGCATATTGCATTAGAAGAGCTTGGTTTTGAGGTTCCGGCAGATATAAAACCCCCATTCTTGGTAGGGATTTCTGAAATTGCACTAGTACTGCTATATCTTGTGGCCCTGATAGGAGTTTACACAAGTTTCCCATATAAGAAGATTCTTAGATGGACTACCCTGGTTACTGGTCTGGTTATTCTGGGATTCTGGTTTTCAGTACCCCTTACACTTTCAAGGATTAACTTATTCCTGATAGGCTTCTGGCCTGATTGGCACTATAATCTTTACTGGTATATCCTTGTATTCGGATTCTTTTTGATTCTTATGGTAACCCGGAAGAATATTTATTGCTCCTGGATCTGCCCATTAGGTTGTATTCAGGATGGGATTGGACTGGTTGGAGCCGCGCGGTCCCGGTTTTCGAGAAAAGTCAATCATGTGATGAAATGGGTGCAGCGATTTGTAGCATGGCTTGCCATAGTTCTGGCCCTGTACTATCGAAATCCGGCACAGTTGAATTATGAGATTTTTGGAGTTTCCCTGAGTCTTACCGGCGCGACTTACCTGTTTATTGCGACAGGAATTTTCTTCATAGCCTCTGCTTTTATAACCAGGCCCTGGTGTAATTATCTATGTCCAATTACACCTGTAGCAGACCATTTTCGATTACTTACGCAGAGTTTGAACAAGAAACAATAAAACAGGTTAAATTATTAAAACACACATCATGAAAATTATTTCATTATCTGAAGTTGAGAAAAAGGAAGTTCATATGGATGGCGCAGTAGGAGCCTGGAGACAACTCCCCCTGGGAAGCGATGATGGAACCCCCGTCTATTCATACCGGGTATTTACCGTTGAACCCGGAGGACACACACCCTATCACAATCATCCTTATGAGCACATGAACTATGTGATTGAAGGCAGTGGTGCCCTGGTTAATGAAGCAGGAGAGGAGACCCCATTGAAGGCTGGAGACTTTGCACTGGTTAATCCCGACGAAAAACATCAGTACCGCAATAAGGGCGACAAACCCTTCAAGATGATCTGCGGGGTGCCGAAGGAGTTTGAATGAGATTCAGACTACTGAATTGGAAGAAACAAGCAATCCATTGTCAAACTGTTTGTTACTAGTTCAATACTGTACGAATTTTCTACAATTCCAAATGTAGTT
>Ga0164313_10001872_pt1 | contig 18852 bp, 14 predicted proteins | sample GuaBasSedimGuay4_FD_113735 | JGI IMG/M metagenome (GOLD analysis project Ga0164313, IMG submission 113735) | Subseafloor sediment microbial communities from Guaymas Basin, Gulf of California, Mexico - Guay4, Core 4569-4, 0-3 cm | ecosystem: Environmental > Aquatic > Marine > Hydrothermal vents... | reverse complement strand
ATTTTATAATGGCAACACCAAAATTGCCAAGCTTAGAAAGAATGTGGTGCTTACCCAACTAGGTAGAATGAAAATTTACACAGACTACCTGGATTACGACAGAAACACCGCTGTTGCCGACTATTTTAATGGCGGCAAAATCGTTGACTCAACGAATGTCCTTACCAGCAAAAAAGGCTACTATCATACTCATACCAATATCGCCTCATTTAAAAAAGATGTTGTTGGCAAGAATGATGATTATACCATGGAATCCGACACATTGGTTTATAACACCAAAACCGGCATTGTCTATTTTGTTGCTCCAACTGTGCTAACCGATTCTGATGGTGATGTTTTTCACCATGAAGGTGGTCAATATAACTCCAGGCAGCAGCGCTCAGATTATGTTATAGGAAAAGTTGAGACAGAAGACTACTTCCTGAAAGGGAACAATCTAAAGCTGGATGATATTCGTGGTATCTATAATATTAGTGGCAATGTGCTTATGGTAGCCAAAGAGGACAATATCTATATCACCGGCCAGAAATCTGTTTACTATAAGAAATTGGCAACCACTAAGATTTATGAGGATGCCTTAATGCGTATGATAATTAATAAGGATACACTCTACCTCAAAGCTGACACACTAATATCAATTGATAGTAAGAACGATAAAGACAAACGCCTACTGGCCTATAATAACGTTAAAGTATTCAAATCAAACCTTCAGGCTAAAGCAGACTCACTGGCTTATGGAGTGGCCGATTCTATTATGTTCTTCTATGGCAATCCTGTTTTATGGACAGATGGTAACCAGCTAACTGCTGATTCTATTAATATGATTATCAGAAACAAAGCCATAGATGCCTTGAACATGAAAAATAGAGCTTTTGTCATCACCCAGGATTCATCTAAAAATTTCAATCAGATCAAAGGCAGGGAAATGATAGCCCAGTTCAAGGACAATGAGTTAAACAAGGTAAATGTCTATGGCAACGGCGAAAGTATTTTCTTTATGTATGATCAAATTACTACTGATTTTATTGGCATGAATAAAATTATATGTAGTGACATAACGCTCCTGTTTGAAAACAAGGTTTTAAAAGATGCCGCTTTTCTGGTTAATCCTGAAGGAGATTTTATTCCTCCTCATGAACTTGAAGAAACTGATAAAACGTTAAGAGATTTCGCCTGGTATGGTGACCTAAGGCCTCAGCTTAATGATTTTGATCCGCAGCCAATAACATTGGATGAACAGGCTCCACAAATTAATGATGAGAACATTGATTTAGAAATAAAGGGCAAGTCACCTGTAGAAAAAGGTCGAAGAAACAGACCTGATAAGCGAACAGGTGGAAAGCACTAAATTCCTGCATCAACAATTTCAGATTTAATTATTATTCTCTAACCCTATTTGCTAGAAATTCGTATATTTGGTATAATGGGAAAGGTATATCCTAAATAAATGAAGAAAGTAGCTTATATCATTGTATTCGTATTTTTAGCTTTTGCGGTTAACGCCCAAAGCCTTAAAATCGTTGACACCGATGCCAACCAGCGTGGCATTATAGGTAATGATATTCGCACTACATTAAAAATTAAAAATATTACTAACGAGCCTATCTATTTCAGCATCTCTGAAGTTAAAAAACAGATTGGCTCCAGTCAGAAATCGTTTTTATGTATTGATAACGAATGTGGCAAAAGCAATATTGTGCGAAGAACAGAAAAAATCCCTGAAATTATTCATAAACTTATGCCAGGGCAAACATCCGAGTCAATTGTTGCAGTATTGGAGTCTGGGTTGGTGGCAAGCATTAGTTCTGTTACTTATAGATTTAGTAATGTTAAACACCCAAATGACTTTATTGACTTTGAATTCCAATATGATGTAATAGAACGGCCTAATGAAGGGTTGTTATACTCTTCTACCAATGTAGACCTAACGGATGTTTATCCTAATCCTGTTACCGAGTTTGCAATATTCGATTACCAGATAAAAGATGATTCGAAAGAAGCTAAAATTATTATCCATAATGTTCTAGGCTCGATAGCCGGTGAGTATAAACTAAATCCTTTTGAGCAACAGCTTAAAGTATCAGTAGAAGACTTTAATCCCGGAGTTTATTTCTACAGTTTATACATCGATAATGAAGGGGTGGCAACTAAAAAATTGGTTGTCAGGAAATAATTATTCCATTTATCAGTTATTTATAAAGATTTTGTGGTTTGATAAAACATCGAAAACCACTACATTTGCACGCTTATGTTAAAACTGAGGGTTAGTTGGGTATTCATTATTGCGCTTATTAGCTTGTCTGCCATGTCTTGTACTGAGTTCAGGAAACTTCAAAAAAGTGATGATTGGAAAGCAAAATATGAAGGCGCAATGAGATATTATGAAGCGAATGATTATTATCGTGCCATAGCATTATTTGAAGAAGTTTTACCCCTAACACGAGGTAAAGCTGAGGGTGAAAATGCGCAATTTTATTATGCATATGCACATTATAATGATGACCAATTCATATTAAGCGCACATTATTTCAAGTCTTTTTATGAAACTTATTCAAGAAGTGAGTTTGCCAATGAGGCTCAATATATGTATGCATATTCATTATACCGTAGCTCACCAATCTATAATTTGGATCAGACAAGTACAAGAGAAGCTATAGATGCTTTCCAGGTTTTTATCAACAGAAATAATGATAGCAAATTTGTTTCTGATGCGAATCAGATTATTAGTGAACTACAGGTTAAGTTAGAAACAAAAGCTTATCATAGTGCAAAACTTTATCATCAAATTGGTGTTTTAAACAGCGCGAAGATAGCTTTTGATAATTTTGCTATTAACTTTCCTGACTCAAAGTTTAATAACGAACTTCAATACTTAAAAATCGAATCGGCTTATTTGATGGCACAGCAGAGTATTCCATCAAAGCAAAGACAACGGTATAAAGATGTAATCGATATGTACGAAGAGTATATTGATGATTTCCCAAGCAGCGAATTCACTGAAGATGCACAGAAATTGTATGATGACTCTTTAAATAAATTAGAAAAACTACAAAAACTTATATAAGACAATGAGTATTAACCCATCAATTAGAACCCATAATATGGAAGAAATTGCCCATAAAAGCGAAAGCATTTATAAGTCAGTTTCTGTAATTTCCAAGAGAGCTCGCCAGATTTCAGCTACTTTAAAAGAAGAGTTGAATTCAAAATTGGCAGAATTTGCTTCTACTGTCGATAATCTGGAAGAGATTTTCGAAAATAGAGAACAAATTGAAATTTCGAAGTTCTATGAGCGTATGCCTAAGCCAACAATTCTGGCTACTGAAGAATTTCTGAATGATGAGATAATGGTTCGAGATAAAGTAGTAGAAGAGCCAGATTCTGAAATTTAAGCTATTTTTATAGCATGCTCCATGGTAAAAAAATATTGTTAGGAGTATGTGGTAGTATCGCTGCATATAAAACAGCCTTTCTCATAAGGCTGTTGAAAAAAGAAGGTGCTGAGGTACAGGTTATCATGACCGGCTCAGCCCAAACTTTCATTACCCCTCTTACGCTTTCTACACTGAGTGAAAATCCTGTTCTATCAGATTTTCAAAAAGACAATTCAAGCCAATGGAATAACCATGTTGAGCTCGGCTTATGGGCTGATCTAATGATTATTGCACCGGCAACTGCAAATACCATGGCTAAAATGGCCAGCGGTATCACAGACAATCTTTTAAATGCTGTTTACCTATCTGCCCGTTGTCCGGTAGCCTTTGCTCCTGCCATGGATTTGGATATGTATCAGCACCCGGCCATAAAAAAGGCTATGAGTGAGCTTACCTCTTATGGCAATTTATTTATCGATGCTGAGTTTGGTGAACTTGCATCAGGACTAATTGGTGATGGCAGAATGGCTGAGCCGGAGAATATTATTACGTATCTAGAGAGTCATTTTGAACAGACAGGTAAACTAAAAGGTAAAAATGTACTTATAACAGCCGGCCCTACTTATGAGCCTATCGACCCGGTTCGCTATATTGGCAATCATTCGAGTGGAAAAATGGGACTTGAACTTGCGCAAAGTGCAAAAAATGAAGGAGCACTGGTTACGCTTATCCTCGGCCCAAATGCATTGAACAAGACACTTTTAGAAGGAATAGACGTTGTTGACGTTGCCACTGCCAAAGAAATGTTCGATGCTGCCGATTCCAGGTTCGAAAATCAGGACATCGTTATTCTAGCCGCAGCTGTTGCAGATTACTCACCTACTCAACCGGCTAAGCAGAAGATTAAAAAATCAGACCCTGAGTTTAACCTGACATTATCTAAAACAATAGATATTGCCCAAACACTTGGTGCTAAAAAGCAAAAACAGTTAATGATTGGCTTCGCACTTGAAACAGAAAATGAATTGGTTAATGCTCAGTCAAAGCTGAAGAAAAAGAATCTCGATTTTATAGTTCTTAATTCTCTAAATGAAGAAGGAGCAGGATTTCAGCATGACACTAATAAAATAACAATCATCAGTTCAGATAATAAACCTAAAGAATTTGAGTTGAAGAGTAAAACAGAAGTAGCTAAAGATATTATAGATGAAATTGCTGCGCAGCTTTCTTAAAGTCCTTTTTCTGCCAATCTTCTTATTTCCAGGATTTCTCCTGGCGCAAGATCTTGATTGTGATGTAATCATCAATGCTGACCAGATACAAACAACTGATCGCAGGGTTTTTCAGGATATGGAAACGGCTATTGAGAACTTTATGAATGGCCGCGACTGGACGCCTGATGAATTCAAAATTGAAGAAAGAATAAAGTGCAGCTTATCAATAAACCTGGTTGATATGCCTACAATTGGTGTTTTTAAGGCTACTGTACAGATACGAAGCTCACGACCGATTTATAATACCAATTACGAGTCTATTGTTTTCAATTTCGCCGATCGTGATTTTGGGCCATTTGAATATGTGGAGTCTATGCCCCTGGAGTTTAATCAAAATAGCTACACTTCTAACCTAACATCTATGCTGGCATATTATGCCTACATTATTCTCGGCCTCGATTATGACAGTTTTGGTGACTTAGCCGGCTCTCCTCACTTCCAAATTGCGCAAAATATTGTTACCTCAGCTGCTCAATCCGGTTACCCAGGTTGGAGTGGACTTGAAAGTACGCGTAATCGTTTTTCGCTTATTGAAGATATCACGAATCAACAAATACAGGGATTGCGTACAGGACTATATAAATATCATAGACTGGGCCTCGACATTTTTGAAAATGATCCTGAAAGTGCTCGTTCTGAGATATTAAAAGTACTGGAGTCAATAAAAGTGATTAAATCGAGATACCCGGGTTCTATTTTTGTAATCTCCTTCTTTGATGCCAAAACAGATGAGCTAGTAAATATTTTTGATACAGCCTCAATGCAGGATAAACGTAAAGCTTATAACCTATTGGTCGAATTAAATCCGAACAAGGCAGACGTATACGGTAAAATTATTAACTAGAGTAATTAGTTTTAGTCCAGATAATTAGATCATTGCCGTATTTTTTATAATATCGCATATGCTTTCCCGATTATCTATAAATAATTACGCCCTGATCAAATCTCTTGATATGGTGCCCCACCAGGCAATGAATATCATTACCGGCGAAACAGGTGCCGGAAAATCGATTATGCTGGGTGCTGTGGGCCTGCTTCTAGGCAAACGAGCAGATACTAAAGTATTATACGATGAGGACAAGAAATGCATTATTGAAGGCGAATTCAATATCAAAAGTTATAAGCTAACTGAGTTTTTTAATCATTACGACCTCGATTATGAACCGGAAACATTAATCCGCAGAGAGATAACACCTAGTGGTAAATCAAGAGCTTTTGTAAATGACACTCCGGTAACGCTGGATATTCTGAAAGAATTGGGTAGCCGTCTTATGGATGTGCACTCTCAACATCAAACACTATTATTAGGTTCTGCGCATTACCAACTGGATGTAATTGACATTTATGCAGAAACCTCCACTTTGCTGGATAGCTATAAGGGCAAGTTTCATTCGTTTAAGACTGCGGAAGCTAATTTAAAGGATCTTCTGACTAATGCTGAAAGAATATCTCAAGAGTCAGATTTTAATGATTTCCTGTTGAAGGAACTTTCAGATGCCGGTCTATCAGAAAATGAACAATCCTCACTTGAAGAGGAATTAAAAATTCTGGAGCATGCTGAAGAGATAAAAGGAAATCTGAACAATATTTTAGCTATTCTTGACCAAAATGAACTAAACGGCACTAACCTATTACATGATGCCAAAAATCTGATTGATCAGATAAGTTCATATGGTGAGTCACTCAGTAAGATTAGTAATAGGCTGGACAGCGCATATATTGAACTTGCCGATCTGGTTCGAGAAATTGAAATGCAGGAGCAAATGGTTGATGTTGATTTCGGGAGAACGGAGGAAGTACGCGACCGTTTAAGTTTAATATATCATTTGCAAAATAAACACCACGTAGCAGACATTGAGGGACTGCTTGGGATTCAGGAAAAACTTGAACAAGAAACATTTTTAGCTAACAATTTAGATGAGCAAATAGCTTCTGCCAAAAAGGATCTTGCACTGGCGGAAGATCAAATGTTGCAAATTGCTAACAAGCTGAGTGAGCAAAGGCAATCTGTTTTTGGTCAATTCGAGCAAGAAATAACCTCGTTATTGCAACAATTGGGTATGCCTGAAGCTATTTTAAAGGTTTCACTACAAGATAAGAGCCCTTCCGCAAGCGGTATAGATGAAATATCTATAAACTTTTCTGCCAATAAGGGAATTGCTCCTGCGCCATTGAATAAGGTGGCCTCCGGCGGAGAATTTTCTCGCTTAATGTTCTGCTTTAAATATGTAATTGCTGATAAGACCGCCTTGCCAACTATGGTTTTCGATGAAATTGACGCAGGGATATCCGGAGAAATTGCTTTACAGATGGGTAAAATGATGCAAAAAATGAGCAGCAATCATCAGGTAATAACGATTAGTCATTTACCGCATATAGCAGCTAAAGGACAAGCTCATTATTTTGTTTATAAAGAAATTGATAACAATCGGTCTGTTAGTAAAATCAGAAAGCTTTCTGAAGAAGACCGTGTAGCTGAGATCGCTAAAATGATTGGTGGAGACAGCCCAACCGAAAGCGCCTTTAATAGCGCCAAAGAACTAATCTTATCATAGTCTAATTAAGGCTTCCCTTAAATCGCAAAATCCTCCGAACTGATAGCGTTTATTAACTATCGCCCGAAGGATTTGCTTTCTACTAGTTGGCTTAATATCAAAGGTATTAGCAAGTTTGCAAACCAAAAAACATTTTTCGACGAACTGCCGTTTTCGTCGATGAACTGCAGTATTTCCAGACGAACGGATTAAAACAAATTCCAATTTGAGGTGTTTTTTAGGGTATTGCTTGTAAATTCGAAACACCCCTAAAAAGAAAAATCCCCTGCACCGACAGCAATTATAGTCTATCGCACAGAGGATTCACTTTCTATTAGTTTGGCTCTTGCTAAAATAGATATTGATTATTTACCCATAAAACTAAAATCGACGAACTGCTGTTTTCGTCGACGAACTGCAGTATTTCCCGACGAATAGAATTAACTTTTATTCAAATGACTTAAATTGATCTTCAAGTCCTGCTAATTTTTCAAGGTCAAACAGAACCTTGCCATTTAATGGCATGTCTTTTATCACATTATAATGATCCCAGAATTCTTTATTATAAGAACTGTGTTGAAACTGAAGCCCATAGCGCTTCATCTTTTCTGAATTAGGAATCCAGCGGGGATTTTTATAATTGACTTTATTCACTAGCAAAGTCTGATCCCTCCTGGTTATTATCTCCGTTTCTGAAGTTTTTCTATTGGTCCAGTTATTAACATAACTGGCAGCAATATATTTTAAGAACAGTTTGCCTTCAAACTCTTGAAACTCAATCTGCTTTTCAAGATACATAACTCTGTTTTCCAGCTTGCGAGATTTACGGTAGCTATACACAGGGTCCTGACCATTACCCCATTTAAATACAATCTTCCTTATCGCATAATTTTCATCAATATAGACCTTTAGTGAATAGCCGGGTTGCTCAATAAAAACCATATCAATTGGTTTGTTATTATATCCTGGCACAATTTTTCTTTCCAGGCTGGCAAAAAACTCGGCTTCATTATTAAATGTCCTATACTTCACCAGATTTTCCAACAACAGATCCTCCAGCATATTATATTGGTTAAAATATTTTTCGAGTTTATAATCATAATCGATTGTACGCCTGACCTCAACTAGCGATACCCGTTCTCGCAATTTGGTTGCATTTCGGGGTTTCTGATAGTTCTTATCATATACTTTTACTGCTGCTTCTATCAACCCTACATATTCATCATCAACTTTTTTAATATCTCTATAAAAGCCATCCATTTCTATTGGCGACATAGGGTAGTTTATCTCTATTCGGGCAATAGCTATACGCAACAGATTTGCTGCACTTAAATCCTTTGAGATCATTACTTCGTCAAGAATGGTGTGGCCGGGCTTAAGTAATACCAATAAGATGTTCTGCTTTGTTGCTGTTTCTATGTCAATTTTAAAGTCTTGATATCCAAGGGTAGAAACACTCAATTCCTTGCTCTGATATTTTGATGGAACGTGAAGGTCAAACTCTCCGGCCAAATTAGTAATTGTGCCATAAGCTTCTCCTTCTATGCCAACAGTAGCATATGCTAGCGGTTCATGGTTCTCTGCATCGATTACCTTGCCGGAAATTATTAGTGATTGGGCATACGAGTTTACCGGCCAAAACAGGCCAATCATAAACAATAAGCCAACTAATCTTACAGTAGATTGGTTCTGGTTCTGCAATTTAGTATCCGTTTATGTTCTTATTAATCTAAATTTGAGTTAAATAGTAACCAGGGATTAAAAACAAACTACTCATATCGAACCTTTGGAAGAACGCTTACATCCTGCTATGTGTGTGGTACGTATTCAATTTTACCATTGCTACTACTTTTGAATATCTTGTATTCAGACCTTTCGCCTCAACAATTGTTAATGGCATCTTATTAAGTATCACCATTTCGCTGCTGGCATTTCTTTCGTGGAAATGGTCGTCCTGGCTAATTCAGTACTCAGTAGTTGTTCAAGTGATAGGCCATTTATTTGGTTTGGTAGCCTGGTTTTATATGGTTGCCTCTGCGAGTTATATGTTGGAGTATTATCTGGATGGCTTCCGAACCCTGGATGAGTGGCAAGAGTTTATCATGGAGCAATTAGGTAGTAAGTCATTGCTCTATAATTTAGAGTATATCACGGCTATTGCTGTTTTCTATATTTTAAAATATATAGATGACATAACCGAAAAGGAAAATGAAAAAGCAACCCTTGCCATTTCCAATAATGAGATGCGTCTTTCGTTGCTGAAATCACAAATAAACCCGCACTTTTTATTTAATACGTTAAATAGCATCAGTACTCTGATGAATACCAATAAAGCCAAAGCTCGACAAATGATGACCATGCTTGGTGACATATTTCGCTACGCTCTGGACTCAAACAGTGTTAGAGAAGTACCACTGGATGATGAATTAACCTTTATAAGAAACTACATAAGTATTCAGCAAGTAAGGTTTGGTGATCGATTAAAATATGTAGAAGATATAGACAGAAATTGTTTATCGCTAACAATACCGCCTATGGTACTGCAACCCTTAGTTGAGAATTCAGTTAAACATGGCATAACTCCTAAAGAAGAAGGAGGTACTATTACAGTATCTATAAAACGAGTTAATGAAATGGCTAATTTCAGGGTTGCAGATGATGGCATCGGGTTAGCCAATAAAACTGATTTTGAGTCAAGTAACAGTGGTGTGGGTCTGGTAAATTCTGATATGCGGTTACAAAACATGTATGGAAAGGATTCTAAACTAAGAATAGCCGCCGGCGAAGAAGGATTTATAGTAGATTTTAAAATTCCGGTAGATGACGAATAAAATAAAGTGTGTGATTGTTGATGATGAAGAGCTGGCTAGACAACTTTTGGTTGAATATCTTGATGATCATGATAATATTGAAGTTGTTGCAGAATGTAGCGGTGGCAGAGAGGCAATTAATAAAATTGACGAATTTAAGGCTGATTTAGTTCTTCTGGATGTGCAAATGCCGGGTATCGATGGCTTTGATGTACTCGAAAACATAAAAACCGATCCTTTTGTGATATTCTGCACTGCTTACGACAAATATGCCATTAAAGCTTTTGATAAAAATGCGATAGACTATATCCTCAAACCCCTTGATAAGAAAAGATTTGATAGGGCTATAGATAGAGCGGCTGACAGAATTAATAATAATGATTCGAACTTCATGCATCTAAGTGAAGACTTAGTTGCTCAGGAAGATTCAAAATTTAAGCATAATATATTTGTCCAGAAATCTGAAAAGCTTGTAAACCTGCCGGTGCAGAATATCGTGCATATGGAAGCCTCTAAAGACTATACCATTATTTCTACCAAGAATGAGCAATTTGTCTCGTCAACGGGAATTAGTAAATTGGCAAGCAAACTGGATCCACAGGTCTTTATAAGAATTCATCGATCAACCATTATTAATCTTGACAAACTGGTTGAACTTGAGAAATATGGCAGTGGAAATCTGGCTGCCCGGATGATAAATGGCAAGACTTTTCCCATCAGCCGCACCTATGCTAAATCAATTCGAGATAGAATAGTTTAAATTATTTTTCGACCAAAGTGTAACCTGCAGTAAATTACCGGCGTCATACCCATAGAATAAATAATAGGAACATTTAAAAATTAAGATCATGGAAGAAAGTATAATGGGTATAGTCTGGTTGATGATGTTTAGTATCGGCACCCTGGTAATGATAGTTTACATTAGAAAATATGCTAATATGGAGCGTATGGCTCTTATTGAGAAAGGTGAACAGCCTTATCCAATTAGGCAATCAAACACCTCAATCCCACTTAGATTTTCACTCTTGTTAATAGGATTTGGACTCGGCCTTCTAATCGGTTATTTTCTTGATATGGCTCTCGGAATGGAAGAAGTAGCCTACTTTTCAATGATTTTCGTCTTTGGCGGTAGCGGTCTTGGGTTAGCCTATATCATTGAAGAAAAGAAAGCGAAAGAAGAGGCGAAATAAATTATTAAATCCAACAGCAACAAAAAAAGGGAAGCACTTGCTTCCCTTTTTTTGTCAACAGCTAGGTTAATTAGCTATTTTATCCAAACCAAAAACTCATTATTTAATAGATACCATAGTTTCTTTTCGAGTCTCTAATAGGGGCTATTGTGACCACTTACTGATCAATTCTAATTGATAAAGGTGAGTCGAAAATTTCCTTTCCCATCTTTGACGGGCAAAATCAAACCACCATTTTCACCTTCAAATATGGTGTCTTCACCCATGATGAAGTCATCTAGAAAATCTACAGACTCACTGCAAGTTTTTTGGTCAGGATTGATCTTGACTATTCTCGCAACAGCCATCGCTTCATCTACCCGACTAAAGTTGACCGTTTTCATCATCCCGTATCCAGTGTATCCTTTTTTGAAACCACGTGCAAGGGGTGACTTGAAAACTATAAAAAGGTCAGTTCCACTTTCAAAACTCTTTATATCAATTGCCCCTCCTGGAATTCTTGGAATCACATAAACTTTAGTGATTTCTATATTATTATCGAATTGAAATAAATAATACCCTTTACCGTCAAATGCGATAGCTATAAACTCACCATTTGGTGATTGTATACATCGCGATATGGTGATGTCACCGAATTTTAATTTGCCTTTTTTACCTCCGGGTGTGGTGACCAATCCAGCCAACTGATCATATGAAAAAGTCTTTTGTGCCTCTACCTTTCCGTTCTTTATTTTTACGATTTGAAAATCTGTTGCAGAACCGACATCATTTCTACAATACCCAACATGTTTTCCATTTATACTTCCAAGGACAAAATGTGTATCCTCAAAACCATAAATACCAAAATTACCCCGTACTGATTTTGACTTAAATGTGACATTGTCAATCACATTGCCATCCAATCCGACTGTCATGTAGGTCATATAGGGCACATCTTTTGATTGAAATTTTTTCCATGCTAATACAGAGGCTGGAGCGTTGAGCGTAGAGACCAGGACCGATCGATTCCATTTACCGTCATAGCCATTCACAACAAACCGCTGGTTGTAATCGAGTACATGCTCTTTAATATTGATAAATGAAGAAGTAGCTCCATCAAATTGCCCGCTAATCACCACATTACTACCATTAGGTGAATCCTTATCCCACTGGGCATTCTTACCAATAAAGGCAACTTTCGCATTTTGCTTGTAATAGCCGATGGTATTAGGAACCAACCCTTCGAGAATGTTATAGTTAAATCCCAAGTTATCTTCTAAAGTCGAATGTGCTGCGAAAATATTTAATCTCATATCTGATTCAGTAGACGTCTTATCCTTATATCTAAATCCCTTTAAAACCGGAGTGTAGACAATGACATAACCATATGTTTCTGAATTGTATCTATATACCGGCTTAAAGCCACCAGACTCCACTTTCAGTTTTCCCAGAACTCCATTCGATGTAACCAACCGCAGTACATCAACTCCAAGGCCAGGTATTTTCACCTTGCCTGGAGCAGGTATTTCTACAGCATATTTACTAATAGATGCAGAGTTTGCCACCTCACTTGCATTTTCAACTAATTTTCCTGATTTATCAATAGTGATGGCGTCAAAACCAAGCTGACCCTTTTTTAAATCATATGCCACGAATGAACGTATATTGCCTTCCTTAGTCAACGTAGTATTGACATACATTCCCTTCTTTTTAGCTGCCTTTGACAAAGGTATATCCACCTCTGTTACCTTTAGTTTCTGAGAATAAGCTGTAATTGTTGAAAAACAAAAAACTAGTAGTAGTAGATTTTTCATGATTATTAAAGTTTAAGGCTAACATACTGCTGATGCAGTTTTTTAAATATGAGTTAAAGATCATGATTGATATGATTTCCTGAAATAAGGCATATGCCCTATTCTAATACTATCTTCGAAAGACTAATCTCTTTTTTCTTACCCTGACCAAGAATCAGCAACTCATTTTCATTTATCATTTTTACCGGCTCCTGCACGTCGAGGGCTATACCTTTTGGAGTTAATGAGACCGTTTTTTCTATTTTCCCTCCCTTAGTATCCAGTTTAGAAATTACCCCGGTCCGCTGAACAACAGCCTTGTTTGTATCATCAATAGACTTAGGATCATACTCAGGAATATCAATATTTATCCAGTAAACACCTCCTGATGAATTTGTTACAAGTTCATTCATTTGCGCCCAATCATGATCAGGCTGATCTGTATAAGCCGTTATGTTACCTTCTTTGTCAATTTGAATAACTTCATGCTGCAAACCAATTCCATTAATTAAAATATTTCCGTTATCATCTGTTACGGCATTATAAGTGTGATAGCTGGCCAATATTGATTCAGGTTTCAGGGCTTTTGTTCCTTCTGTAGTTTGAATATTATTTATGATGCTTTCAATAGGACTATCTTTTTTAAAGACCACTTTATTGTCCACTATTTTGATAACAACAGCATTTTCTGCTTTGTGAACACCAATTCCACCTTCCGCCTTAAATGTTGTTGCCATATATTTTGGACTCATTGCTGTCCCCATGCCAAAATAATCAGGCCTGGTAAGCCCTAAAAGAATAATCTCACCTACTTTATCAGTAGAAACTATATCAATGCTATATTGTCCACCCTTAGGTCCCATCTCCAAGTTAAAGTTAATATCGGTCACCTTTTCTCCATTCGTATTTATCTGGATATACTTAAAATTTTTATCAGGGTCGACATTGAATTTTTCTGCCGCACCTTTTGTCTTAGGTAATAGATCTTTTTGAATAGGCCAGAGAACAATACCCACATCTCCATTTGGAAGATACCTTGCTGAAATTGGGTTATAAGAATAACCCAAATCTATTGTCTTATAAAGTTTTTCACTTCTTGTTTTAGCATCATAAATAGTATAGCCATATTTACTGTAATACGGTTTGTTTTTTTCCATACCAACAATTGACACGTTTCCTTCGCCAATACTCATATACCCCAGACCAAAGGTTCCTGCTGCTGAAACATTCGCTGCATCACCATCATCAATTACTCTTACTTTACCGTTTAAGTCCTGACTTTCAGTCTTGTGAGTAAGGTAAATAAATTTATCGCCTGCTTGAGTTTGAACCTTGGTACCCCCATCCTCAGCAACAAATGAAGATATAACAGCTCTGCCTGCGTAACCATAACTAATGTAACCCCTATTAAGAACAAGGTTACCAGTGAATACATTAGGATTTAGTTTTAGAAGCTTTGTAGGTTCAGTTTGCCCCCACTTTACTTTTGCTCTCCTAGTCTGTTCCTTATCAATTTCCGCCTCTTTGCTTGAGATAAAATGCAAATCTCCGAGATCGAAAAGATAGGTATCAAGTACCAATGTTTTCTTTGTTTCCTTCAGCTTATAGCTCAGTTCAATTTGATTCTTTTCATTATTTATATAGTAATCATATAATTCCCCTTTAGAAGCACTTTTCGAAATTTCGTGTGTTATACTACTGGTGATTACCTGCGCCCTGATTGAAATGGCAAATAATAAGCAGACTGTAACTAATAAAGCAATTTTCTTCATTTTAAATGGATTTTGTTTATGATCTAAGTTTAAATTATTGGGCCAATAGTAAGTCTCCGAATCTTTAATCAGTATCCGTCATATTAGCCTTCTTATGCGAATAATAATTGTTTGCAAGATCTTACTATGCCAACATTTAGAGAATAAGGCATATGCCCTATTTAATGATAAAATGTAATCAGAAATAGTTCTAGAAGAATTTGTTTAGAACCACTTATTCTCCATGCCAATTTTTACGGCATCGAGCTTATTATGTACATGGAGTTTATGATAGATATTTTCGATGTGTTTGCGTACTGTTTTTGGACTGACAAATAATTTTTCAGCTATTTCCTGATAGTTCATTGCCTTTGCCACCAATTCAAGGACATCCATCTCTCTTGCTGTAAGACCAAAGCTTTCCGGCTTTTGCTTCGCGTTCAAACCTTGTTGATACTTAATTATTTTGAGGGTAAGAAAGGCTATCTTGGGAGACATTGGTGCCCCACCATCCATTACTTCTTCAACACATTGTACAATTCTGGCAGGCTTTTCATCCTTCAAAATATAGCCGGAAGCGCCATTTAGCACAGCGCTAAATATCTTATCTTCCTGATCGAAAACGGTTAGCATCATGACCTTGATATTAGGATATTTTTCGACAACTCTTTTTGTAGTCTCAATCCCGTCGATCCCGGGCATTTCGATATCCATTAGTATAACATCCGGCTGAGAATCCTCTAAATAACTCAGCGCCTTTACTCCGCCCACAGCTGTAAAAGCCACTTCAACCTCATCAAACAGGCTGAAATTCTGTTTAATGGACTCTAATAACTTAGGATTATCATCTACAATACCTACTGAAATTGCCATAGTACAAAGTTACTGGTGTTAAAATATAATAAAATAAGGCAAATGCCCCAGATTATAGTTCAAGGCTGACCTCAACTGTAGTTCCTTCATTAATCTTAGAATCAATTTCAAGTACGGCATTTATATCATCCATTCTACTCTTAAGATTTATCAAGCCATAATGACCCTCTGGTTGCCCCTCATTATATTTGAAACCAACGCCATCATCAATTATTTTAATGTTTAACACATTAGCTATCTCCATATTAACCTCCACCATTATACTATCAGCCTCGGCATGTTTAAAAGCATTATTAACAGATTCCTGTACCACTCTAAATAAATTAAGTGCCGGTAAGGGCGGTAATATTATACTGGTATCTCCCTTAACTGTTACTTTGCAATCCGTCTTATCATTCACTTCTTTAAGTCTAAAACACATCTCCTCAATCCGCTTGATAAATCTGTCCAAAGTAACCTCTTCACTACTAATATGCCATATAGTATCACGAAGTTGATGCATGGTATCTCTTGTGAAGCCACTTAAATCATTTGCTTTTTCAGCCAGAGCGAGATCTTTGTCCTTACTTGTTTTAAAAGATAGATAGTCAAGACTTGAAATAATATAGGTTAAATTAGATCCTACATTATCATGTAGGTCACGAGAGATCCTCTCGCGTTGAGTTTGCGCCTTTTGGATTAATTCCAGCTCCTCAACCCGTTTAATGAGCTTTCGCGTAGCAAAATATCGAATAATGTATGTCATTATCATGGATGCCACAATAAATGATACTACCAAAAACCACCAGGTCAGGTACCATGGAGGGAGTATTTTAAAATAATAGCTATCAGTCACAGAGATAACTCCCTTGATATTTTTTGCACGAACCTGAAAACTATAATCACCTTGATTGAGGTTTGTATAAATTTTAAACGGCTCATTACTCCATGATGACCATATGTTCTCATAACCCTCTAACCGGTATTGGTACTCGTTTAGCTCATCATAATATATTGCTGCCGTTTCAAATCGAAATTCATTATCTTCTGCAGTAAGTACAGGTTTGGTTAATTCCGGATTTCGATGGCCATTAAACAATAATGAATCACTATTAACAATTACTTTCCTGATTTTAACCAAAAATGGTTTTGTTGTCTTCTTATAATTTGCAGCCTCATACCTAGCAAGCCCATCACTACCCCCAAACCAGGCAACCCCATTGGGTTCCTTATACATATCGTAAATTAACATATTATGCAATGGTGTAAATGTATGCAGGTCCAACTCATAAGAACCGTCTTGTTTAATTGATGCTCTGGCGGTTTCTTTTTTCCTGAAGGAATTAATCCAGGCATCCTTATTCTCATCAAAATAAAAAGCATAAACAAAACGTGAGTAGTCTGAATAAATGTCGCCAAAGGTAGCATCGGGTATAAATTCCTTTTTTGACTCCTCGAAAGCAAATATTCCCTTATGGGTGGTAAAAATAACTTCGTCTTCAACTCTATAGGTTAAATTGTCCCGCATCGAAGGCAACCCTTCTTCTACAGAGAAATGCTCCAGCAGTGTAGTATTGTAACTATCATCAAAAGATACCCGATAGACCCCATTGATCATTGTGCAGAGCCAAACTCTGCCATCCACATCTTCTGCAATCCCACGTATCTGGTCACTCAAGCCTTCAACAGATATTCTCTTCTTAAGCTCGCCTCCTTCAAAAATTAGTACATCACAGCCGTAGCGATGCCCTTGAAACACAACATTTTTATTCACTCTGGATTGAAAAAACTTTCTGGAATCAAGCTTGTCAAAAGGTTTAACGATAGCGCCATCATAAATCACAGTTCCAATAGAAGTACCTATTAAAAGTTTATCCTCATACTCAAACAGAGCCATATTATTTATATCAGTACCGGCAATTTGATTAAATTCTGCATAAGGTTGCTCTTCGAGAATTCCCTTGCTGGTCCGGGCTGTTAATTTAAATGATCCTAAAAAGGTTCCTGTAATGAGATCTTTTTGATATGAGGTAATTTCTTCTACAACACCACCTATTCCTAGCCTAGAGTCAAAATAAGTAAATTCAATTGGGTATTGCAATGCCGAAAAACCATTGTCAGTGGCAATCCACAATCGATTATCGAGATCAAGGTAAAACCCTTTAATATCATTGTCTGCCAAGCCTCCTGCTTTTGTAATGCGATAAAAAACAGATAAGTCCTTATTGAGAATAATAACGCCGGCTTTCTTCGTGCCTATTGCCAGCTTACCATCTGGTAGAACTAATGAGATAAACAGAAAATTCTTCTTAAAAAAATCATTCAATCCGAATTCCAGTTCCTTCAATTTTCCATTCACTAAAAGATACAAACCATCCCCATAAGTGCCAATTAGCAGCGTGTCAGCGTGCAGTTCAATAATTGATCTTACCCTTAAGCCAGATAGTTCTTTCGCCCAGGGCACCTGTTCCATCTTGTCATCAATAATTTCATAAAAAGAAGACTTTGTATCAACGAATAGGTGATTATTCGTATTTATAAGCAATTCAATAGTATCAGGCAGTTCAATTACCTGCATTTTATTGCCATCCCAACTAATCACATTTTGCTGATTCTGAAAATAAATTTTTTCCTTAAAATTGGTTGTTGTAAAGACAAAATCAATATAAAAGTCTTTAGGTAGATATGAGCGTAAAGACTCAAACACCATATTTCCTAAAGAGTCTGTTATCAAACGACCAATAAATCCAGTCCCTCCGGCATAGATTATACCGTTCTTATCTTTTGCCAAAGAAATCGGGAGGCCATCATTCTCTGGTTTAAAATGCCGCCAACTAACGCCATCATATTCTATAAAACCTATAGTATTGGCAATGAATATAATGCCATCATCATCTTGCATAAATGCCCAATTCTGTGATTCTCCATCGTAATCTGAGGCCTTATACGAGGTAATAAAAGGTAAACCCATTTCATTACCCTGCTGTTGCGAAAATGCATGATTCGTAGAGAATACTACCGTACTTAAAAGCACAAAAAAATGACGGAAACTAAAGAATCGCATTAGGTTTGGATTATCCCATTGTACTAATATTGCTATTTTATCTATAAAATGCAACAAGACTTACCATACAACCAATGTTGATTGGATTATCTAATAGTTTTAATATTATTTGATCAGTTTAAAACTATTATACCATTTGATTCATCCTAGTAATAATAAGTTTCAAAGGTCAGAAAGGTAAAAGGTCGAAAACTCAAAATAATAAAAGTGCTTTGGTATTTAAGGGCCTTT
>Ga0164313_10001871_pt1 | contig 18853 bp, 16 predicted proteins | sample GuaBasSedimGuay4_FD_113735 | JGI IMG/M metagenome (GOLD analysis project Ga0164313, IMG submission 113735) | Subseafloor sediment microbial communities from Guaymas Basin, Gulf of California, Mexico - Guay4, Core 4569-4, 0-3 cm | ecosystem: Environmental > Aquatic > Marine > Hydrothermal vents... | reverse complement strand
GAGACTCCCTGAAAGTGGTTTCAGGACCAGCGAGTTGACGCTTCATGTGGGTGCAGGCACATTTGTCCCGGTGAAAGCCGAAAATGCCAGGAACCACATTATGCACACCGAAAGGGTGGTCGTATCACGGAGCTTCCTTGAGTCCTGGATCAGTCAGCCCAAAGGTTTAATTGCAGTGGGCACCACCAGCACGCGGAGTCTTGAGTCGCTCTACTGGTTAGGAGTTAAGATGATCTCCGGCACAGAGAAAGATCCGGAATCTCTGGAAATTGTACAATGGGACAATGAACGGCTCCCGGGGCACTATTCCATGGAAGATAGTATAGGTGCACTGTTGGGTTTTTGTAAGCGACACAGTTTGGATCAGCTGCATTTTGGCACACAGCTGATGATTGTTCCGGGTTATAAATTCAGGACCATAAGTGGACTTCTTACCAATTTCCACCTTCCCGGAAGTACCCTGCTATTGCTTATTGCAGCACTAATTGGCGAAGACTGGAAAAGGGTCTATCGATATGCCCTGGAGAACCAGTTCAGGTTCCTGAGCTATGGTGACAGTTCACTGCTTATTCCAGCAAAGACCTGAGCAGAGAGGCGAATCCTTCAATATCCTCTTCTGTGGTATCAAATGAACACATCCAACGAACCTCGGAGGTGGCCTCATCCCAGACATAAAAAAAGTAAGCTTCCTGAAGTTTCTCAATGGTTGCTTCCGGAATGATAGCAAATACAGCATTGGACTCCACCTTCTGGGTAATCCTGACCCCAGGAATATCCTTCACTGCATTATAGAGTTTTTGTGCCATAAGGTTGGCATGTCGGGCATTGGTTTTCCAAAGATCGTTTTCCAGGAATGCACTGAACTGAGCTGCAATATATCGCATTTTAGAAGCCAGTTGCATCCCCTGTTTTCTCCGGTATTTAAAATCTTCACACAGTGCTTTGTTAAAAAAGACCACAGCCTCCCCGTACATCATTCCATTTTTTGTGCCACCGAAGGAGAGTACGTCCACTCCTGCCCCACCAGTCATCTCATATAAATCGCAGTTCAGTGAGACAATGGCATTGCTGATCCTGGCCCCATCCATATGGAGAAGCATACCCTGGTCATGGGTATAATCGGCTATCCTGCTTATCTCATCCAGGGTATAGACCGTCCCCATTTCGGTGGTCTGTGTGATGGAGACCACCCTGGGTTGTACATGGTGTTCAAAGCCAATCCCGTGCATTTGTCTGGCAATCATCTCTACAGTGAGTTTACCATCGGGGGTATCTGAGGCAATCAGTTTGCAGCCCGTGAACTTCTCCGGAGCGCCACATTCATCCACATTGATATGTGCTGTTTCGGGACAAATTACAGCATGGTAAGATTGTGTAACCGACGAGAGTCCCAGTACATTGGCAGCAGTACCTATAAACACAAAAAAGACTCCTGTATCCTCACCCAGGTGATGCTGAATGTTTGAGACTGCTTTCGAGGTATAGGGATCATCTCCATAGGCAATTACATGTCCATTATTGACCGAGGCCATGGCTTCAAGTATGGCGGGATGCACACCCGCATTGTTATCACTGGCAAAGCCGCGTTTATTTTCTTTCATTTTTATTCATTAAAACTTTTCGTCATATTTAGTCCAGAGCATATCTCCCAGCTCCCAGGCTTTAGATACAGCTTTTTCTCCCCAATCCATGGTGTAACCGGTAAGGTAAAGGTTCAATTCCTCCATTTTACCTTCCTGATAAAGTTCCATGGCCTTTTTCTCGAATGACTCCTGTCCCTCAAATAGTTCACCCTGCCAGAGGTCCCACACCTCATTCACATCGTATCTCATCTCACCCCAGCGCTGTGCTGTGAGGGTCCCCAGCCTGTTGAATGCCCACCAGGCCGATTGTGAAGTATAACCGTTGGGACGTCCCGGAGTCTTGTAAGATTCGGGAAGATCGCTTCCTGAGCAATAGATCGGAATATAAACTGAAGTGGCCACATTGTCCTGGGCCAGCCAGGCCACCCCTCCAATTTCATCGGGCAACCAGTCACGGAATTGAATGATGGTGGCATACATGGTATACCATCTGGCTATGGTGCGCTCACCGCGCCAGCCCCATCCTCCGTTGATGCTCAACATTTTATTCATATCGTATGGCATATGAGGATTGGCCAGAGGAGAGATCACACTCCTTCCCGAATCGTCTGTCACCAGTAGATCTTTGGTCATATCAAATGGGGTCCCCTCGTAATAGTCCGAAAATACCTGCCTGAGTTTAGCCAGCGTAACCGGTTGGTCAGGTTTAACTGAGAATGGGTAATTCTCAGCATTGGGATCCAGCTCCAATGAGGGGGCCAGAAGGTTAAAGACCCTCCACTCTCTTCTCCTGGAGGCCAGAGAAGTCCTGCTTTCAGGGGCATAAGCATAACAGAACCTGAATATCTCCCCCTCTTTCCACCAACCTTTTTCACTGGCCATGCTGAATATATTTTCGCTGGCCATAAAATATCCTGAATCCTCCAGGTCAATCTCCTTAATGGTGGAGGCATTGGCATTTACCGAAATATGAGAATCAGGTACCCTCTGAGCTGCCCAGACCGCACCCACTTCACCTTTACCCGGACCCAAAATCTCAAGATGCCACACCTCCTTTTTATCTGCGATGGTCAAAACCTCTCCATAATCGTTCCATCCATATTCAGCCATAAGCTCTCCTGCCAGCTCTATGGCTTCCCTGGCTGTTTTACAACGCTCCAGCATCAGCTTGCATAGCCTCTGACAATCAATCAGACCTGCGTCAGACTGTAATTCTTCCCTTCCTCCGAAGGTGGACTCTCCGATCCCCAGCTGATACTGGTTCATCGATGGATAGGCTGTATTAAGGAATTGATAGGTCTCCTTCACCTGTGGAATCTCACCAATGGGAATGTGACTGTAGGTGGGCATGGCAAAGGAGTCACTTGCCACTCGTTTGTACATGGTGGTGGTGGCTCCATTCTTATGTTTTTCAGCCGGGATCACATCCATCCAGGAGCGGGTCCGGTGGCTGTCATCGGTATGAGATGTGATCACAGACCCATCAGCTGTAGCCGATCTCCCTGCTGTAACCGTTGTACATCCATCGGCATATCCTCCCTCCCAGTCGGGATGCTGACCATTTAAAGCGAATCCTGAGACACCAAGCAATCCCAGTATTAAAAACCCATATTTCATATCTAAATATTCGTTGATGAATCGCACGAATATAGTGATTTTACATCTGCTTCAAACGTAATTCCGGATGCGTTTTCCTAAAGAAGCCCCCCATTTTTTGCTTTCTTTGTAGCATTATTCGGATCGGGGGAAATAGATAATATGTTTTACCGTTTTGTTTGTATTGCCATGAGTCGTTTCTACATAGTCGTTGGAATTCTTCTGTTCCTGACTTCCTGCTACAAGGAGGTTGAGATAATGGAGCGGAATGCTGATGTATTTGAACTATCTGTTTCCCCGGAGATTCAGGAATTTATATACAATAGCAAGGATACAAGTTATACTATTGAAGATCCTGACCTGACTTTTATGCTCAATAACCAGCAGGTTGAGATAAAGAAAATCTCCATCAGAGGCCAGACTACACTGGATTACAGAAGAAAAAGCTACTCAGTTAATCTTGATAACCCCATAATAATCAGGGGGAGAGAAGGAAATGAGAGAAAGAGACTGATCAACTTCAAGTTGATTTCCCTTTCTATGGATTATACCTACATTAATAACAGGATCGCTTTTGGTCTCCTTGAGCAGGAGGGAGTTATGCCCCTGTTTTATAAGTATGTGGAATTTAAGATGAATGGTGAGACCCAGGGGGTGTACCTATTGGTGGAGGATCCTGAATCCTTTTTTATGGAACAGGGGTCCGAATATATTCTTCGCCGTGGCTATCACCACGGCATCGCCGATGCCGAATATGAACCAGGACCTTACCTCATAACCAGGGAGGAGTATATCTCCAGATTCAAAGAGATATATACGCAATTGCCTCATTTACACGGAGATGAATTATATGAAGCCATCAGCCAGCGGGTCGATCTTAATCAGTATTTCAAAAAGATGGGCATTGATTTCCTGCTACAGAATGGCGACAATACCGACGAAGTCTATTTCTATGCCCTTATGGAACAGAATGCAATCCGCTATAAGATCATTCCTTGGGACTATGACGATATCTTTGATGCCCACCCTCATGAAGTGGGCGTTTCATGGGGAACGGGCACCATCTTTGGATCCAGGTACTATAAAACCCATCAGGATATCTATGATGAAATCGGAGATAAGATGATTTTCTCTATTGAAGATGACCTTGACTATGCAATTGCCATGGATTCTCTCTTATATGCCCTATATGAAAGCACTCTGACCAATATGATAAGGTCGATGGATGGAGATGTTTTTGAAACACTGTTTGACCAGGTAGAGAAGGAACTTACTCCGTTTTACAACGATAACGATTTAATTCTCCAATCGCAGTACGACCTCAACTCAACCAGTCTGGAGTTGTGGCAGAACAATATTCAGGAGAAACAGGCACTTCTTGAGAACAGGCTGGAACTAATGAAAGTTCAGCTTAAAATCCAGACAAATCTGTAACAACCATGAGATCCATCCAGAAGGCCGTAGGGACCCTGTTACTTTTGTTGCTCACCTATAGCTGCAACAGAAAAGATCCTGATCCTGATCCTGATATAAAGGTTGAGGCAGATATCACACTGGATGAGTTAGTTGACATGGAGGTGTATGGAGAAGGGATGATTGTTGATTGCAGGTATTTATCGGGCAACAGGACAAATCGGATTTTGGTTAATAATACCCTAAACACAGAACCGGTCACCCTGGATCTAACCGGGGTTGGATATTATGGCTTAGAGATCTTTACTTCTAACTCTACTGAGGAAATTCCTCATGTGATCCGAATGGTGGTGCTGGATCCGGTACGGGGAGAGGCGGAATGGGGACTCCCGGTCTGGATACCAAGGGGAGTGACTGTTGAACCCATTGAAAATCAGGATATCCTGACCATATACCCCAGGGAGATCCCGCAGGGATTCAGTTTTCCATTGGTTGCAGTTGTGGAGGGGCAACTGACCCAATCCATTGATAATCTGGAAGCCTCTGTTGGTTCTGCCTCTTTCCTGATTAAACGTGGATCAGGATCCGTCTGGGTCTCGCCAGACGATCAATCATCGAACCAACTGGTGATCGACCACAGGACATTTCCCATTCATATAAGCGAAATGTCAGATCCCCCGCTTTCCCTGAGCGGAGTGCTTGGTGAATATACCTCAATTCCTGCGAACAGTTATGTAAATGTTGCTGCAGACCTCACCATTCCTGAGGACATCACCCTGACCATAGGATCAGGTACTTTTGTAACCCTTAATCCTGGAGTGAATATATACAATGAGGGTACACTGCTTATTGAAGGATTGGAAGATTCTCCAATAACCTTTACCTGTACAGATCAGGAGGCATACTGGGGGGGTGTAATCGGAAAGGCTGCCGGGAATCGTGTTGATGCTTCCCATGCCATCTTCGGAAGAAGCGGGCACCATAAGGGAGGAGAATATGATTGGGGGCATGCTCACCGTCAGGCACTCTTCTACAGTGAATACGGTACAATATCACTGGACCACTGCTACATGATCGACCACATCGGACAAATTTTCTATCCTGTTTCCGCCTCCATGGAGTTAGATTACTGTTTAGTACAACGTGCCATGACCGGAGGGCAACTCAACAATTCCCAGGTGTCTATCAATCATTCGATCTTTACAGATTTCCCCGATGATTCATACACATACAGGGATCAGGATAACGATGCGCTTTACCTGATGGAGTGTGTTGCAGTGATCAGTAACTCGGTTTTTATGTACGCCAAAGATGACGGGTTAGACAGCGGAGGAGGTGCCGGAGGTGAAGTGATCGTAACCAATACCAGATTTGAATCAATTTTTCATGAAGGGGCTGCCTTATCGGGTGGTTGGGATTCTCCCAAGAGCCAAAATTTTCACAACTGTATCTTTGCTGATTGCGGACAGGGGTTGGAACTGGGCTATAGTAGTCCAAATCACCTGGTTACAGTGGAATCAAGCCTCTTTCACAGAAATGGTATCGGGATCAGATATGGAGACAATTATGAATTTCCAAACAATGGCTTTATAACGGTTTCGAACTCTCAAAGCATTGAGAATGAAACCTATGATATCTGGAATATGGATAGGGAAGACTGGGTCGCAGATACCGCGCATATGGAGTTTAACAATGTTTGGGTGACAAAAGCAAATCCCATGTACCCAAAATTGAACATTTTTAAATAGCTTGTTATATATGGGGAGGCGTAAGATATGTAACAGACAGGAGTTCAGCGGATTACTCATTATTTTGTTTCTGAGTGCAATCACACCAGTTGCATCCCAGGAGAGTAAGGCTATAAACGATCTGCAATTGTGGAGCGGGATTAAGGTAGAAAAAACCTTTGCCAAAGACTGGACGGTGAGTCTGGAGCAGGAACTCCGGCTCAAACATAACATTTCAGAGATCAATAACTATTTTACCGAACTTGGTATTCGCTATAAAATCAACAGGAACTTTGCCCTGGAGGGTGATCTCAGGTTTACCCGGGATAAAAAGAAGGACAACTCCTATGAGAATTACTTACGTTACAATTTCGACCTCAGGTATAAGGGCAGGCTGGACTTTCTGACAATCTATTACCGGATGAGGTATCAGAAAGAAGCAGAAGGAATGGATGTGTTTGAGATGAACGCCCTGTATGTTAAGCATTTCAGGAACCGTATCACTCTTAGTATTAACAGCTTAAAAAAGATTGAGCCCTATGTTAGAGCGGAGATTTTTCAAGTTTTTACTCCCCATTACAGATCCCAATTCGAATATTACAGGATTATTGCAGGAATCAGGTATGAACCTGGTAATATTGGTGAATTTGACTTAGGCTGGGGATTCAACCGGGAACTCTCTTCTTCCCAACCTGCAATGATCTATATGTTCAAGATAAATTACACCTATAAGTTCTGAGGCACTCTCAAAGCTTTACAATTTTCTTTATGGAGACCGTTTCTCCATTGATTTTCATAACAAGCAGATAGATCGCACCGGGAAGTTCAGAAGCATTCCATTCTTTGGTATATGTCCCTGCTGCATAAGGTATATCATCAATAATTCTTGATATCTCTCTACCATTTAAATCATAAAGGATCAGTGACACGTTTTCGTGTCTGTTCAATGAGAATTCATAATAGAGATTCTCCTTGAAAGGATTGGGATAGATACGGATCTCAAGGTTCGTCGAAATAGTTTCAATTCTGGTCCAACTTTCCAAATTCTGATCAAGCCATCGGAGCCTTTCTGTTGTCCAGGATTTAAGCCTGTCTATTTCATCTTCGAAAGACTTACATAAATAATACGTTGGCCAAATTTGATAGTCAAGAATATCCCACCTTTCAAAATTTCTTTGTTGAGATTCTTCCAGCAGCAATGACAAAGAATCTATGTTTTCCAAAATGACTTCATTGGTAAAATGGGTACTTCTGATGTGGGACCACCTGCTCCTAATTTCACTTACGAACTTCGGATCTTGAAAAAGTCTATCCCACCACCATGGTGAGGGATTAATTCTGACCTGAAATCCATCAGTCTTATATCCTTCCCGGAAATCTGCAATTCCAAATGCCAAATTGAAATCCCAAACTGGCCCAATGGTTAACTTGCCACCCCTACTCTCTTTATCCTTGAAAAGAAATGTGCTTAAAAAATAACCGTCAACGTTTTTTGAAATCTCATTAATGATAAAGAAATCCACAAATGAACTTTCATCCAGGTATTTTCGATAACCATTCTCTGGATCCGCGAACTGGTCTGAAACCAGTGCCTGCTCAAAGTTATTTAGATAGTTTAGAATATAATCTTGCTGCTGGGGCAATATTTCATCATATTTTGGATACTCATATTGAAAATAGATCCCACCCCCCAGGCTGGTACTCCAATATGATCCAGAGTTCCCAGTTAACTTATCCATTTTTAGGATATATCCTCCCGTTAAATCATCACCACTGATTTCGTCTGGTTTTAGTTTAGCTATATCTACCCTGTTTTTGTCCCTTTTGATTTTTTCAATTAGTACATAAACTCCTCTGTATTCACCATTCAGAACCAATTCACACAATTTTGTTCTGGGAGCATAATTGCCCAATTCTCCGGCCAACTGATAAGATAGAATATTACGTATCAGCGATTTATCTATAAAAGGAGCATACAGCACCCAATCATTTTCCTCCGGTAAATCTAACAGGGATACGTTTAGGTTGTTACCATCTGCATCCTGTGTTTCAAATCCGTATGACTTTTTGGGAAATACCTGGGAGGTAGAACCTCTGAACTCAATACTAATATTACCTGAATAGTTGTTATAACTATCGTCCATGTGATTTCTCACATTATCTCCATTACTAATGATCCCCATTTGGGCAACAATTCGATATTCGTCAACTATTTCAAGTGTGTCTGTTTCAATGACGATGATGGGAAGATTGGAGGAAGTAAATTCAACCTGTGATAGTAATGATAACGGCAATAGCAGTATCAGGACAATCGAAAGATATTTATTTTTTACAGTGCCAATCATTCTTTCACTAAGGTATCCTTTTCTAGAATTCTGAGTTAAAATGGAACTTGATCTCAGGGAATTTATCCTGTGCCATCTGCAGGTTGTAGGCCGATTCGGCCATGTAGACCTCCCTTCCCTCCTTGTCTGTGGCCAGTTGCTGGTATTTTCTGAGTCTGAAATCCTTTAGCTTCTCCAAGTGATCGGTCTCAATCCAGCAAGCCTTATACATGGAGAACTGTTCATACCTGCATTTGGCTCCATACTCATGCTCAAGCCTGTACTGGATCACATCGAACTGAAGTGCACCCACGGTGCCGATGATTTTTCTCCCATTGGCCACACTCACAAATAGCTGAGCCACCCCTTCATCCATCAACTGTTCAAGTCCCCTGGCCAGCTGCTTGAATTTCATGGGATCGGCATTCTCCACATAGCGGAATAGCTCCGGAGAGAAACTGGGAATCCCGTTAAAACGTATTTTCTCCCCTTCTGTGACCGAATCGCCAATCTTGAAGGTTCCGGTGTCGTGCACTCCCACAATGTCGCCAGGATAGGCCACATCGATTACCGATTTTTTCTCTGCCATAAAGGAGGTGGGGCTGGAAAATTTCACCTGTCGGCCACTGCGAACATGGGTATATCCTTTGTTTCGTTCAAATTTGCCCGATGCGATTTTGATAAATGCCAGTCGATCGCGATGTTTTGGATCCATATTGGCATGGATTTTAAATACAAAGCCGGATAATTTACCTTCATCAGGCTTCACCACCCTGGTCTCGGTCTCGACAGGGCCCGGAGAGGGGGCTACCTGTACAAAGCAATCGAGAATATCCCTGACGCCGAAATTATTAAGGGCACTCCCAAAGAAGAGTGGTGCTGTTTTTCCATCCAGGTAATCAGCTTGTACAAAATCGGGATATACTCCTTCGATCAGTTCCAACTCTTCATCCAGGCGATCCTCATGAGGAGCAATGTGTTTGCGAAACTTCGGATCCTTTAAATCGGTATACTCCACCAGTTCGCCTATGGTCTGTTTGCTAATTCCTTTAAAGGAGCGGAAAGTCTGGTCGAACCTGTTATAGACTCCCCTGAAGTCGGAACCCATCCCAATGGGCCAGCTGAGGGGGTGTACATGTATTTCCAGTTCTCGCTCAATTTCATCCAGCAGTTCGAAGGGATCCTGCGCCGGACGGTCCATCTTATTCACAAAAACCATCACAGGTGTTTTTCTCATCCTGCAAACATTCATCAGCTTACGGGTTTGGGCCTCCACTCCTTTGGCTGCATCCACCACGATAATTACACTGTCGGCCGCTGTAAGTGTCCTGAATGTGTCCTCGGCAAAATCCTGATGACCAGGTGTATCCAGGATATTTATCTTCTTTCCACCATATTCGAATCCCATCACCGATGTAGCCACCGAGATCCCCCTTTGCTTTTCAATCTCCATAAAATCGGAGGTAGCAGTCTTCTTAATCTTATTGGACTTAACCGCGCCTGCCACATTGATGGCTCCTCCAAACAGCAGGAACTTCTCTGTAAGTGTGGTTTTCCCTGCATCGGGGTGACTCACGATGGCAAATGTTCTCCTTCTTTCTATCTCTTCCTGTAACTTCATCCTGAAAATTGAGCGGCAAAGATAAGAATAATCCTACTTTTGGGGTGTTTAATAGCGTATTATATATGAATGACCAAAAGAAAGAGGGGCGTTATCAGAGGATTTTTCTACAACTGGAAGAATTGCTGAAGAAAACTGAGGATCCACTGGCAAGAATGGCTTCAATTTGCGCGGTGCTACACCATAAAATGGATCACTTTTTCTGGACCGGTTTTTACCTCTATAAGGAGGGTAAATTAATCGTAGGACCCTACCAGGGACCAGTGGCCTGTCAGGAGCTGGAGAAGGATAAGGGAGTGTGCTGGGCCGCCGCTAACAGTGGATCTCCTGTAGTGGTGCCTGATGTGCATGCATTTCCGGGTCACATTGCCTGCGACTCCAGGTCCAAATCAGAAATCACCCTTCCTGTGTTTGACCGCAAGGGAGCCATCAAAGCAGTTTTTGATGTGGACTCGGACCATACAGATAGCTTCAACGAGATGGACCAAAGGTCATTAGAAGCAATTCTGGAGCTTATTTTCCTTTAGGAGCCTGGTGACTTTAGCCCCTCCTGCTAGCCCTTGTTAATCCAGGAAACAATCTTTTTACAATCTGGCTTCTTTTGTGGGGCAACATGCCCCACAAGCATGCCATTCTCATCAATCATGTATTTCTGGAAATTCCAAAGCACCTTGCTGTCCTCCAGTCCATTCTCAGATGCCTTGGTAAGCCAGCTGTAGAGTGGATGCATCTCCTCCCCTTTCACCACAATTTTAGACATCATAGGAAAAGATACCTCATACTTTGAGGTGCAAAACGTTTCAATCTCCTCATTGGTTCCAGGTTCCTGACCCGCGAAATCGTTACTTGGAAATCCAATAACCACCAAACCCTGATCCGAATAGTCCCTGTAGAGTTTCTCAAGGCCTTTATACTGTGGTGTGAGACCACACTTGGAGGCCGTATTTACAACAAGCACCTTTTTACCCTGCAACTGAGCCAGCTCAAATTCGTCTCCATGGATATCGGTCACCACAAAGTCGTAAAAACTCTTCTGTCCCTGCAACATGAAGGAGGTCATAAGCAGCAGTGCGGTACTCAATAATAATATATCTCTTCTCATCTGTTTCAAAGATTTCATTATGTACAATAACAAGTGACCACAGCTCTTGTTCAACCGACAATCCATCAACTTTACTATTTTTACATTCAATAAGTATATCTGAGAATATGACATGAGCGTCCAATATAAGATCAGAATTTACGGAAGGGTTCAGGGAGTGGGCTTTCGCTCTGCAGCACGTAACCAGGCCAGGTCACTCAAGTTGAAAGGATGGGTGGAAAACCAGCCGGATGGTTCTGTCCACTCGGTCGTTAAAGGCGGGCACGAAGCATGTATGAAATTTATGGAGTGGAGCAGAAATGGAAGCGGATACAGCTGGGTTGAAAGAGTCGAAATTGATGAAATGGTGCCTGAAGAACTCAGATCTTTTTCCGTTCGGTATTAGGGATGCTCAGTTTTTGGGGAAGTATTGCGCTTTGGGTTTTTAAACAGGGCCCATGCACTGCTCCATGTGAGCCACAAGGTGAGTGAAAGGATAAGGGCTGATAACACCGCCAGCAAGACCTCTCCATCGGCAATAAAACCACCCAGATTCTCCATCATGGCCCAGAGGGTGAGTACCAGAATAATCAGCATGGGGATTAGTGTAAAGTAGATTGGAATCTTCTTCGCGGCAAAGTAGACCGTTACCACTCCCAGTGCCAGCGCAGCCATCAGCTGATTCAGGGATCCAAAGAGAGGCCAGAGGACCATAGCTCCCTGTCCTCCCGGTTTGAAGAATGTCATGGCTGCTGCGGCAATCACAATGACCCCGGTGGCCAGGTAACGGTTATTCATGGGCTTCCGTATGGTGCCCTTGCTGCTGGTGAAGATCTCCTGCAGGGAGATTCGCTGGATCCTGGCTGCTGAATCGAGGGTAGTGTTGGCAAAGGAGACGATAAATACGACCACAAAGGCAGATCCATACTTCACAGGTACACCCAGGCTGGAGAAGAGGTTTGCCGATCCCACTATAAAAGCATCCAGTTTGGCAGCAAGACCACTGGCAGAAGACCAGGAGGCATAGTGGTGTTTGTACGCGGCCAATCCTGTAAACACCTCTCCGTCAGCTTCAAGCCCCATGCCCAGTCCGGCTCCTGCAGCCACAATAACCAGTACAGCCAAAAAGCTCTCTGTAATCATGGCACCATATCCCACCGGAAGCGTATCAGTCTCATTATTAATCTGTTTTACAGTAGTCCCTGAGCTGGCCAGGGCATGGAAACCAGAAATTGCCCCACAGGCAATTACTATAAAGAGGATGGGAACCAGGTCAGGTACATCGGCACCGGGAAGAAAAGCATCTTCATTAATGGCGGGAGCCGACATTTGTGGATGGGCAATAATAATTCCCAGAATAAGAAGGGCCATGGCCACCAACAACTGGTGAGAGTTTATATAGTCCCGCGGCTGAAGCAGCTTTTGGACAGGAGTGGTGGAGGCAAAGAATACATAAACGAAGAGGATGATGCACCACACCACAACGGACACTTCCTTATTCCAGGGCAATGAAACTGGCACATTTACACCCAGAATAACAAAACTGTAAAGCAGAATCAAGGCCAGAATTGAGTATATCAGGTCATTTTTTCCCTTTCTGATCTGGGCTCCAAGCCATATAGCCACAGGGATCTGAGCCCATACGGGGATCACAGCCTCGGGATACATCACAAACAGCGATCCCACAATCATGGCGAAGACTGCGAGTACAATTAAAAGCAGCAGCTGCATGATGAACTGGAGGGCATACCTGGTTGATGGGCTTATAATTTGGGCAGTGAGCTCGCCGATGGATTTTCCTTTGTTTCGTGCAGAGACCACCAGGGTGGTAAAATCGTGAACCGCACCCATAAAGATACTTCCCAGGAAAACCCACAGAAATGCGGGGAGCCAACCCCATATGATTCCAATGGCCGGACCCACAATGGGGCCCAGTCCGGCGATAGTGGTAAAATGATGCCCGAATATAATGTGACGTTTTGTGGGGACGTAATCAATCCCATCCTTCAACTCGTGAGCGGGCATTACCCGATCGGCTGAAAGTCGTAAAATCTTTCGCCCGAGGAACCTTCCATAGAGCCTGTATGCAAGCAGGTATCCAACAAGCGCAATGATGATTAGAACCAGACTGTTCATGAGCCTAAGATAAGAGTTTTACCTCAAATACTCCCCTGATACCAATCTTTCCCCCAGCGATAATGGCGCATCCGAGAATTTCGGATATGGGGTTGATCCTATCCAGAGTTTTCTCAATATCCTCAGGGCCTTTCACTTCATTGGCCAGGGCAGTAGCCCATGCGTCCACAAGAGGTGTGCTTTCACCTATAACGGTTACGGCATCTGCTTTCCCAAAACTAAAGGAGTGTCCCATGGTTCCTGAAGAGGTACAAATCCCCCAGTTTCCCTCAGGAATGACAAAAGCCATTTTATCTGAGAGGGGTGATTGTCCTGCATGAATCACTGAGGTCAGCTGTGTACTGTTTTTCAGGTAGAGGTCTCCCCCATTCTCTACCACTAACTCCTCCAGCTCATATTCCTCAACCAGTCTAAAACCCACCCTCTCGGCAAATAATCCTGCCACAGCACTCATGGGTCCGGTTTTGGTTTTAAGTCCGCATTTAAACATGGTCTGGACCTCTTCAGGAATTTCAGATAAATGAAGTGGCAATGGAAGGGCATCAAGAGATGAGCCAAATGAGGGATTCTCCTCCATATAACCATCCAGGATCTTTCTGATCCGGGAGAGCTCATCCAGAGTAGTCTCTACCATCGATTGCTTAAACTGAGCATGGGGCACACCAATGAGCAGATCCGATTCATGGAGTGAAACCGGAAAGAACCGGAACCGATCCTGGTTCATGTCCCTCCTGTATAACCTGGGCTGGTACAATTAGTTTACTCCAAAGTTTAATTGGAATAGCTGCAGGGGGCATGCCTTAATACATAATTCGCAAGCCACACACTTCTCGGGGAAAAACAGCAACTTTCTGGATTCAGGATCCATATTCAATGCACCCGGAAAACATACAGAAGAGCAAGCCCCACAATGGATACAGGCCGATTCATTAAACAGGATGGTCTTTACCACCGGAGAGATCTCCACCTGCTTATCCTGCAAATAGTCCATTGCCCTGCCCACATTTTCTTTACTCCCTATCATCTCAATAAGCAGGTTTCCTTCTTTGCCATGGGTGATATCTGCATTCAGTATGTTGATCAATACATCGTACTCCTTGATCAAAGTGTAGGTGATAGGTTCATTCACCGTATCGGCAGGAAACCGCAGTACCATTCTTTTCTTTGTCCTTGCCATAGTCTGGAATTATGATCTGATCTCTAATGAATTTAAGCCCTTCCCCTTCGGAAAGGCCTCAACAGGTTCGGATAGTAAAAATTCTCCCCTATCAATCTGCTCTTTGAGCAATTCCGCAATTTCCCTGGCTTTATAGAGGCTTGAAAGGGAAGAAGTCTTAATTTTTTTCTGGTTTAATTCAATTTCACCCGACATCAACTCACTATAATTGGTCCTGCCCAGCTCAGGGTGATCGGGATCTCCATAATCGAGGATCCGTGTGGTTATCTGTTCGTTCCTGATCATTACGCAGGATGCCATCTCTTCGTCCAGAACAGGAATGGGAACACCTATGCCTACAAACATGGAGACCCCATACTTTTCATAGTAGGCCGCCTTGATAAAAGAGGGATCCATCCGAAATCCATCGCCAATCACAGCCAGAGTGGCAGCATTGGACACAGGAACTCCGAATTCGTTCAATTCGGCATCGGTCTTAAACTGGGTTCCATACCAGCTGATGTAGCCGGTAGTACCCCCAAGAAATATACGTGTGCCCATGCCAATAGTCCTCATCTCCGGATCATTAAGCAGAGGGCTCAATTCGCCTGAAGTACTGTAATTGGCATTCCCCAGTCTGGGTAAAAGGCTGCCCATATAAGTGTACTTAATTTGGTTTGACTGGTTTACTGCTACCGGGTAATTCTGGTAAGCATTGCGGGGGTTGAACATCACCATTTCGTTGATGTTGCTACGATTGATGGTGGTTTTGATGCTCTTTAAAGGGTAACAATCGGTTCCTTTGGCGTGAGCTTCCAGCTCCACATCCTTACCGGCGATTAACTCTTCAATCACATGCGCTCCTCCATAAGCCGGATTCTCAGGATGGTTTTCAGTGGCGCCAATGTAGAGGTCTACCGCGGCAATTCCTGTAAAGACAGGGACCCCATTCAGGGTAGCTTTCTCCATCCTGATGGGAGGATTGGCATGACCGGTGTTTATAAACATTCCTGACGAACACATGGGACCAAAGGTGGCCGTGGTGACCACATCCACCTTTTCAGCCACCTGGGCAGGTGAGTGGGTCCTTCCCATGGCTGAAACCTCCTCGGCGGTCATCACCACAGCTTCTCCCCTCTTTATCCGCTCATTGATCTCTTGAAAAGTCTTTCGGACAGACATATACATTTAAATTAAGAAAGACTGGCAGCCTTCTGGTTAATAAATTGAATTTGAAACCCTTGAAGATAGTTTTTTTTTACAACCTAGATGCTGCCAAAATCCCTTGAAGAGATCCAGCCTTCCCTGCCGTCGATCACACGAATATTCTGCCAGCCGGTCACCCCTTCATTCACTTTCACTTTGGTGCCTTCATGAAGAATAAACAGTTCAGTTCCTGTGTCGCTGGGAGAACTCCTGACCACTACCGAAGGAGCAAGTATGATGGCTGCATCTGGACGAATAATAGTCTGGTGGCGGGAAATGGCTGCTGAGAATGTGATGATAAACAAAACAAATCCTATCAATGCCACAAAAAAGCCAATCTTCTTTAAGATGAGCCTCCTGGAAAAAATATAGATCAAAACAGAGAAGGTGACCAGAATAAAAAGTACCAGGGAAACCATGCTCCATGTGCGCTCTGAAAACCTCAGAATGAATGTTCGCATCCAGGTGCGGATAAAAAGTTCGGGAACCTCTTCAAATGTGTCTACCCTGTACCTGGAAGTAAATTCCAGGTTGTTTGAAGCATCCTCATGAGAAGGATCGAGCTTCAGGGCCTTCTCGAAGTAGAGTATGGCATATCCAATGCTGTTTGAGCGATAAGCAGCATTGCCCATGTTGTAGTAAAGATCTGCTGATTCCAGTCCCGAATCTATGACCCGCATGTATTGCTCCAGGGCCAGTTCATATTTACCATCCTGGTATAATCCATTGGCCTTCAGGAACAATGAATCGGGAGAGGCAGAAACCACACCAAAGAGCATCGAGAGCAGAAGGATCAGATAAGCTCTTTTCATTTCAGGCTGTTTTCAAGGTTTCTGATTAAGCTGACGGCATCGGCATACAGCTGATTTACATCACTCTTTTCGGAGGAAGGGGCAAAACGTGAGAATTCACTATCGTCCAGTATTCTAAGTAGTTCATTCCTCAATGATAAAGAGATATCCTGCCGTTCAAGTTGCTCGACAACCACCTCTCTGGAGAGCTTAGAAGTTTCGATGTTCAGTTTATCGGAAAAATATCCCCAGATGGCTTTCCCAATCTCTTCGTAAAACTTCCCAACCTCCTCTGATTTTCTCAATCGGTCGGCTTTCTTCAACCGGACACGCGCCAATTTATTGGCTCGCCTGTTTCTGACCAGTGTCAGATCTGCATTTCTGCGAGCCACCAGTCGAATAAGTATCACGGTGATGATACCCAGCAGGAAGATTATGGGGTAAGTCCAACGGTACCAGCGTGTAGCCAGGAGTGAACTGGCCAGGGGAGTGAATAGCTGAGAAGTTCTTGAAATATCCCGGATATCGGTCCCCAGATCTGCCACATTTTCATGCATAACGCCCGGTACATATACCGATGCAGGAGAGTCATCGCCTTTTCCCTTTAGAACTGTGAAGGTAAACTCTTCGGTTGTAGCAGTCTGGTATTCTTCAGTTTTTGGATCAAACCAGGCAAATTGAACCGGAGCTATACGGAACCGTCCGGCATGCCTGGCTACAATGGGATATTCGAAAGTCACCGTCCCGGAGATGCGATTGCCAGCTGTGCTGGTATTCAATGACCGGGTCTCATCGTAAAGATCATGGTCGGGAGGCAGGTTTACTTTTGGCTCACCCAGTAAAGGCAGGTTCCCACTGCCTCTGACGGTGATCTTCAGACTGAGTGCTTCGTTTACCTCTATCTCCTCTGCAGAGAGTGTCGCATCAATAGAAAAGTCACCAACCGCACCCGAGAATCCTTCAGGTGCTCCGGGTGGCAGGGGTTTAACCTTTATGGTTACAGGTCTTGTGGCCAGTTTGGTTGGTACATCCTGGACCCCGTTAAAAAATGGATCGTCAAAAAAACTATCAAATGCACTTTTGGAACTTCTTCTTTGCACCCGTTGTGGAATCATCCACTCCGATTCATAGGGAGGTATGACCACATCACCCGTTTTTTGCGGAATCAGAATGTGACGCTGAATCACCTGGGTTATATACTGCTGGCCATTAATATTTTGTCGTTGGGCTGTGGCATCGGGATCCAGTGATTTTTTGAAATACCCTTCGTAAGGAATATCCTTCGATGATGAGGCGGGCCTGGTATTTACCCGGGTATAGACTTTGAGTGCGGATACAAATTGCTCTCCCACATAAACCTCTCTTTTAGATGGAGTTACCCTAAGGAATACAGGGTCTTTCTCACTGGCGTCTGCAGATTGCGTTTCCCGGGAGGTTGAGGGCTGACCACTATTCCCCTGGTTTCCGGCCGCTGCTCCCGGATCAGGATCCGGTGATGGTCCGGCGTTTACAACAATCTCCACTGCATTGGTCTGATACTGCTTCCTGCCCACCCTGATGGTAGAGGGACGAATAGTTAAAGTTCCCTCTTTTGTTGCCCTGAGTACATAGGTATAGGTGGCCACAGTCTCCTTAGTCATCTTCCCGTTGACCCACTGAGAATGTGATGAGAAGGAAGAAAATGGTCCGGCCAGAAGCTGAAAGTAATTCAACGGGGGAAGGGTAAGGCTACCCCGATCAGATCCTTCAATTACATATTGAAACTGATCCCCCACTTTTACCACTGAAGGAGCTGAAGCTGTAAATGTTTCATCCTGTCCGGACAGAAGGGTCCCAAACAGTATGAAAAACAGGGCCGATGCGAGTAGCTTCACTTTCATTTTTTGAAATTACCAATCCTTTTCTGTTTTCACTTTAGCGGCAGCCGCTTTTTTCTTATCCACCTTCTCCTTTACATCTTTTTCCTGCTGTTGAATGGCACTCAGCATTCGCTCAGCATCTTCCTTAGAGATCTGAAGGGGTTGGGCCTGTTGATCCTGATTCTCTTGGTCCTGATTTTCTTGATCCTGATTCTTCTGATCCTGATTCTCTTTATCCTGATTCTCTTTATCCTGATTCTTTTGATCCTGATTCTTTTGATCCTGATTCTCTTTATCCTGGTTCTCTTTATCCTGATTCTCTTTATCCTGATTCTCTTTATCCTGATTCTCTTTATCCTG
>Ga0164313_10001870_pt1 | contig 18854 bp, 20 predicted proteins | sample GuaBasSedimGuay4_FD_113735 | JGI IMG/M metagenome (GOLD analysis project Ga0164313, IMG submission 113735) | Subseafloor sediment microbial communities from Guaymas Basin, Gulf of California, Mexico - Guay4, Core 4569-4, 0-3 cm | ecosystem: Environmental > Aquatic > Marine > Hydrothermal vents... | reverse complement strand
TCTCTTCCGTGTCGGTGGTGCCGCTGCGATCCGGAGTTCGCTTCGTCCATTGGGTCGTGCGATGCGACCGGGGATGTGGATGAGCAGGAACCGAAGCGTCCTCGTCGACCGGCGCTCTCATTCGGTCATCGCAACAGTTCAGCAAGTTTCTCTGATGGTTTCATCCATTCGAGAAATTGTCGAGGTCGATCATTGAGCATGTGAGCCACTCGATCGAGATGTCGCTGGCTGTGGGCCGCGAGGTCGGTCCCTTTTGGAAAGTACTGCCGCAGCAGACCGTTCGTATTTTCATTACTTCCTCGCTGCCATGGGCTACGCGGATCGCAGAAGTGTAAGCGGTCATCTTCCGACGGTGTCCTCACCGCCATCATCGTGAGCTAGAAGTCATTCCCTTTGAAGAGGAGGGTTTGAAGATGAAGATCAGTTCGAATGGCAAGATCCGTCGGAGCGAGGAAGAGTGGGAAGAGATCTTCTCGCGCTTTCGCGAAAGCGGAATGACCGAAGCCGCATTCTGCCGCCAAGAAAGCATTGCGAAGAGCAGTTTCTCGAAGCGGAAGGCAGTGACGCGAGTTCAAAGGCGCAAGCCGGCTTTCGTTGAGATCTCGCAGCCTTCGCGATTGGTCGAGCCGTCGGCGTCTGGATGCGAGATGGTCTTGACGCTGCCGGGCGGCGCAACGCTCCGCTGGAAGGCGTAACGCGTGTGGCTTGTCGAAACGAAGCGACGCATCTTCGCGTACAGCGAACCCACCGACATGCGAAAATCCTTCCGCGGGCTTCTCGTCCTGGTACAGCGCGTCTTCAATAAACAGGATCCGTACTCCGGCGATCTCTTCGTCTTCGTCAATCGCCGCGGCAACTACATCAAGATCCTGGCATGGGACCGAACCGGGTTCACACTCTATGCAAAAAAGCTCGAGCGGGGTCGCTTTCTCTTTCCTCGCAAAGACATCACCCAGGAAGTAAGCGAAAAATCACTTCGTTTCATTTTGGATGGCATTGCTCTTGGAGGACGTCGTTCGGTGCGGTAAATAGAAGGTGTGGCCCCGGATGATCTCAACGATATTAGTCGAGAAGAGTTGGTCGGCATAACGATCGATCTCGACGCACGAGTCAAGAGCGTGGATCGGGAACTCGCCAGGGCGGATGCGCGTCTGCAGCAAGCCGAACAACAACTCCGCTGGTTCAAGAAGCAGCTCTTCGGGACCAAATCAGAACGTCGCGTTGATCTTGAGGCAGATCCACTTCAGCTGCATCTCGGCGAACAGCCCAGACAGGAAACGGCCGCCAAAGAAACCTCCACGCCTGTTCGCGGCCATGCGCGGCGCAAGCGGGTTCGAAGCGAAGACAACGAAGACTCCGGCCTTCGCTTCGACGACACGGTCCCAATCGTTCGGATCGCCGTTCCGAACCCCGAGCTCGAAGGAGTTGCCGACAGCAACCAAATCCTGATCACGGAGCGCATCACGCATCGTCTGGCACAGCAACCGGCCTCGTACGCGATCATCGAGAGCGTTCGGCAAGTCATCAAACGACGCGACACGGGCGACATCACGTGTCCGCCGTCGCCTGCCTCTGCGCTTGAGAAGAGCTATGCCGACGTGAGCTTGCTCGCCGGAATGCTCGTCGACAAGTTCCGCTACCACCTCCCGCTCTATCGGCAGCATCGGCGCATGAAGGCGGCGGGGATCACGGTCAGTCGGGCATCGCTGACCAACTGGACGCATAGCGCCATCGCCTTACTGGAACCAATCTACACGGCGCAGCAAGCCTCCGTGCTTAAAAGCAAGGTTCTCGCGATGGACGAGACGCCGATCCGAGCGGGACGAAAATCGAAGGGCAAGATGAGGACGGCGTATTTTTGGCCGATGTATGGGGACCGTGATGAAGTCGTCTTCCCGTACGCCGAATCGCGTGCCCACAAACATGTCGAGGCTTTCCTGGGCGACTTCGAGGGAACGCTTCTCACTGATGGATATGGTGCGTATCCGGCTTACGCGGAGCGAAGAGAAAAGGTCGAGCACGCATCGTGTTGGACTCATGCTCGGCGCGGCTTTATCAAAGCCGAGGACCTGGAGCCCGGTCGATCAAAGCGTGCGCTGGAATACATCGGAAAGCTCTATGAGATCGAGGCGGAGATCAAGGAGCGGAAGCTTGAGGGCGAAAGCAAGCTTGAGATCCGGGGCGATCGGAGCAAGTTAGTCGTCGCCGAATTCTTCGAGTGGCTTGAGGAAGAACTCGCCGCATCGTCACTCTTGCCGAGCAATCCGTTTACCGAAGCAGCGAACTACGCGCGAGACCGGCGAGTCGGGCTTCAAGCCTTTCTTGCCAACCCCGAAGTACCGATCGACACGAATCACTTGGAGCGAACCCTGCGCCCGATCCCAATGGGGAGGAAAAACTGGCTCTTCTGCTGGACGGAACTCGGCGCGGAGCGCGTTGGCCAGATCCAGAGCTTGATCGCGACGTGTGTTCTTCACGAGATCGATCCCTACGTCTATCTCGTCGATGTTTTGCAGCGGATCGACACCCATCCGCAGTCGAGGGTTGGCGAACTTACGCCGCGACGATGGAAAGACTGCTTCGCAGATCAGCCGCTGAAGTCGGCGATCAACCCCAGGCCAAGCTGAACTCCGCAAGAACGCCGATGGTTATCCGCTTACGCAGAAGTAGACTTGGACTCCAGTGGCAACGCTGAACTGGAGGTGGTTCGCAAGTTCCTTGCCTCGATCCCACGTTAAGGATACGGCGAGATCCTTCGGGAGCGTCTTGATTTTCTTGGCGATTAACGAACAGACATGGCTGCTCGTTTTATCTCGACCAATGGCGACCAGCATCACGTATCGAGTCTGACGCTCGACAAGAGTCGCAATCGCTGATTGTCCCCGCGCTCCGAGAATCAGATCGCCTTCCCAGTGTCCGGGAACCGCGCGATCCTCTATTTCAGCCGGGCGATCGGAGATGAAAACCATGTCTTTGATGTATCCATCTGGATCTTTTCGGCCGTGAGGGCGGCGACGGGTGCGCTTCGAACGGAGGCATGCGGAAAGCTCTTTCCGCAAAGCTCCCCTCGATTGAACGAAGAGGGACTGATAGATCGTTTCATGGGACACGCGCAGCTCGGGATCGTCTGGGTTCTCGAAGCGAAGTCTCGCACTGATCTGTTGCGGAGACCAAAGCTTGTTCAACATTGATTCGACCCGAGCGCGGAGTCTCCGACTTCGTCTCAACTTCGCGAGTTTGGGGCGCTCAGCCTTCCTGTATGCCGCTTCGTCGGCGTGAACCACCCGATAGCGGCGGCGGCCTCCGTTGCCATTGACCTCGCGTGAGATCGTTGAAGGCGCACGCTTGAGACGACGGGCGATGGCTCGATACGACTCCTCGCTACCCAGACCTAGCGATATTTCCTCACGTTCGGCCAGCGATAGTCGCAGCTCTGCACGATTCGTCCCTCGTACCGGCATCCCCCCAACTGAACTCAGCAATCGCTGAATCGTTTTCTTTGAACACCTGGCGGCTTCAGCCGCCTCTTCAAAGCTACCGCCACGACTGATGAGTAGCCGTACCTCCAGCCGCTCCTCGCGCGTCAGCCGCACGCCTCGAATCCGTCTCTTCGCCATAGCAACACCTCCACCGAATCCATATCATTGAATTCTTCAAGTGTTGCGATGATCGCTAGAGACCAAGGGGGGAAGTCCATACTCGGCTTTTTCTGCGCGTGCCGTCAGACCTACGGGCGTACGATTTGGCCGAAATAAGTCGCACTGCGCTGCACCAGCATCCCGATTGCGGGAACGACCTGGCGCGGCGTGAGCACCCCGCGCGGAAGACCACTGAGCGCGTGGAAGCATACCCGCGCGTACTCCCTGGCCATCACGGACGGTCTCGACTCTTCCGTCGACAACAGGCCCAGGGAGGCCGCCCGCCCGCGTGTGCTCCTGTCCCAGTAACGAAAAAGGCCGTGACGCAGTAGCCGCATGCCCGGCTCCTGGGAAGAAAGCGCCTCGACGAGTGCGGGGCCCAGGGCCGCGCGGGCACGCATCGGCCTCTTGCGGGAGTCATCGTAGGCAGACAACGCCTCCACGACACCGGCGCCATCGCGGAAATCGTCGGCGACATGGTCGGCGAGTGCGAGTGCGTCGCGCGTGCAGAATGCGATCCCGGTCGCGGTGAGCGGATGTACGCAGCCGCCTGCGTCGCCGACCACGACGAGCCTTCCCCGCACGACACCGTTGGGGTTCAATCCGAGCACGCGCGCGGTCTGCCGGCGTCCGTCGCTGATCGCCCGGCGCACGTCTTCGACGAAGGGAGAGGGGATGGCAGCGAGCAGGTGATCAATATCGATGGGATCGTCCATCTCAAGCTCGAACATGATCCGCACCTCGTCCCTCCCCATCTGGTAGGCCAGGGTCGTCGTGCGATCACCGATGAAGATATGCCCGTATCCCGGGTAGGGCAGCCGCCCGCCGCTGATATTCCAGCCAACCATTCGGAAGGGCTCACCGGTCTCGGCCGTCATCCCCGCGCCCTTGCGGATCTTCGAGTCGCGTCCCTCAGCGGACACCACCAGTGGTGCCTGCACCTGCACCGTCTCGTTCCCCCACTTCACGCTCGCCACCGGCTCGGCATGGCCGAAGTCCACGTCGGTGACCCGCGCACCCTCCCAGACCTCGATTCCGTCTCGTCTCGTCACCGCATCGAGCAAGGCACGCGTCATCCGTGAGTGCTCGATGGCGACGCTCGTGGCGCGACCGCCCCGGATCTCCGAGTAGGAGAGGACCGTGCGGGGCGCCCCATCCTCGAAGATCGCAAATCCGTAGACGGGTACCGCGCCTGCGTCCAGAAGTGGCTCCAGCAGCCCGACCCGGTCAAGGTCCTCGGCCGCGGGCGGATGCATCAGTTCCCCGGCCAGCCGACGGTCGGAGGGCAGCCCGGCCTCGCAGAGCAACGGGCGAAGGCCCTGCTGGGCCATCGCAGCAGCGGTGGTCGAACCCGCAACTCCACCACCGGCGATGATCGCATCGAATCGCTGCATCATGTCCCTCCAGCCGTGCCGCGGGCGCAGGCAGGCTCCAGCCTCGGCGGCTTCATCGCCTTCTTTCTACCACTGAGCCATATAATTGGACGAGGGGGCGAATGCCCCTTCTGGACTCCTATCACGCGTTCGGTCAGCGGAAGACCCGGACGACCGAATACCCGAGGTCAGAAGAGAGGTCAGAGCAATCGCCGATGTTGCGCGGTGGTGGCAAGTGCACGATCGACGAGCTTGTGGAGCACGCGTGAGCGAGCAGCCGGAGCGGACTCGGGTGCTCCAGCCAGGGCGAGTAGCATGTTGCCGTGTAGCAGCGAGACGAGCGTCATCGCCACTTCCGGCGCTTCTCTCGGATCTTCCAGGACATCGACCAGCGCACGTTCGATGCTGGCAATATAGGCAGCGTGTAGAGCCAGCAGCTCCTGCCGCAGTGAATCAGCTGGTTCCGCCGAAGAGAAGATCCAGCTGACGAAGGCGTGGATGGTGACTCTATTCATTTCGATGAACTGTTCGTAGGCGGAGAGTTGATCGACGACGCGCGCGCGCGGCTCGAGATCGTCGAAGCTGCGCTCGAGTGACTTTCGAAAGGGAACCAGGAAATGACGACAGGTCTCATGGAAGAGGGTCGCCTTGTTCCCGAAATGCCAGAAGATGGATGCGCGACTCAGACCCGATCGAGCCGCGATCTGGGAGATGCTCGTACGATCGAATCCGCGAGCGGAGAAGAGCTCCATCGCTGCCTGCAGAATGCGATCCTGGGTCGCCGCCTTCTGACCCGCGCGATTCTCGCCACCCTCACAATCCTTCCGAGCCTCGTCGTTCTGCTGCGCATCGTTCACGGCCAATGGTTCCTTCTCGGTGGAGCGAAGCTCATTGCTTCAGACTGGAGATTGGGGCCCCAGCGTGTCGATTGCATCGTCCCTCCACAAGGCCAATCGCTGACGCTGGAAGCGTCTGCGTCGGGCGAAGTCGAAGGAATTCGGCAGACAGGACCGGAGCCTTTGCTTACGCCGACTCTCGTACAACGAGAGCGCCCATAGCGGAAAGTATTGGCGATAGAGGTCGTATTCCAGAAGTGCGGTTCGGAAGAAGAGCCCCGTCGGATCCTGGCGGGGCCAATTCCCGGACATTTTCTGTCGCTCGATCAGAAACCGAGCGCCCGCTTCGATGGACTGCCAGTCGGGCTCCTGCGCCTCGATGAGCGCCATGAGCGCCCACGCGGTGTGGATCACCTGGCTCTCGGCGTTCTCGACATACCCATCACGGAGGCACCCCTCGTGACTTTCCCCCCAGCCTCCGTCCGCTCGCTGATGTCCGAGGATCCAGCGTCTCGCTCGAGACAAGGCGGGGTCGTCCAGCGGCGCGCCCGAAGCGACGAGTCCTCGGATTCCGAAGAGCGTTCCATAGATGAGATGAACGCCCCAGACACCGCGCCAGTAGCCGTCGGAGTGTTGCAGTTCCCGAAGGCGGGCCACACCTCGATCGATGGCCGAGGTGATCGCTGCGTTCGTCAGCTCGGGGTAGCATCGGATGGTTCGAGCGAGCGCGGAGAGACTGGATGCCGTGCACTCGACGTAGGAATGCTCCGTCATGGAGTCTCTAAACATCTCCGCGGGGTTCAACCATTCGAGGCCGACGCGCGATCGACGAGCCTCGTAGCTCCCGAAACCCCCATCCGGATTCTGACAGCGTAGGATGAAGCGAATCCCTGCTCGAAACCGCTCGCTGTCCGTCGGGTCAGCGGTTGTCGCCAGCAATGCTTCCATCGCCTCGGCCGTACAATCACTGACGGGCCATCCATGCCACACGCCTGCGAAGCACCAGCCCCCATTCGGGTCCAGACGGAATGCCTCTTCGTAGCCAGAAGAGTCGCAGCCGATCTGTTGATCTCGCAGGAAACGCGTGCCCTCAGCGATGGACTCATCGATATCGCGATTCGGTACATCATAATGCGGCGCTGCTGCGGCGAGGGATTGAAGTACGAAGGCACTATCCCAGGATGCGCTGCGCGCGCCCGCGAGACGTATGCCATCGTGTTCGTCCTCCCAGGTCCACTCGCTCAGCAGCTCGATCGCCCTCTTGATCTCGGGATCGTCCGGATTCCCGGCCCACAGAGCAAGTATGTTGAGCAGGCCGCTCACGGGTGAGAGGCTCGTGTGATCGGTCGTACGAAGCTCCCAGCGTATTCTCTCCTCGAGCTCCGCGAGGATCCGTTTTCGTAGTCTCGGAGGATGATGTCGATCGAAGATGGCCGCCCCCTCGTAGTAGAGTTTCAAGGGGATGCCAGGCGGAGTGATGAGTTCCGCGGATCGAAGTGCGCGTCGTGCGTTCTTCCAGTCGACCTCTCCAAAAGCGCCGCCGTAGAGTTCGTTTCGAAGCTGGCGGAGCAGATCGGTTTGATCCGGCTGCGGTTTCCGAGCGTAGACAGCGGACATCGCGAGATAGATGTGTCGCGTATGGCAATAAAATTTCGAGGGATGGACGGGCAAGAACCGAGGGATCGCCCAGAGTTCGGGGAGCATAGGAGAAACACCCCGCCAATCGTAGAGACCCGCGATTGCGAGCCAGAACTTCCCCCAGCTGGGAATCGAAATGACCTCTTCTGCGCGAATGAACACCCCTGCCCGTGCCAATAGATCCGAACCGGGATCCACACCCAGGAGCCTGCCAGCCACGAAGACCATCGTGGTAACGAAGAGGTATGGGGCGGAGAGGGGGTGCATACCCCAGAGTCCGGAAGCGAGCTGCGTTTGTTCGAAATGTCGAAGCAGTCCGTCGCGACGATCACACGGGATCTCCATCCCGATCACGTGACAGAAGATCACGTACTGTGCCGCGAGCATCGGACACCAGACCACTTCACCTTCCCAACCACCATCTCCACTGCCGAGCGGGCCGGGCGGATCTTCCTTCGATCTGCCGGGCCGGTTCTCCGGCTGACGCTGAAGGTCGATCAGGCGCGTTACTGCTCGTTCAATGGCCTGCTCTGCCAAAGCGGCAGTGTGGCGCGCTGGGCCAGCGCCGTTGACGACGTCATGGTCGGGCTGGCTCTCACTCACGTTGCGACCTCGGATAACGGACGGAAAACCCGAAACAATAGGAGTCGTTATCAGGCCTGTACCCAATGACGCAAGGTCCAGCGCCTGTCATCCCGACCGAAAGCTGCGAATCGGTCAGCACTAATTCAGTCGCCATTCCCCACACTGGCCGTCGCTGACCAGCGGGCTCGAATCGGTCAGCAATCGCATTGCAGAAGCGAACGTCAATCTGGATGCTCGAAATTCGACCGACTCTTCGTGTGTCGGCGCCACTGCTGGGGTGTAAGGCGTGCTGTCTGCCATCGATGATCCGTCCACACTCCGTTCGCTTCCGGACGACACACTCGTCGAAGTTGCCAATGCGCTTCGCCGCCATCTGATCGAACTCGGGTCGACCGTCGGGGGACATTTTGCCGCGAGTCTCGGCGCGGTCGAACTCACCGTCGTCTTACACGCTGTCTTCGACACGCCTCACGACCGCATCGTGTGGGATGTTGGCCATCAGGCACACGGGCACAAGATTCTCACCGGCCGACGCGAAGCGATGTCGCGGATCAAGCGTGCGGATGGTCCAGCCGGATTCTTGCGGCGATCGGAGAGTCCTTACGATGCCTTTGGAGCAGGCCATGCCGGAACTTCGGTGTCGGCCGCGCTCGGCATGGCGGAGGCTTTCGCCCGCCAGGGCCTCGACCGATTCGCGGTCGCCGTCATCGGTGATGGTTCGGTGACCTCGGGACTCTCGTTCGAGGGCCTCAATCATGCAGCAGGACTGGGCTCGTCTCTCCGTGTGGTTCTGAACGACAATGGGATGTCGATTGCGCCCAGCACGGGTGGTCTGAATCGCACGGGTGACGTTCGAGGCTTCGTGACCTCACTCGGTTGGCGATACCAGGGACCCATCGATGGCCACGACCTGCCCGCCTTGCACAAGGCGATGGTCGAGTTCCGGAAAGGAACGGGTCCCGCGCTGCTTCATGTGAAGACATGCAAGGGCCGGGGTTATGCGCCGGCCGAAGAGGACCCCTACCGCTGGCATGCCACATCGCCCTTCGATATTTCCAGCGGCTTGCGTGCCGCAAACAAGGCGAAGACTCCGGATTGGACCGATTGTTTCGCGGATGCTCTCTCCCGAATCGCCGACCGTGATCAACGGGTCGTGGCGATCACGGCCGCCATGCCGGATGGCACGGGCCTGGATCGCTTTGCCGAGCGGCATCCGGACCGAGTCTATGACGTCGGAATCGCAGAGCAGCATGCCGTTACCTTCGCGGCAGGATTGGCGGCGGAGGGCTTGCGGCCTGTCTGCGCGATCTATTCGACATTTCTACAGCGCGCCTTTGATCAGATCGTGCACGACGTCGCACTTCAGGATCTCCCAGTGACCTTCGTTCTCGACCGAGCTGGTCTGGTGGGCGCTGATGGGCCGACGCATCACGGTGCCTTCGATCTCTCCTATCTGCGCACGATTCCCAACCTCGTCGTGGCAGCACCACGGGACGCGAATGAACTCCAGCATCTGCTGGCGACGGCGATCGATTCGGGTCGTCCCTTCGCGATTCGATATCCGAGAGGTCCCGCACCCACACTCGCTATGGATCCCGATCCAAAATTTCTTCAAATCGGGCAGGGAGAACTCCTTCGCGACGGATCCGACGTCGCACTCATCGCCCTCGGAAAGGCCGTGCACGAAGCTCTTCGCGCCGCCGAGGAATTGGAGAGGCGAGGTGTCAAAGCTGCGGTCATCGATGCGCGCTTTGCGAAACCGATCGATGCAAGATTGATCCAACGCGTGGCGGAGCTGACGGGGCGGGTGATCACGATCGAGGATCATGCACTCGCCGGTGGCTTCGGAAGTGCCGTCACTGAGACGCTCTCGTCGAGTCTCTCTCGGGTGGATATTCGACGATTGGGATTGCCGGATCATTTCATCGAACACGGCGAGGCATGTGAACAGTGGCGTGCCGCCGGTATCGACCACGACTCGATCGTCATCGCGGCGCTCGAATCCATTGGCGAGAGGTCTCCACTATGAAGATGAGTCTCAAAACACGAAGTTCCGAAATCGAGGCCGCCTATCGGCATTGTGCCGGTATCGTTCGAGCCAGCAATTCGAGTTTCGCTGCCGCGTTCTGGATGTTGGGCCGTAACCAGCGAAGGGCCCTGCACGCGATCTACGCCTTCTGTCGCCTGGCGGATGACATCGCCGATGACGAGACGATTCGGGGAGATCGCTCCCAGCTCTTGAGACGTTGGCGCCTCGAACTCGACAACGCCTATTCGGGGAATGCCGATCACCCGGTCGGTATCGCAATGGCGGACACAGTCGCTCGATTCGATCTTCCGATCGAGTGGTTCAGGGACCTGCTCGAGGGGATCGAAATGGATCTTCTGGGAACGGAGATCAAGGAATTCCATCAGCTCGAGCGATACTGCTACTGCGTAGCGGCCACCGTGGGCCTCTCGGTCGTCGCCGTTCTCGGGCTGCGCAGCGAAGCCGTCGAACGTTATGCGGTCGAATTGGGTATTGCCGTGCAGCTGACGAATATCCTCCGCGATGTCGGAGATGATGCTCGTACAGGTCGCGTCTACTTCGCCCAGGAGGATCTGGACAGGCACGAGGTCACGCGAAATATGCTCGAGTCGGCCGATATGACCCGAGAGCTCCGAGGGCTTCTCAGTGAGCATGCGGAACGTGCCCATCTTCGGTTCGAACGGGCGCGGGCTGCGCGACCGGCAGAGCACGAACTCGCACTTCGCCCGGCGGAGGCCATGGGCGCGATCTACTTCGAACTCCTTCGCAGTCTGGAGTCGGAGAATTTTCCATGTCTCGAACGAGTCGTCCGCCTCTCGAAGGTAAGACGCATGGGCATCGCCGCACGAGTTTGGCTGCGCCCGAGGATGGCAGCATGACCCAGATCGTCGAACGAAAACTCGATCATCTCGATCTCTGCGCGAACGAAGACGTCGAATCCGATCGATCGACGCTGCTGGAGGAGGTATACCTGCTTCACGAAGCGATTCCCGAACTCTCCACCGAGCAGGTCGATTCGAGTGTCCGATTGCTAGGGCGAGAACTCCGGGTTCCCATCATCATCTCCGGAATGACCGGAGGAGCGCCCCGCGCCGGAGAGATCAACCGCGCCCTTGCGGCGACGGCCCAGAAACTCGGCTTTGCGATGGGCCTGGGCTCGCAGCGCTCGATGCTCGAACAGCCCGATCTCACCTCGACTTATGGTATTCGAGATGTGGCTCCAGACGTACCGCTCTTCGCGAATCTGGGCTGTGTGCAGGCGCAAGACACGAGCTGCGGCGAGGTGGACGAACTCGTCGCGGCCGTTGAGGCTGACGCACTCTGCATCCATCTGAACGCGGCACAGGAACTCGTCCAGGACGAGGGTGATCGAGATTTCCGAGGCTGTCTCGACACCATCGCTCGCCTGGTGGACGAGATTTCCGTCCCAGTGATCGTCAAGGAGACCGGCTGCGGATTGTCGCCATCGAGTCTCTCGCGATTGCGTGAAGTGGGCGTTCCTCTCGTCGACATTGCAGGCGTAGGGGGGACGTCGTGGCCGGGTGTGGAGTCGCTACGAGGCTCCTCGCGGCAACGTGCATTGGGCGTGTCGCTTCGCGAGTGGGGGATTCCGACGGCCGCATCCGTCGTCTATGCGACGCAAGTCGGTCTGCCGGTGATCGCCTCAGGTGGCATTCGGAACGCGCACGACGTCTTGCGGGCACTCGCTCTCGGCGCGACGGCGACCGGGCTGGCGCTGCCCTTTCTGCGGGCCTTCGAGACCGCTGGAGCCGAGGGTGTGCTCGCCTTCGGAAGCAGGCTGGCGGAGGCCGTTCAATCCCTGATGCTTCTCGTCGGCGCGCGAAGGGTGGAAGACCTCGCGTCCCTGCCCGTCGTATTCGGGCCGACGCTACAGGCGTGGACGAGCAGCGGTCTCCATCGTTCATCGAAGTCTCGCCATCTTGAATCCGCGGAAACTCCCTTTCGACCCCTTGGCTGCACCATTTGACGTCCGTCGACCCCGCCCATTCGCCGGCCCGTGGGGTTTCGCTTTCGTCGAGTCCGTTGGAATCGGAAGCGCTCTCACCCGAGGCCATTCTCTCGCGAGCCGGCGGTGAGAATTTTCCGGTCGTTCTTCGCGGACTACCCATCGTCTTGCGCGAAGACCTATTGGCACTCTACTCCTACGCGCGACTCGTGGATCAGGTAGGCGACGAGGCCGGCGGCGATCGGATGGAAATGCTCGAGGCGCTTTCCGCCGACCTCCTTCGGATTCGCGATTCGAAACCCGTGAATGCAATTCTCCGACGGCTTGCCCTGGTCGTTCGCCGACACGATCTGCCGCTCGAAACGCTGGAAAGGCTGATCGAAGCGAATCGGCGCGATCAGGATCTTCGTTCTGTGGCGACCTGGGCCGAGTTGGTCGATACCTGCACTCGGTCGGCCAATCCCGTTGGAGAACTCGTCCTCGGCATTTTCGACAGCAGGAGTGATCACACTGTCGAGCTCTCGGATGCCGTCTGTACGGCCCTGCAGGTCGTCGAACATTGCCAGGATGTAGTCGAGGATTTCATGCAGGGACGCGTCTACCTGCCGGCAGACGACCTAGCCCGCTTTGGCTGTGAGCTGAGTGATCTCTCTCGTGCACCGACCTCTGCCGCGTTGCGACGCACGATCGGATTGCAGGTCGCGCGATCACGCGAGTTGCTGGAACAGGCCGATCCCTTGTTGGCACAGCTTCGAGGTTGGGCATTGCCGCTCGTCGCAGCCTATGCGGCCGGTGGGCTGGCAACATGTGATGCACTGGAACGCAATGCCTTCGACGTGGCATCCGCGACCATTCGACCGGCACGGCGAGACTTCGTTCGTCGATGGCTGGGCCTGCTGTGGCGCCGAATGATCTGGCCGAGAACCGGGATCTCGGTGAGCCCATGAGCGCCTCGCATATCGTCGTCATAGGAGGAGGGCTCGCCGGGCTGCAGGCTGCCATCGCCTGCGCGGATGCCGGCGCGCGGGTGACTCTCCTGGAAGCACGAGATCGACTCGGAGGGGCGACCTGGTCCAGACAGCATCGCGGCCTCGGGTTCGAGATCGACAATGGTCAGCACGTCTTCATGAGATGTTGCGATCAATATCGGGGCTTCCTCGAGCGGCTGGGTGTTCGGGATCGGGTGACCCTGCAGGAGCGTCTGGCCGTGCCGGTCGCCCGCCCCGGGGCCGGCACGGTGTGGATCCGACGTCGCGGCCTTCCCTCGCCGCTCCATCTCGCCGGTAGCCTGCTCGGATATCGGCCTCTCTCGCCCGCCGACCGGTTGCGTGCCGGCCTGACCGCCCGCGCGATCGCTCGCCTCGATCCCGGGGATCCGGCGCTCGATGATCGTTCGATCGGCGAGTGGTTGGCCGAACGAGGCGAGACGGACGAAGCGATCGAACTCTTCTGGGAAGTCCTGATCAGGCCGACCCTGAACCTTGCTGCGCGGGACGCCTCTCTCGCATTGGCCGTCAAGGTCTTGCGCACGGGTTTTCTCGATCGCCCCGACGGGGCCGATATTGGTTGGTCAAAAGTTCCGCTCGATCAGCTTCACGCCGGGCCAGCGCTTCGTGTGTTATGCGCACGAGGTGCGGCCGTACATCTGAAGACCCCGGTCGATGGACTCGAACAATGGGCGGGACGAAGCGGTACGGCCGTGTGGGCAAAGGGCGTGCGTTTCGATGCGGACGCGGTGATCATCGCCGTCCCTCACGAGGTGGCGGCCGACCTGGTGACACCGATCGCCGATTGCGACCTCTCCTCCGCCCGCGGTCTGGGCCAGGCCCCGATCGCCAATCTACATGTGGTCTTTGATCGACGCGTCCTCAATCTGCCCTTCCTGGCAGGAGTAAGGTCTCCACTTCAATGGATCTTTGATCGCAGCGAGACCAGCGGGATCACGAAGGGCCAGTATCTCACGGTATCGCTGTCGGACGGCGGCGCCTATCTCGGCCTGTCGACCGCGGAACTTCGTCGCATCTTTGTGCCCGCCTTCGAGGAACTCCTACCCAGGGCTCGGCAGGCCAGGGTCCTGAGCTTCGCCGTGACGAACGAGAGGGCAGCGACCTTCCGACAGGCAGCGGGCAGTCGCCGACTTCGCCCGCCGCCGGGCGAGTTGGCAACCGGGATCTTTCTTGCTGGCGCGTGGACCGACACCGGCTGGCCGGCAACCATGGAAGGTGCCGTGAGAAGTGGTCGCACGGCGGCGCACGCAGCGATTCGGCATGTCACAGACTCGTTGGGAATCGAAAAAACGGAGGCAGCATGACCAGACTGGATCTACCGAAGAGTTTCGAACGCGCGCGGCTGCTCGTAACACCCGTCCTGGCAGCAGCGAGCGCGGAGCTGGAACCTACACTCCGACGGGTCGTCGAATACCATTGGGGATGGATCGACGCACACGGCGAGAGGGCGGAGAGCCGTCCAGGAAAGGCCCTCCGACCGGCGCTCACCATTCTCTCGACAGAAGCGGTGGGCGGGGAGGCAGAAGCCGCACTCGCCGGTGCAGCAGCGGTCGAATTGGTTCACGATTTCACACTCTTGCACGACGACGTCATGGACGACGATCGCGAGAGGAGAGGCAGACCCGCCGCCTGGACGTGCTTTGGTGTTGGTCCTGCCATCTGTGGCGGTGATGCACTGATGCTTCTCGCACAACAAGTCCTGCTCGGTGATTCGAGCGATCACCGAATCGAAGCATTGTCGGCGCTTCTCGGAGCCACGCAGACAGTGATCGCGGGCCAGGGTCTCGATCTGGCGTTCGAAGGACGCGTAGACATATCGGTCGATGATTACCTCGACATGTCCGGGAAGAAGACCGGGGCTCTGCTCGGGTGCGCGGCATCGATCGGCGCGATCCTGGCGGGTGGGCGGAAAGAGCAAGTCGACTCACTGCGAGGCTTCGGAGAATCCCTCGGCCTCGCATTTCAGGCTGTCGATGATTGGCTCGGAATCTGGGGAGATCCCGCCCGCGTCGGAAAGCCGAGGGCCAGTGACCTGCGCCAGCGAAAGGCTTCTCTTCCGATCGTCACGGCGATGACCTCGGACGCGCCGGCTGGTCGCGCACTGCGGGATTGGATGCGATCCGATGCAGTAGTCGACGACGAAGCGATCGAACGCGGAATCGGCCACTTGGAATCACTCGGAACGGAGGAGGCAACGGTCGCGCTTGCACAGCAGCAACTGGGCCGCGCTCTCGAATGTCTGGAGCGAGGCGCCCTCGATTCGCATTCAGGAGACGAACTCGCCCGGTTGGCCCGATTCGTGGTCGAGCGCGAGTTCTAGCTGGTCGATTACGGCGCGGCGGGTTCATTCGGCGCGAACGTCTCGTACAGGGAATCTGCCTGCGCTACGAGCTGCACCTCGTATGGTGCGAAAAGTCGGCCGAGCAAAAACCGTCGCGTTTTCGGGGCCTTGCGGTCCGCTGCGATTGTCGGTTTCGGCCGAATTTCTGCGATCTGTTTGGTCTAAGATGGAGTCTATGAACGCTCTGCCGCTCCAATTTCTGATGATGCTCTTCGCCGGATGGGTAAAGCGGCACCAACAGGATGTGATCGAATATCTACAAGAGGAGAATCGAGCCCTGCGCGACCAGCTCGGCGGAAAGCGATTGCGATTCCCCAATCAGCAGCGCCGTCGGCTCGCGGTTAAGGCCAAAGCGGTCGGCCGAAAAGGGCTTTTCGAACTCGATACCCTAGTGACGCCAGACACGCTGCTTCGATGGCATAGACAGCTGATCGCTAGGAAGTACGATGGCAGCAAGAAACGACGCCAGGTCGCCCAAGGACCGCAGTCGAAATCGAGATGCTGATCGTCCAGATGGCCCGCGAGAACCCTCGCTGGGGATACACGCGAATCCGAGGAGCGCTCTATAACCTGGGCCATGTGATCGGTCGGAACACGATCAAAAGAATCCTTCTCGACAACGGGTTCGATCCCATGAGGAAGAGGGGAATGTCGTGGAAGACGTTCCTGAAGGCGCATTGGGGTGCGATCGCGGCAACCGATTTCTTCAGCGTCGAAGTGATCACTCAATCGGGCCTGGTTCGCTATTTCGTTCTCTTCGTCATCGATCTCAAGACCCGGCAGATCGAGATCGCCGGGATCCTGTCGCAACCCGATGGAGCTTGGATGAACCAGATCGCCCGCAATCTCCCCGATTGCGAAGACGGATTCTTGAACGGTTCCCGATACCTGATCCACGATCGCGATCCTCTCTCCACCAGGTCCTTTAGAGAGACCCTCGGGTCCTCCGGGGTGTAGGCCGTGAAGCTTCCCGCACGGAGCCCCAATCTGAATGCCCATGCGGAACGATTCGTGCGTTCAGTCAAGTCCGAGTGTCTGGCGCAGATCATTCCTATCGGAGAGTGGCATCTGCGCCACGCCGTGAAGGAGTACACGGAGCATTATCACGTGGAGAGGAATCATCAGGGAATCGACAATAAGCTGATCGTCGATCAACGAAGCGTGACCTCAACGAGTGGCGATGTCGAGCGATATGAAAGGCTCGGAGGCGTTCTCAACTACTATCGGAGAGCCGCATAAATGCTCGGCCGAGTTTTGGCACCTTACGCGGAAATGCCCTGTGTATTCAAGGCGTTGCAGTTGCAACGCCTCAAGTCCAGAATGTCCTGAGACGCAGCTGGGCGGAGTTCCCAACTACTACGAAAGGAGGGCCGCTTAGACGGCCGGCCGAGTTTTGGCACACGGCGGGGTAGAACGATTCCTCCCTTGGCGGCCACGAGACTACGCACGTGGGGACCTGCCCGGTCAAGCCCACGGCCGATACGGTTGAACGTCTTCCCGCTCTTCCAGCCCCGCCAAATCTCAGCCTTCTCGAAATCCGAGAACCCAGGACGCCTGGGTCCACCCATTTTCGCCTCCTCCAACTTTCAACTACGAGAGGCGAGTATGTTGCGTTGACCCATTGAATCTACAACTGATATGACAACCAAGCCTCGATCGAGGCGTTTCGCCCGTTCCGGGATCTTTCTTCCTCCTGTAGCCGAGAGCGGGCCCGTGCCCATCCTCTATTTCCCCTGAATAATGGAATAGCCTCTCATCAGAGTGGAAAAATCCGCCGGGTCGCCCCCCCACGGACAATACGAAGTCGCAGCAGCTCGGCGAATCGGCTGCCTAATCGAAGGTGAGCTGTTGGATGAGGGGCCAGAGGCGTTCAAGATCGAGGTCCATGCGTGTCGTCGAACTGGCTAGACTGCACCAGCCGCCCCGGCAGTGGACGACGAGAATGCCGAAATCAGCGACCGGCTGCAGCACGGCGAGATCCTTGGCGTCGATCAGGTCGAACAGCGATGCATTCGCCGGAGCAAGGATGCCGATCAGGTTGCTCTCCAGGAGTTCTACAGGGACCTCGAGGCGTGTCAGATCGTCCGGCTGTGCATCCCAGCCGGAGGTCGCCAGACTCCCGATCAGCGTGGCCGATGTGCCGGGACGAAGTGCACTGGGTTTAAAGAAGAGCACCAGCGGCCTTCCGAGGAGTCGCGCTCGAGCCGGAAACGAAACTCATAAGCCGTCACGACGTTGCCCTGCCGTGCACGCTCTTTGGTGTAGAACCAGACCGGACTGCCAGCAAGGAAGGCCCGCATCGGTTCTTCGATGCGGTAGCGATACTCCTAATTGTTCTCGTGGTGCGCCACCTGTTCGGCAAGCGTCTCCTGTTCAACGAAAGACGGAGCGAAACCCATCCGGGAAAGCGCCTGAATACGCGCCCTCCGATCGGCTCGTCCCTTCAGAAGGACCCACGCAACGAGCCCTACGAACCCGAACCCAAAGATGATGAACGGTAGAAGCTCCACGCCAAACCGATCGGCCGACATTGCCAACGGCCTGAGGAATCTCGTCCCAGCCCTCTCCAGCTTGATCCGCACTCGGGTCAAGATCCACTCTAGCTGGAACGATCGCAAGCCTCACCGGAGCACACGACACGGAGGGCCTTTCATCGGATCTCATTTCGAGCTGGACACTCTGATCCTGGAACACAGGGTCGCAATGGGAGCCCCTGTCAGCGCAGCGGGCTCTGAACGACTGCTTCCATTACGATTGGCGAGTCTCGACGACACAAAGCGCCGATCGCATCTGCGAATCGGGTGAGGAGGACCGAAAATGAGACTCCTGGCGAGTATGACATTGCTCGTGACGATCGGAGCGCTCGGCTGTGCGAACAGCAGCAGCGATGCGTGCCTCGAGGGCGCCAGCGAGCGGGGCTGGACGCCACCCTTCGGCCGTGCGCTCTGGTGCGAGAAGGACAACGGAGAGCTGCACGGACGACAGATGGTCTGGTATCGGCAGGGCCATCTGCTGGTGTCGGCAAACTTCCAAGGCGGTCAGCTACACGGGCGGCTGCTCCAGCGCAGCCGCCTCGGCTGGCGACGCCGCGAGGCCCACTTCAGCGAGGGCGAACTCGACGGGCGTGTGGTCCGTTGGCTCGGAAAGGATCGCAAGGTGCTCGAGGGACACTATCAGGCCGGTCTGCGCGACGGTTCATGGGCCACCTGGTACCAGAGCGGAGAACCCCGCGGCATGGACCATTATCGGGCGGGACGCTTCCACGGCGACCATCGTGAGTGGAGCAAAAGCGGAGTGATTCTCGCCGAGGGAACCTACCAGCACGGCAGACCCGTAGGGCACTGGATCTGGCGTGACCTTGACGGGAAAACCCTGCGCACCATCACGTACGCGTCGTCCGCGTTGGTGACGAGCTACGAAGACGGCGTCGCGAGCGGGAGC
>Ga0164313_10001869_pt1 | contig 18862 bp, 13 predicted proteins | sample GuaBasSedimGuay4_FD_113735 | JGI IMG/M metagenome (GOLD analysis project Ga0164313, IMG submission 113735) | Subseafloor sediment microbial communities from Guaymas Basin, Gulf of California, Mexico - Guay4, Core 4569-4, 0-3 cm | ecosystem: Environmental > Aquatic > Marine > Hydrothermal vents... | reverse complement strand
GGACAAAAAATCAATTCCTTTGGCCGGTGATTGCTGAGCGGTAATTGCTGTGAAGTGTTGCTGGTGGCCGATAAAGGCTACAATTCCCAGGTCAGACTGATCAACGCCGGCCACTTCATTTCGGCGGTTCCCGGAACCCGCGCGAGAGAGCGTAATCGACAATACTGGAGCCTGGCCAGTGTCGGGAAAAATATGGCGGCGCATGAGTGAGAATGTGTGGCCCGAGTTAAGTGCGATGCCCCCTGATCTCGATGATTAAGGACGCTTCAATCGACCTGGTCAGAGCTGCCTTAAAACACCTGGAGTTTACTTAATGGCACTGGTTCATTCACCAAAGCAACTTCTGGATTTGCCAGCTTTACTTGCTCAACTGGTGAGGGACGGTTTGATAAGCCGGCAGGATGCTAACGAAATAGGCAGTCACGCACGCACGCGCGAAGAAGTCCTTCAGCACCCACTGATCTATATTGCCGGCCAACAGCCTGATAATAAGCGGGATTCAGGCAAGGTGCTTGATCTTGATACTCTCAGCCAATGGTTCGCCGACTGGGTGGACTTGCCGCTGGTTCATATTGATCCCCTTAAAATTAATGTAGCGTCTGTTACGGCGGTGATGTCCCCCGAGTTTGCGCGGCGACACGGCATTTTGTGTATCGATGTCACTGCAGAAGAGGTGGTGGTCGCCGTTACTCAGCCTTTCGCAATTTTATGGGTCGCCGATATTGAGCAAATTTCCGGCAAAACGGTACATCGCGTGGTGGCCAATCCAGCCGATATTGAAAAGTATTCTGTCGAATTTTATACCCTGTCGCGCTCGGTCTTTGGTGCTGGCAAATTGGCCGATGCCGACCCTGGTTCGCGGCGTAATTTTGAGCAGTTGCTGGAATTGGGGGCGCTTAAAGATCCCGATGCTCAGGATCAACATATTGTCAATATAGTTGACTGGTTATTGCAATATGCTTTTGATCAGAGGGCGAGTGATATTCATATTGAACCGCGCCGGGATAAAGGCCGGATTCGTTTCCGGATCGACGGTGTGTTGCATCAGGTTTACGATTTGCCAGCGCCAGTGATGACGGCGATGACCAGCCGTATGAAAATTCTTGGGCGTATGGATGTAGCCGAAAAACGACGGCCTCAGGATGGTCGCGTAAAAACCAAAACCCAGGATAATAATGAAGTGGAGCTGCGCTTATCGACTCTGCCCACGGCATTTGGAGAGAAGATGGTGATGCGTATCTTCGACCCAGAAGTACTCTTGCGCAGCTTTAGCGAATTGGGTTTGAGTGGCAGTGATTACCAGCGTTGGCAGGAAATGACCCATCGGCCATACGGGATTGTGCTGGTTACCGGGCCGACGGGCTCTGGCAAAACCACGACTCTATATTCGACACTGAAGCAGCTGGCCACCGACCAGGTTAATGTTAGTACTATCGAAGACCCCATTGAAATGGTGGAAGAAAGCTTTAATCAAACTCAGGTGCAGGCACAAATAGGGCTAGATTTTGCAGCCGGGATCCGCACCCTGATGCGTCAGGATCCAGACATTATCATGGTCGGTGAGATTCGTGACCTGCAAACTGCCGAAATGGCGATCCAGGCAGCACTGACCGGACACATGGTGCTTTCCACCTTGCATACCAATGACGCTCCCTCGGCTATTGCCCGTTTGTTAGACCTTGGTGTACCTGCGCATATGGTGAAAGTAACACTTAATGGTGTGATGGCGCAGCGTCTAGTGCGAAGCTTATGTCCCCACTGTCGGCAGCAAGTGCCGGTGGACATCGAAGCATGGAAACAGTTAGTGCATCCCTGGTCAGCGTCGCCGCCAGAGTATATGTATCGTCCGGTGGGTTGTCTGGAGTGTCGCAACACTGGTTACCTGGGCAGGCAGGGCATATATGAAATAATGCCGTTATCGGAAACGTTACAGCCGCTGCTTATCGAAGCCTGCGATGTTTCCAGGTTACGCAGACAAGCGATGAAAGATGGTATGCGTACCTTGCGCCTCAGTGGGGCTCAGAAAGTGGGTGCGGGCGTTACCTCAATCGAAGAGGTGATGCGCGTGGCCGCAGATGTTGGTCGTTAGCAGCCAGAGACGATTTAAAAACACTACAGTTTTCATTAGAGGAGCAAGCCGGAACAACCTGCCTTCTATTAGCCAGACGTACCGCCCGTTGAGATAGTACCTATGCCTTCCGAATTTCCCAATAACATGCCTGGCGATGGCCCTGGTGAACAGCCTTGTGAACCGCCATGTGAACTACCCGAAGCAATGCGAGACAAAGCCAAACAATATCTGGCCCGCTTTGCTGACAGCGCTCCAGCCGATGTGTCGGTCTGGCTTGACGAACAGTTAAGCGACGATGAGTTTGCCCGGCAGTTATACCGTGTATGGGCTGGCAGTGAGTTTGTCGCGCTTAACTGCATTCGCCACCCTGGAATTTTTCAACAATTGGTCAACAGCGGTGATTTATTCATCAGCTACGATGATTCGACCCTGCATAATCGTTGCGTAGAAGCGTTGACGGACGATACTGACAACTCAGATAACGACAACTCAGATAACGACAACTCAGGTGCTATCGCAGGTAATAACGCGGGTAAGAATTCCGAGCGAGAGACCATACTGCACCTTCAACTCAGGCACTTCCGCCGTTACGAAATGTTGCGCATCATATGGCGGGATTTAGCCTGGCGGGATCTACCTCGGGTAGCGGATATGGTTGAAACCACTGGAGATATGTCTCGGCTCGCAGATGCAGTCATACAGGTGAGCCTGGATAAACTCCACAACTGGCTTAGTGATACCTGGGGCTCTCCGGTTGGCGAGAGCAGTGGCCTTGTGCAAAGTATGCTGGTGCTGGGGATGGGCAAACTGGGGGCTGATGAACTCAATGTATCTTCCGATATTGATCTGATATTTGCCTATACTGAAGCCGGAGAAACGCAGGGCGCAGACAAGCAGCTGACAAATCAGGAGTTTTTTATCCGCCTTGGGCAAAAACTTATTCAGGCACTGGACAACCAGACAGCTGAAGGCCAGGTTTTTCGCGTCGATATGCGCCTGCGTCCTTACGGAAACAGTGGTGCTCTGGTGCTCAGTTTTGATGCCCTGGAAGAATATTACCAGACACAGGGCCGTGACTGGGAACGTTACGCCATGATCAAAAGCCGGGTAATAGGCGGAGAACAGCAAGCGGCACGGGCGCTGATGGAAATGCTGCGGGCTTTTACCTATCGGCGTTACACCGATTTCAGCGCTATTCAATCGCTGCGAGATATGAAGGCAATGATCAACCTGGAGGTTCAGCGCCGAAATCTGGCCGGTAACATTAAGTTGGGCCACGGTGGCATTCGAGAAATTGAATTCATCGCCCAGGCATTTCAGCTTATTCGCGGTGGCCGCGATTCCCGCTTTCAGAATCGCCGTTTGCGTAATATTTTACTGCTACTCGATGTGGAGGACTTGCTGCCTGAGAAGGGCGGTGAAAAATTGTGGCAAGCCTATGTTTTCCTGCGCAACCTCGAACATGTGTTGCAGGGCTGGCGCGACCAGCAAACACAACAGCTGCCGGATGACCGCCAGGAAAACGAGCAAGAGCGCTTACGCGTGGCCGTTATGATGGGTTTTACAACATGGCCGTCGTTTATAGAGGTGCTGGATCGGCACCGAACTATAGTCAAAGAGTTGTTTGATGGTCTGGTCGCTGATGTGCACGAAGGATCCTCCCAGGATGAAGACGAACGTGGCGGTGCGCGAGCGTGGAGTGAGAGCGATAAAGCCGAGTTACAGGGCCAGCTGGAAGACCTGGGTTACGATGACGCTGAACTGGCAGCCGAACGTCTGTACCGCCTGCGTGACAGCCGCGCGGTGAGTGCTATGCAGGCAGATACTCGATCACGTCTCGACAAACTCATGCCGGAAGTCATTAACACCTGTGCCGACGCGGCCAACAGTACCCAGGCATTGGTCAGGGTCTTGCCACTGATAGAGTCAGTCGCTCGCCGTAGTACCTATCTGGTGTTGTTGATCGAAAATGAGGCAGCGCTCCAGCAACTCGTAAACCTGTGTGCTGCCAGCCCCTGGATCAGCCAAAGTCTGAGCCGGCATCCGGTGTTACTTGACGAATTGCTGGATGTCAGAACGCTTTATGCGCCGCCTGATCGGCAGCAGCTTGGCGATGAATTGCGTCAGCAGTTACTGCGTATCCCCGAGGATGATCTTGAAGCGCAAATGGAGACCCTGCGTTATTTTCGTCTTGCCCACGGATTACGGGTGGCTGCCTGCGAGGTGATGGGTATATTGCCGTTAATGAAGGTCAGTGATTACCTTACCTGGTTAGCCGAAGTCATCCTGGAGGAGGTGTTGGCCCTGGCCTGGCAGAACCTGACGATTAAACATGGCCCGCCCGCTGACTCCAATGGTCGTCCGCCCGGCTTTCTGATTATTGGGTATGGCAAATTGGGTGGTATTGAACTGGGCCATGGCTCAGATCTTGATCTGGTTTTTTTACATAATGCCGATACTAATTTGATGACTACTGGCGAACGTAGCATTGGTAACGAGACATTTTTTGCGCGGCTTGGGCAGCGGGTAATTCACATCCTCAACACCGCTACGCCAGCCGGTGTGCTCTATGAAGTGGATATGCGGCTGCGGCCTTCGGGTAACTCTGGGCTTCTAGTAAGCTCTATCAGCGCTTTTGAGAAATATCAGCAGGACAGCGCATGGACCTGGGAGCATCAGGCACTGGTGCGTGCGCGAGCGATTGCCGGTGATGAAGGACTGGCGAGTGAGTTTGCGCAACTGCGTCACAGCATACTGGTGCGAGAAAGAGATATCGAAACCTTGAAACATGAGGTTGGTGATATGCGGCAGAAAATGGCGCAAAACCTGGGTCTGGATAAACAGGCAAAGCAGGCCGGTCGGTTCCACCTTAAACAGGACCCTGGAGGTATCGTTGATATTGAATTTATGGTTCAATTTACGGTTTTGGCACAGGCCCACCGTTTCCCCCGTTTGACGCAGTGGAGCGACAATATTCGCACCATGACTCTGCTTTCTGAGTGCGGGGTTCTTAACGAGCAAGAGAACCAGCAATTGACTGAAGCCTATATCGCCTATCGGTCCGCGGGGCATCAGCTACAGTTGCAGGAAGAAGTGAATGTGGTGGAGACGGAGCAGTTTGCGGCCCAACGGCATATCGTACTCACTATATGGCAAAAATTTTTTGGTGACAGCGATGCCACCAAACTTACAACAAGGAGTGAATGAATGTCCTTTGAAGATCGCGACGGTTATATTTGGTTTGACGGCGAGATGGTGCCCTGGCGAGAAGCAAAGGTGCATGTGCTTACCCATACCTTACATTATGGTATGGGGGTGTTTGAAGGAGTGCGTGCTTATAAAACAGATACCCATGGCACGGCAATATTTCGTCTCAAAGAACACACGAAACGCTTGTTTAATTCGGCCAAAATAATTGGTATGAGCCTGCCTTTTGAAGTTGATGCCGTCAACGAGGCGCAGCGTGCAGTGGTCCGTGAAAATGGCCTGGAAGAAGGCTATATCCGGCCGATGGCTTTTTTGGGTTCCGAGGCCATGGGCCTGCGTGCGGACAGTCTGAAGACTCATCTGATCGTTGCGTCGTGGGAATGGCCATCCTACATGAGTCCTGAAGCGCTTGAAAAAGGCATACGTATTCATACCTCGTCCTTTACTCGCCACCACGTCAATATCACCATGTGTAAAGCCAAGGCCAACGGCAACTACATGAATTCGATGATGGCGCTACGTGAAGCACTGGATAACGGCTATGAGGAAGCCCTGTTGCTCGATGTCGACGGCTATGTGGCTGAAGGCAGTGGCGAGAATATATTTATTGTCCGCGATAACATCCTTTATACCCCCGAGTTGACCTCATGTCTTGACGGAATTACTCGCGGTACTGTCATTCAGCTGGCCAACGAACAAGGCTATGAAGTCCGTGAAAAGAGGATTACCCGCGATGAAGTTTATATAGCCGATGAGGCATTTTTTACTGGGACTGCTGCTGAGGTATTACCGATTTGTGAAATGGATAATCGAGTGATTGGTAGTGGCGCCCGCGGTCCGGTGACCGGGTTGCTACAATCCCTTTATTTTGATGCGGTGCGGGGTCGTAACAATGATCACCCGGAATGGCTGTCATCCGTCGCTGATTAACTTTACATAACAATGGCCGGGCAATCCCAGACCGGACAGCCCATTCTTATCGTCGGCCCTTCATGGGTTGGCGATATGGTCATGGCGCAAACCCTGTTTAGCATTCTTGCCAAAAAGTTTCCTGAGTCCCCTGTTGAAGTGCTCGCGCCGGCCTGGAGCGAGCCTCTGCTTCAGCGTATGAAGGAAGTCAGCGCGACTGTTGTTATGCCCGTGGGACACGGTGAACTGAGTTTGCCTGCATTCTGGCAGCTGGCGCAAAAGCTACGCAGTCGTCGCTATCGAGCGGCCTATATACTACCTAATTCTTTCAAATCCGCCGTGATCCCAATGCTCGCGGGTATTCCCCGGCGTATCGGCTGGCGAGGCGAAATGCGTTTTGGTTTGCTCAATGATATCCGTTTGCTCGATGAGCAACGTTATCCATTGATGGTGCAACGCTTTGCAGCGCTTGCCTATCCCGCTGGTCAATCCTTACCCCAGACCTTGCCCCAGCCCTGTTTGCAGGTCGAAACTCAACGGGTCCCTGAATTGATGGCTCGATTTGGTCTCGATTTATCTCGACCGGTGTTGGCGCTTTGCCCGGGCGCTGAGTTTGGTCCAGCCAAACGCTGGCCGGAAAGCCATTATCAGTCGGTTGCCGAAGTGATGATCAAGCGCGGCTGGCAAGTGTGGATAATGGGCTCGGATAACGATAAAGAAGTGGGCGAGGCTATTTGTGGTCGGCTTAAAGCTAGCGGGCTTATCTCTAATGGGCATATTTCTACTGGACATGTTTCTACAGGGAAGGGCCAGGCGCAGGTGGTAAACCTTGCCGGGCGAACAGAACTTGCTGATGCCATAGATTTATTGTCATGCGCAAGCCTGGTGGTTACCAATGATTCCGGGTTAATGCACATCGCCGCTGCCCTGGGTCGTCCCCTGGTGGCGATTTACGGGTCCACCTCACCCGCTTTTACTCCCCCCCTTGGCAAGCGGGTAGAAACAGTGGCAATAACGGTTGATTGCGGGCCATGCTTTGAGCGGGAGTGTCCTTTGCAACATCTAAAATGCCTGAATGAACTATCACCCGAGCTAGTTCTCGCTGCTATCGACCGTTTGGCTGAGCCCTTGCCAGTACCGCTAAACTAATGACAGGGTGACTGAGTTGAAGCTGGCGTTTGTGTTGTACAGGTATTTTCCCTTTGGGGGCTTGCAGCGGGATATGCTTGATATTGCCCACGAAGCGCTGCAGAGAGGGCATCAAATTACGGTTTATTGCACGTTATGGGACGGTGATATTCTTCAGGGTATCGACGTCCAGTTAATTCCCGCTCGAGGCCGGAGTAATGCTGCACGTATGAGTGCATTTTCTCGAGATTTGCCAGCAGCCCTGGCTGCCAAAAACTTCGACCTGGTGGTGGGGTTCAACAAGTGGCCCGGTCTGGATTGGTATTATGCTGCGGATTCATGTTTTGCCTACAAGGCGTGGCGGGAAAGGGGTTTTTTGTATCGTTCAACTACGCGGGCTAGGCGTTATCTGGGCTTTGAAAAAGCTGTCTTTGAGACTGATGCTAAGACCCAGATTCTTGAATTATCTCTGCCAGAGCGGGAAAGGTTTCGCACTTTTTACCATACGCCTGTTGAGCGCTTTCATACTTTGCCACCTGGTATTCCCCGTGATCGGGAAGCGCCTGAGAACTGGCGTGACATAAGAGTGCAGACCAGAAATGAGCTGGGTATGAGGGATCATGAAAAAGTGATGCTGGCAGTCGGCTCGGGGTTCCGCACCAAAGGTCTGGATCGTAGTATTGCGGTATTACGCTCGCTGGGTCGGTTTGATGTGCGTTTGTTGGTGGTTGGACAAGATAACCAGCAGCCTTTTTTAAAACTGGCATCTCAGTATCAGGTACTGGATAAAGTTATGTTTCTTGGTGGCCGAAAGGATATTCCGCGCCTGTTACAGGCTGGAGATGTTTTACTTCATCCCGCTTACAAAGAAAACACAGGTAATGTGTTACTCGAAGCTATGGTTGCTGGCTTGCCTGTTGTGGCCACCGATGTGTGTGGCTATGCCCATTACATCAACGATGCCTCTATGGGTGAGGTGGTGAATAGCCCATTCAGCGAAGCGAAATTTCTTGCCGGCATCGAACGGGTTCTGGTGGATAATGTAGAAACCTGGCATCAAAAAGGAGCGATTTTTTCTGCGCATAGCGATCTCTACTCCCGGGCGCAGATCGCAGTTAACGTTCTTGAAGAAAATTTTGAAGAAAACCTTAAAAACGGGGTTGCCGGCTGATGAAGCTGATATTGCGCGGTGCATTGCAAAAAGAGTGGGCCAATAAAGATGTTTTTGCACTCGTCCAGCAGCTCGAAGGTGAAATTTTTCGTGACAAAGAAGGGCGGCAGACCAGGCGATTTAGCTACGGTGGCAATTATTACTTTCGTAAGCTGCATTCGGGTATTGGCTGGCTGGAAATCGTCAAAAATTTTTCCCAGGCAAAAATGCCGGTACTGGGCGCCATTAACGAGTGGCAGGCGATTAACCGGGTCAAGGCTCTGGGGCTTGATACGCTCAATGCGGTGGCCTATGGCAAAAAAGGATGGAATCCCGCCACGCAGCTCTCTTTTCTGGTCACCGAGGAGTTGACCGAGACGATCAGCCTTGAGGACTATGGAGCAAAGTGGCTGGAAAAACCGCCTTCGTTGCGGGAAAAAAGGGCCATTATCACCAGAGTGGCATGCATAGCCCGTACCATTCATCAGGCGGGCATCAATCACCGTGATCTCTATATTTGCCATTTTTTGCTGGACCAGTCTAAAGAGGCCAGGCAGAACAAACTGGAACCAAGGTTATTTCTTGTTGATTTACACCGTGCCCAGATAAGGAACAAGGTGCCGACACGTTGGTTGGTGAAAGATATCGCCAGTATATATTTTTCGTCCCTTGATATCGGTTTGACACGAGGTGATGTGTTGCGGTTTTTGCAGGTCTATTTTGACGCGCCACTACGTGACACTTTAGTGGCCAGGGAAGGCTTGCTAGCGAGGGTTACTCGTCGAGCGATCAGGGTTTATCAGCGGGAATTTGGACGTATACCACGGTTACCCTAAGCGCTTCTCCCGGTAATGGCTTGCTAGTAATGATGATGCCAGTAAGCACTGACTGTTATGATTTGTTATATCGGTCATTACTAAAAAAGTAGATCGGGCATTGCTAATAAGGAATTGTTAACAGGGAATTGTTAACAGGGAATTGTTAATAGGGGATTGTCGATAGGGGAAAGTTAACAGGCAATGGCAGGCACACGGGTTTATTAGGGGTTTTCCTGTATTTTATAAATGTTGATTGTATAACCTTTCGGGCTGATGTCGCTGTAGACTATCTGCGGCTCCCCTTTTCTCGGAGTGGGCTGGTGAAGTTCCTTTATACCCAACCGTTTACTGTGAATGACGGCATATTGATAATGCTGGCGGTGCAATTCTACTAATGAATCGGTGGGTCTTAAAAAACTTTGCTCGGAATAGTCGCCAACATAAAAAGCAATATCTTTATCGTTGTAATAGATTTTTGCCGATGCGGGCAGTTTGTCGCCGATCCATGTAGCTGCTGTTCTGATGTACAGTTTTTTGTCGTCGTCGCGAACTACCGGTTCGATGACCACCAGGAATGGCAAAATGAACATAGCCACACAGAGCAGGTTATAGCGAATTTTGCTCATATCTATTTTCTGAAGCAGTATCTGGTTGAGCAGAAACGGAATAGGGATACACAGAAGTAAAGCTGGCATAAAAACATAACGGTTGGTGACAAAGAATCGTGATGCCACAGTATAAAAAATGATGAGAACACCAATTGTAAAATAACCCATTATCAATTTGTCACTGGGCTTTTTTAGCGACAATTTGACCTTGCTGAACAGTAAGACGAATAACAGCAGCAGGTAATTAGTGGTGTTTAACAGGGTTTGTAAGGCATGAAACAATAGCCCACCAATGAGCATGTGTGAGGCAGTACCTCGAGCCCATTCGTTGGGCATAGTTTCGCGGATAAGCTCTTTTTGCTGATTCAGCATGGTCGCCATTTTGGCGGCCTTACTTACCTCCATCTGCAACTTGGCAGACGGCGTAAACGTCGGATTATCCAGATTATGCTTATAAAAATAATGGAATGAGCCGATGAGCAGGATAGTGCCGAGGGTAACACCGGCAAATATTAAAAACCGCTTTCTAGCTATACCGTCGATAACCAGCGGAATAAGGGCCGCAATGCCGATAAAATAAACAATTGCTTCAGTTCTAAATAATATCGATATTGTGCTCAGGGTGGCCCACAATAATAAGTATCGCCAACGAGCGGAGGCTGCAAAAAGGATAATAGCCCACAATGCCCATAGTTGGCTGGCCCAAAAACTGAAGCCCCTGATAATATGCGGCCGCAATTCATTAAAGTCGCTCATACTTGCGATAACGACAATAGCGAGGATCTGTACTGTTGTTGATCCATTTAGAGCTCTGATTACTGCCAGAAAGCCGCACATTAGCGCTATTTGCGATAACACACTGAAGGTGAAAGCCGAATATTTCAGTGGCAGGCTGGTAACCTGGGACAATATGACAAATTGCTGGCTAAAGTATTTCTCTGGACGAAAGGACAATGCGCGGACAGGATCGCCAGCCATATACTCATGGGCTGCATAAATATAATCCATACCATCATTATTCATGATGTCGTCAACATACATAGATGTTGCAAAGAGAATGATGCTGACCAATGCGCACAGCAGATACAGCAAGCGTCCCTGTGAATGATTGGTGACGTAGTGTTGGTTTGGTGTCATGAGTGCTGGCTGTTGATGGGCGATAAAAAGCAGCGGGGCGGTGGAGGGGAATCTATATTAGTCATTGTCCTGAAACGTGGTGGTATGCTGGCTAAAAAGACCCATATTGCTTGAAGTATGGTGGAGCAATAGCAGATAAGGCGAAGACGGTATGGTAGCATATCTGCATTCTTGTCGATCTGTTGGAGGTGTCGTCCATGCTACAGTTAGAAGCACTGCGCAACGCTTCCCTGCGGACAGATCCATATCCCTACACTGTGGTATCTGACTTTATTGCGCAGAGTAAACTAGCCCAGGTGCTCAGTGATTTTCCGGATATTCAGAGTCCGGGCAGTATTCCGGTTGAGGAGATATCCGGGGGACCAGCTTATCAGGCTCTGTTGCGGGAGCTGGAAGGGGACGAGTTTCGCCAGGCGGTCGAGAAAAAATTTGATATTTCTTTGGGCGAATTCCCAATAATGACCACACTCCGCGGTGTGGTTAGAAAAAAAGATGGCCGTATCCACACCGATTCAAAAACCAAAGTTGCTACGGTGTTGCTCTACCTTAATGAAACCTGGGGCCACGATAATGGCTGCTTGAGAGTGTTGCGCAACGGCACCGATATGGATAACTATGTTGAGGAAGTGCCGCCCCTGGCCGGGACATTGGTGATCTTCAGAATAACTGACAATTGCTGGCATGGGCACACCCCGGTTGAGGGCAAGCGTTTATCCATTCAGATGAACTATCTGGTGGGAGAGGGCGCAAAGAATAAGCATCAGTTTTTTCATAGGCTCAGCGCTCGTATAAAAAAACTGACTCAGCGCCAGCGACATTCTGCTGATTGAGGCTCCTTAAAATTGGTTATGTTAATTCCTGTGTCTCAGGGGATGTAAACAGTTTCAAGGACATAAACCTGTTGAATCTTAAATTACTGGGTCACAAGCTACTTCGTCCAGAATAAACCGAGTTTCCTCAATGCGTGTGTTAATCGTTAAGCTCACATCCATGGGCGATCTCGTCCAGGCATTGCCGGCTTTGACAGATGCGCGGCGAGCAATTCCCGACATTGAGTTTGACTGGGTGGTTGATGAGTCCTTTGCGGAAGTCGCCAGTTGGCATCCCGCCGTCGTTCGTACACTTCATACAGCACATCGTCGTTGGCGCGCGGAATGGTTGACCCTGTGGCGTAATACCGAGTTAAGACGGTTTGTCCGGCAGCTGCGTTCAATCCATTACGATGCGGTGATCGATGCTCAGACTAATTTTAAGAGCGCAATTGTTACGGCCCTGAGCAAAGGTAAAAAATATGGCCCGAATGGTGCCTCGGTAAGCGAATGGGGCGCGCACCTGGCTTACAACAAGCGCTATGTCGTCCCTAAAAACCAGCTAGCGATTGATCGTTGGCGGCAATTGTTTGCCCAGGTTCTCGATTACCCGCTACCCAATGGTGTGCCGGATTTTGGGCTTGCCACTACGTCCTGGCCAAAGCCTGATATCGAACTGCCGCAGTGCCAATACCTGGTATTTGTGCAAAACGCCAGCTGGCCAAATAAACGCTGGCTTGACGACTACTGGCGACAGTTGATCGAAAAAGCAGGTCAACAAGGTTATGCGGTGTTGTTGCCCTGGGGGAGTGAGTCAGAACGGGTGCAGGCTGTAGCTTTGGCTGGTGCTTACGAGTATGCAACGGTATTACCGAGGTTGTCCCTGACTAAGCTGGCGGCTGTGTTGAAAGGCAGCGTTGGCACCTTATGTGTTGATACCGGCCTTGCCCATGTGAGTGCGGCCCTCGATGTGCCGACTGTTACGCTGTACGGCGCGACTGATCCCCATTTGATTGGTGCAACAGGTAGTAAGACTGCTCATCTGGAAGTCGAGGGTTATCCCTGTGCGCCCTGTTATAAAAAATACTGTGCGGTCGGCAGTTATAAAGGTGATGACGCACAGTGTATGAAAACACTGGATGCCGATAAAGTATGGAGCAGCCTGATGGCTACTATGGGTAATCGGATGATCAATCTGGTAGATTGATGGTCGTTATGTCGGACCGGGAGGTTCCATTTGAAAGGTATTAATCCTCGCTTCGATAGCGCTCAGGTATTGGTGGTCGGTGATCTGATGCTCGATCGTTACTGGCACGGCGGCGCATCAAGAATTTCACCTGAAGCCCCGGTTCCGGTAGTGAAAGTCGAGCAGCTTGAAGACCGCCTGGGCGGGGCCGGTAACGTGGCTTTGAACATCGCTTCTCTCGGCGCAGGCGCATCTTTGGTGGGCGTGGTTGGTCGCGACGAAGCGGCGCAAGCATTGTTTGACAGGCTGCACTCCACAGGCATTCGAGCCGATATTCAACAAGCCCGCGATAAACCGACTATTACCAAGTTGCGGGTTATCAGTCGTCGACAACAATTGCTAAGGCTGGATTTTGAAGAGCCGTTTGGCGTTGAAGATACCGATCAGGTGCTGACCAAAGCACTGGCACTGCTACCGGAAGTTTCGGTATTGGTGTTATCGGATTATGCCAAGGGTGTGTTGCGCGAGCCGCAACCACTCATTGACGAAGCGATAAAGCGTGGCGTCAAAGTACTGGTCGATCCCAAAGGTGCTGACTTTGCTCGCTACCGGGGCGCTACTTTACTGACACCAAACTTAAGTGAATTTGAAGCGGTTGTTGGCTCGTGTCCGCAGGAGCAAGATCTAGTGGAAAAGGGCCTGGCCTTGCTTCATCAGCTGCAACTGGAGGCCTTGCTGATCACCCGCGGTGAGCAGGGCATGACATTACTACGTAGCGGCCATCCTGAATTACATTTGCCGGCACGGGCGCGAGAAGTTTTTGATGTCACTGGCGCGGGAGATACCGTGATTTCAGTGTTGGCTAGCACATTGGCTGCCGGTGAAAGCTTACCTACCGCGGTTGCCCTGGCCAATCTGGCTGCGGGCATTGTGGTTGGCAAGCTCGGCACCGCGACGGTTAGCGCCCCCGAGTTGCGTCGCGCAGTCTACCTTGAGCAGGGTTATGAACGAGGTGTGGTTAATGATGAGCAACTACTGGTGGATATCGCTGATGCTCGTGAGCGCGGGGAACGTATTGTCTTTACCAATGGCTGTTTTGATATTCTCCATGCCGGCCATGTTGGCTATCTGGAACAGGCGCGAAAACTAGGTGACCGTCTGATTGTGGCAGTTAACGGCGATGAATCTGTCAGACGACTCAAAGGGGCGGGGCGACCCATTAATCCGCAAGATCGGCGTATGTCCGTGTTGGCTGGTCTGGAGGCAGTCGACTGGGTACTGTCCTTTGCCGATGATACCCCGGAACGACTATTGGCACTAATTAAGCCCGATATTCTTGTCAAGGGTGGTGACTACAGTAAGGAAGAAGTAGTGGGCTGGGAGATTGTTGAGGGATATGGCGGGGAGGTAAAAGCCCTGGACTTTCTCGACGATTGTTCAACGACCGCAATTATGGAAAAAATTCAGAGCGATTAGGAATTGCAGAGTTTACCGGTTCTCTGATTTGTTAACTCTATCGATATTAGCTTGTAGATGATCTGGGTTAATGGTGCCGATGATGGCACTGCTGACGCCGGGGTGGCTAAATATCATTGCCAGGCTTTGGTCTATCAAAAGCCCTTTATTTTTAATGGCCTGGCCAGCCTGGGTGAGATGTCCACTTGCAAATGCTTTCTTGATCAGCACTCCTTTGCCGTGCTGCTGGCAATAATCGATAATCGGTATATCTTCCTGAAATTCAAGATTCCAGGTAACCATAACGATATCGGATTTTTGTGCTGCTAGTAAACCGCCCGCCACCGTTTTGGTAGACATGCCAAATGCCCGCAATTTGCCCTGGCGTTTTAAATCGGCGAGGGCATCAAGAGTACCGATGCCATTAATAATTTCCAGGTCATTGCCATCTGAGTGGATGAGGACGATATCGAGCACGTCGGTTTTTAGCCGCTGGAGGCTGCGCTCAATACTGAATTGAGCATATTCGGGGGTGAAATTGAAGCTGGACTGGCCATTGGCAAACTCTTCGCCGACTTTGCTGCAAATTAACCAGCGATCCCGCTGGCCACGTAATAGCTGTCCCAGGCGTTCCTCACTGGTTCCATAGGCTGGTGCGGTATCGATCAGGTTAATACCCTGATCCCTGGCGAGAGCAATAAGTTTGCTCGCCTGTGTGTCGTCAGGTAACTCAAAATCCTGTGGATATCTGACACCCTGGTTACGGCCCAGCTTTACTGTACCCAGGCCAAGAATGCTGACCTCCATGCCAGTTTGGCCAAGTTTGCGTTTAGGGATCACTGTTAATTTCCAAAAGCCAGTTGCCAGGGTGCGGATGCAATGGCGGGTTTTGGCAGCGCCAAAGGCTGTGGAGACTGTCCGTAAGGCCTAATATTACGTTCCTCTAACATGCGAATAATTTGATTACTCAGATTCGGCGCAAGTGTTAATTTAGCTGGCCATGCTGCAATTACATTGGTGCAGCCACTTGCCCAGCTTGCGTAGGCCTGGTCGGGGCGAGCGAAATTGTGCTGTTGTGGCTCTGCACGGTCAATAGCCAGCGTGGCCCATTCTGCTTCTTTCAGGTCGATCCACGGTAGCAGCGTTGATAATTCTTTTTTGGCGTGGTCAATAAGCACATCAGGCGCAAGATCGACGCCTTTTGCCGCGATAGAGCCGCCGAGGTACCAAACCTGGCTGCCGTCTTCACAGGGGTGACTGGATATGGTTAGGCGTGGTGTGGTTTCGGCACCAAGGCAGTGGCCATAAAATGAATGGGGATAACGATGTTTGACCATCACCTGTTGCAGGGGGCGGCGTTGCATGGCCGGCGCGTTTGCACCGCTTTGCTGTAACAGGGTTTCATTACCCTGCCCGGCTGTCAGTACCAGCGCGTTACTTTTTATTTGCACAGTTTCGCTACCAATATCAACTTGTAATGTAGGGGGCTCGGTTTGATTGCCTGAGGTAAGGTGAGCGTGCTGCCAATCGATCTGGTAAATACTTTCCATGACCCTGCCAGCCAATAACTGCAATATGCCTGGCACGTCCAGTACCATGTCCACCAGTTTGTAGACAGTTCCTTTAAACTGCTGATTTTGTAACGGGATTGGCCGCTCAGCTTTAGTTACTTTGTCAACGCGACCACGAATCGCCTTGCTGGCAAGGAAGGTGGTGACTTTTGCCGCTGCGCTGCTGGAAGACCACAGATAAAAGTGATCACTGAGTATATTGCCACCGCGCAGGTCAATGTCTCCTTCACCACGCAGACAACTGCGCCAGTAAGCAGGCATCCCGGCTATGGCTTCGGAGGCGCCGGACAAAGCGCCGCCGAGCGTGTACTTGATGCCGCCATGAATCATGCCCTGACTGGCTACGGTTTGGTCACTACCTAATGCTTTGTGTTCGAATAGAAGCGCGCGGTAGCCTTCATTGCGTAAACGGTTGAGCAACCATAATCCGGCGATACCGCCACCAATGATGGTAACGTCTGTGTGGATGGTGTGAGTCGAGGGGCTATTGATGGTGGGTCCGGGTATCAGCAGGCAGCAGGTAGAGGCGATAGTATAGCGTTTTCAACAAAACCTTTTGCGAGAAAACAGCGGCCTCTGTATGCTCGATTAAAAAGGAAGAATCTTGTTAAGAACACTTTATACACTGCTTTTATATTTGTTGACGCCGGTAATTCTGGCACGCCTGTTGTGGCGGTCACGGCGTTCCCCGGCTTATGCTCGACGCTGGCGTGAGCGCTTTGGGCTCATTTCAGGCCTTGTTCCCGATGCTTGTGATGATGGAAAACAAACTGAAGGCCGGGTTATTTGGGTGCATGCTGTTTCGGTAGGGGAAACGCTGGCCGCTGCTCCTTTGGTCAGGGCTTTGCAAAAAAAATATCCGCATGCACGGATGGTAATAACGACCACCACACCTACCGGCTCAGAACAGGTGCGCAAACTCTTTGGTAGCAGTGTGCACCATGTTTATGCGCCCTATGATTTACCAGATGTTTTGACGCGGTTTTTATCGCGAATAAAGCCATCGGTGCTGATTATCATGGAAACCGAGTTGTGGCCTAATTTGATCTACAAATGTCACCAGCTCGGTGTACCAGTGGTGGTGGCGAATGCAAGATTGTCAGAAAAATCCGCGGCAGGTTATAAGAAAATTAGCTGGCTGGCCAGGCCAATGCTAGAGCGTATTAGTCTCGTAGCTGGACAGACTGCCGCCGACGGTCGACGCTTTACTGATCTTGGTTTAGATAAAACAAAACTAACAGTTACCGGCAATATCAAATTTGATTTGCAACTCGATCAGCAGCTTCGTGACAAGGCGGCATTGCTGAAATCTAAGTGGCAGGGCGATGGGCGCGATAAGAAGGGGCGACAGGTTTGGCTGGCAGCCAGCACTCACCGTGGTGAGGACGAGCAGGTGCTCGATGCATTTAGCAAAGTGGTGCAGGTTCTGCCAGATGTTTTGCTGGTACTGGTGCCGCGCCACCCCGAGCGTTTCAGCGAAGTAGGCAAACTTTGTGTGGATCGTGGCTTTAATCTGGTGCGCCGCAGCGAGGGTAATTCGATTACTCCAGCAACGCAGATTTTACTGGGCGATTCTATGGGCGAACTACTCAGCTTTTGTGGTGCCTGCGACCTTGCTTTTATCGGCGGCAGCCTGGTGCCGGTAGGTGGGCACAATCTCATAGAGCCTGCAGCCTGGGGTGTACCGGTGTTAGCTGGCCCTCATCTGTTTAATTTTGGTGAAGTTGCGACCAAGCTTGGTGAGGCGGGAGGTATGAAGATTTGTGAAAATGCTGAACAGCTGGCTACGACAGTTATCCTTTTGCTTGAAAGCCCAAATGAATATCAGCGGATGGCAGATGCCGCTCGCACGGTTGCAGAGAGCAACCGTGGAGCACTCGATAAGCTTACGAACTGCCTGGCGCAGCTGCTCTATTAACTTTCAGTCCTGGATCAAGCCACCTATCTAGATTCGCGAGATGTTCCGGACTTAACTGTCCGGCAACTTGCCTGAGCTTCAGCATGCTGACGAGGTAATCATAGCGAGCGTTGGCATAGTTGCGTTTTGCCTGGAAGAGGCCGCGCTGGGTGAGCAGCACATCGACAATATTTCGAGTGCCCACATCATAGCCAGCCTCGGTAGCCTCAAGTGCACTTTGTGCTGAGGTAATCGCCTGACTACGAGCTTTGACTCGTGCAGCATTGGTTTGCACCAGAAGATGTTGAGAACGAGCTTGTTGCGTGGTGGCGCGCTGCGCAAGCAAGTGCATTTCCTGGGTCTGAATGTATTGCTGATAAGCTTTGCGTCGTTCGGCGCTGACCAGTCCGCCGGTAAATAGCGGGGCGTCCATTCTTATTGCGAACACCGTGGGTTCATCGTCTATGGAATAGGGTTGGGTTTCACGCGGGAGAGGTTTCTTTTTCTTAAAATGGCCATCGTCATGAAAATTTGACCAGGTGAGGCTGGCCGTGACTGTTGGCAGGTGCTCAGCCTTTGCAGCGTTGGCTCTTTTTTCGGCTGCTGTCATAGCTAATCTGACCACCTTTAACTTGAAGTTATTGTTCTGGGAAAACTCAACCCACGAAGCGCTGTCGGCTGGTTCCGTAGGCCGTACGGGGAAATCTGCAGACAGTCCGGCTAGTTGAAAATGTTGCTGACCGGTAATCACGCCAAGTGCTTCGAATGAGATGTCCAGTGCGGCTTCATTCTCGAGGGTATTGACAGTAGCACCGTCATAAACTGCCTGGGCTTCGTGAACATCGGTGATGGGTAATAGACCTACTTCAAAACGCTCTTTGGTTTGCTCAAGCTGGCGACCAATAGCCCTCTGTTC
>Ga0164313_10001866_pt1 | contig 18868 bp, 13 predicted proteins | sample GuaBasSedimGuay4_FD_113735 | JGI IMG/M metagenome (GOLD analysis project Ga0164313, IMG submission 113735) | Subseafloor sediment microbial communities from Guaymas Basin, Gulf of California, Mexico - Guay4, Core 4569-4, 0-3 cm | ecosystem: Environmental > Aquatic > Marine > Hydrothermal vents... | reverse complement strand
TCTGGCCGGCAATCTAGGTTTGAATTCTATATTCCGGGCTTCTTCTAATGAACCTGTAGTGGCTTATGGAGCTGATTTTGACAATAGCGGAACTTATGATGTAATATTGACTATTTATGAGGTTGATAGTCTGGGGGTTAAACGTGCATTCCCGGTACACGCAAGAGGTGATCTGGTCAGACAAATACCGTTTATGAAAGATCGTTTTCCAAAATATTCCGATTATGCTGATGCTTCAATAGATGAGTTGTTCACAAAAACAGAATTGGATAAAGCAATAAAGCTGGAGGCAACATGGTTTAGTTCCGCTTATATTGAGAATATTGGTAAAGGTAAGTTTAAGATGACGGCTTTGCCTCAGGCAGTTCAACTGGCACCGGTCAACGGCATATTATCTTCCGATATCGATGGGGACGGAAATATGGATGCCGTATTGGTTGGCAATGACTATGGAAACGATGTGTTTTGGGGGCGTTTGGATGCGTTAAACGGCTTATGGTTAAGAGGTGATGGGAAGGGCAAATTTACACCGATTACGTACCGGGAAAGTGGTTTTTTTGTTCCGGGTGATGCCAAATCTATTGTTCAATTGACAGGTGAAGGAGACGAGCGCTTTATTTTGGCCGGTCAGAACAGGGACAGTTTAAAAGTTTTTACTCTGCCACCTGTTAAAACCATTCGTTTAAAGGATGATGATGCCTGGTGTTTGATAGAATATGAAGATGGTCGTATAAGAAAGGAAGAGTTTTATTATGGAAGTAGTTTCCTATCGCAAACGGAAAGGGTACTGATCTTGACAGATAATATTAAGAAGGTTCGTTTGTTTTCCTTCACTGGAATCGAGTGGGCTGTAAAAGGAGAAAAGTAAAAGAGTAGAACTGTATTAGAGGAGTAGAGGAGAGGATCAAAACAGGCATGAAAGATGAATTCACAACTAGCAGGTATACAACATGTTAATGAAATATGACAGTAGTAGCTTTTCTAGGATCTAGAAAAACATATCTAAAAGTGGTGAGATTACAGATCAAGTCAGGAATGACAGTTCCTTTTTGAAGTCCAAAATCTGAAACTCATATATTAAATTCGCGGTATAAGCAGTAACTATTTAAACATAATACCGTATTTTTGCATTTTATATATAATGAAGAGGAGTGTAATGATAAAGGAATATTGGATTTAAAAGAATTATGGCTTTCCATCATTCCGAAAAACCTCTCAATTATATAAAAAAATATAAGCCGTCAAAGAAGGTGGAAATTAGAATTGAATGAGTAAAAAGGGACGTGTGTTAATGGCGATGAGTGGTGGTATAGATTCTTCCCTTGCAGGAGTGCTGCTGCATGAGCAAGGGTATGAGGTGATCGGCATGACCATGAAAACCTGGGATTATGCATTTTCCGGTGGTACTAAGAAAGAAACAGGGTGCTGTAGTCTGGATTCAATCAACGACGCCCGAAACATTGCTGTATCCTATGGATTCCCTCACTATATTCTCGATATCCGCAATGAGTTTGGCGATTATGTTATTAATTATTTTACAGAAGAATACCTATCAGGTAGAACACCAAATCCCTGTGTATTGTGCAATACACATATTAAATGGGATGCTTTATTAAAAAGAGCTGATAAACTGGGCTGTGATTATCTCGCTACAGGGCATTATGCCAGGTTACGTTTTGAGAATAACCGGTATATTATATCAAAGGGCAAAGATGAACTTAAAGACCAGTCATACGCACTCTGGGGTGTTTCTCAGGAAAGCTTGAGCCGTACCATATTTCCGTTAAGTGATTTCACTAAACAAGAGATAAGGGAAATGGCTCTGGAAAGAGGATTTAAGGAGCTGGTTAACAAACCGGAGTCCTATGAAATATGCTTTGTGCCCGACAATGACTATCGGGGATTTCTCAAAAGACAGGTAAAAGGTTTGGAAGAGAAAGTGAAAGGAGGGGATTTCGTACTTGAAGATGGTACCGTGGTAGGAAAGCATGAAGGCTATCCCTTTTATACCGTGGGACAAAGGAAGGGTTTAGGTATTGCTTTAGGCCATCCGGTATATGTAACTGAAATTCAGAAGGATAAAAATATAGTAGTTTTGGGCCGCACTGATGAATTATCCAGAAATGGTATGTGGGTGAAGCAATTAATTATGGGTAAGTATGCCAGTCTTGAGGGGAAAAATATGGAAACCGTAACTAAAGTACGGTATAATGATAATGGTACGCCAGCACGGATTGAGCAAATTGATAATAAAATGCAAGTTTTATTTCATCAGGGCGTTTTAGCTATAGCTCCCGGTCAGTCTGCTGTATTTTATGAAGGAGAAGATGTGATTGGGGGAGGTTGGATTGATTCCAGTTTTAAACAATAGAATGAACAAGAAATTAACATATTACGGTTTTTTTGCATTTATTCTTTTGCTGTTTGGATGCAGTATAGGCACTCTTGATAATGACCCAGGGTATATTGGTTGGAATTACTTTCCACTTGACAGTGGGTCTTACCGCGTATATCATGTTACTGATATTACCTATACGCTTGGCGGGGTGACCGACACATCCAAATATTTTCTGAAGGAAACTATTACCGGCCCTTACGATAATTTGGAAAGGAATGTGTCTTTCCGGATAAGCAGAGAAGTAAAGGCTATAGATGGAGAAAACTGGGAACAAGACTCTATTTGGTGGGCAAAAAAGGATTTGAAGACTGCAGTTGTGGTGGAAAACAATATTCCGATAATAAAACTGGTGTTTCCATTGAAAGAAAATAAATCCTGGGATGCTAATACAGAAAATGTACTTGAAGAAGATATGTATATGTTAAAAAATGTCGGAATGGCAATTACAGATACTTCCGGAATAGGTGCATCATACGAAAAAACTGTTATTATAGAGCAGGAAAGTATTAACGACAACATTATTTATAAAGATCAGCGAACAGAGATTTATGCAGAAAATATCGGAATGGTGTATAAAGAACGTATCTTTTTAAATTATTGTGATGAGGATGACTGCCGGGGTCAAAATATAATTGATACCGGAACTGATTTTAGGATGGTTTTATTGGAGAATGGAAAAGATTAGACAAACAATATTAGTATTGCTAACCATTTTGTGCGTTAGCCCAGCATTTGGAACTGTAAACAGATACATGATATTTCTGATAGACAAAACAGGCACCTCCTACAACATAAGCAGGCCTGAAGAGTTTCTTTCCTATAAAGCTATTGATCGGCGCTTAAAGCAACACATATCTATTACAGAAGATGATCTACCTATCTCTGAAGTTTATTTGAACAATCTTACAGATCAGAATATCTCTCTTTTTTTCACTAGTAAGTGGTTTAATGCTGTCCTGGCTGAGTTTGATGATAGTAAATTAGCGGACATAGAAAATATGTCGTTTGTCAAAAAAGTGATCTATGCAGCACCCGGTAAAAAGCTTTCTGACATCAATCAAGCAAATACCGGTAACAGACAAGCTATAAGCAGTGCTTACGTATCATATGAGAATCAATTTAGTGATTCTTTGTCACCAGCTACTGATTATCAAAATGAAATGATGTCTGTAGATGTTATGCACCAAAAGGGGTTCAAAGGTGAAAACATGTTGGTTGGCATTTTTGATTCTGGGTTCAACTATGTGAATACATCTCCTTTTTTTGAACATCTGTTTATCGAAGACAAATTTGCCGGTGGCCGTGATTTTGTCCAAAATAGCGGAAATGTATTTCAGTATGATACACATGGAACAAAGGCCTTGTCATGTATCAGTGCTTATAAAGATTCTGAATATGAAGGGACAGCCTACAACGCTAATGTTATATTGTGCGTGACTGAAGATGTGAGCTCTGAATACAGAATTGAGGAATTCAACTGGCTTTTTGCAGCAGAATTTGCAGATAGTATAGGTGTTGATATTATCAATTCATCAGTGGGTTATTCTTATTTCGATGATGAAACTATGGATTATACCTATGAAGATTTAGATGGAAAAACTGCAGTTATAACCAAGGCAGCGACAAAAGCAGCCTCTAAAGGCATGATCATAGTTAGCAGTCTGGGCAATGAAGGTAACAATTTTTGGAAATACCTAAATGCGCCCTCAGATGCCGATTCAATTTTATCTATAGGTGCCGTAACTCCTGATCTTGAAAGAGCCAAATTCAGCTCTTTTGGTCCCACGAGTGATGGGCGTATCAAACCGGATTTATCAACATTAGGCGTGTCAGTACGGGTAATCAGAAATGAGACTGTCATTGGTTCGAGTGGAACTTCCTTTTCGAGTCCGCTTGTGGCTGGACTCACAGCAGGTTTTTGGCAGGCTTTTCCACAATTATCCAATATGGAAGTTATGGAGTATCTAAAGATTACGGCAAGCAATGCATCTTTGCCTGATACGCTGATAGGCTATGGTGTACCTGATTTTCTTCGCGCTTACAACAAAGTACGTATCAATGAAGGAGACATTGACAGCAAGTATGTGATTTTTCCAAATCCAACATTAGGTAAAAAGGAAATTTATATATATAGTGACACTTTTTCAGAAGAGGGTATGTCTAACATCAAATTTTACGACCTTAAAGGGAGTTTGTTGAGTTCCTCGCAAATTGAATTGCATGAAAACAGTATGCCTGTAGAGATAGATATTTCGTTTTTAGTTCCGGGAACATATATTCTAACTTTTGAATCAGGAGATGTACTGGAAAAAACCAAGCTTGTAGTATTGTAGTGACTTAAAACCACTTTTCATTTATGATAGCACCATCAATTCTTAATGCGGATTTTTTAAACCTCGGAAGAGAAATTGAAATGCTCAATAGGAGTGAGGCAGACTGGATTCACCTCGATGTGATGGATGGGTCGTTTGTACCCAATATATCTTTTGGCATTCCTGTTATTGAGGCTGTAAATGCCATAACCAATAAGCTTTTGGATGCACACCTGATGATAGTTAATCCTGAAAAATACATCGATACATTTAAAAAAGCAGGAGCGGGAATTATCAATGTACATTATGAAGCCTGTGAGAATAACCTGCCTGAAGTATTAGAAAAAATTAAGAAAGCAGGTTGTAAGCCTGCATTTACCATAAAACCAGACACACCGGTTGAAAATATTTTAAAATATGCTGAATTAGCCGATATGATTCTCGTAATGTCTGTTTTTCCCGGTTTTGGAGGACAAACATTTATTGAAGAAACTTATTCACGAATCAAAACTATTAAACATTTTATTCGTGAAAATAAGTTGGATACGATTATTCAGGTAGATGGAGGGATATATGATAGAAATGCCCGGTCTGTTTATGAAGCAGGTGCTGATATCCTGGTAGTAGGCAGTTTTATTTTCAAGTCGAAAAATCCTGAACAAACTATTCATTCAATTCGTTCTATGGCAGAACGGGAATCTCATTAAGGCATAACTGTTATGAAGGGATTATATATATGGATCCTTATGATAATATGGTTGCCTTCAGGGGTTTTTTCACAATCCATCATTATTCAGGGTGTGGTCTCCGATTCACTTCAAAGCCCCATTACTGGTGTTAATATACTGATTACAGGCACTGATCGTGGCACATCAACAGATTCTAAAGGCCAATTTCGCCTGAAACTGGATGATAGAAAAGTAGTTGAATTGGTTTTTAGTCATATCAATTTCATCAATAAATATGTAAAGCTTAATCCGAACGAGGTTGCCGGACCATTGACAATTAAACTATCCGTTAAGGCCAATTTGCTCGATCAAATAGAAATATCCGGCGATAGATATGAGTCGGTAAGGCCCAGGATCAGCACTACCCGGCTATCGACAGAAATCATAGCCACATTCCCATCCCCAATGCAGGATATCAGCAAATTGCTGGTTACACTACCGGGCGTATCATCTAACAACGAATTTTCGACAGGTTATAATGTGAGGGGAGGGAATTTTGATGAAAACCTGGTTTATGTAAATGATATGCCTGTTTACCGTCCAATGCTGGTACGATCTGGTCAGCAGGAAGGACTGAGTTTCGCCAATCCCGATCTTATTGAAAACCTTGAATTCTCTTCCGGCGGATGGGCTTCAAGACTGGGAGATGGGCTTGCTTCTGCAATGGATATCCAGTATAAAGTTCCCAAATCATTTGGAGGCTCGTTATCAATCGGATTATTGGGAGGATCCGTACACATAGAAGGCACAGGGAATGATCAGAAGTTTAGCTATCTTATCGGAGCGCGTCACAAACGAAGTGAGTACCTGCTAAACACACTGGAAACCGAGGGTGAGTATAAACCATCCTTTACCGATATACAATCATATTTCCATTTCGATTTGGGAAAAGACAAACGAAATGGCAAGAGTACCGAACTAGGTCTGTTATTGGCTTATTCCAGAAATGATTATCTCGTAGAGCCAAAGAGCAGGGAAAGTACTTTTGGAACATTCAACCAGCAATTACGCCTTTTTGTGGCCTTTGATGGTCGTGACAGGTTAACTTATGACAGTTATCAGGGCGGACTAAAACTAAGCCACCAGTTCAATAGCAAGGTGAAATCTGACCTGATTTTATCGACAACTATGAATTATGAGCGAGAGTATTTTGATATCGAAAGCGGTTACAGGTTATGCAGTGTAGATAGTGAACCTGGTTCTAATACATTTGACCAATGTGTAGTAAATATGGGTATTGGCAGGCAGTATCATTCGGGCAGAAATATGCTGGATGCACTGCTTATTAACGTGGAAAACCGAAATGAGATCATATTAAACTCGAAAAATAAGATGGAGTTTGGCATTGGATATACCGCTCAGCAATTTACAGATCACATGAATGAATACAGTTTCATTGATTCGGCCGGTTTTGTGGATATAGAATATGTTGTACAATCAAATAATAATCTCAACAAAAATATTTTTACAGCCTTCGTTCAAAACACATCAAATTTTGAAGGTAACCAAACCCTAACTGCCGGGATTCGATTGAACTATCTGGATATGAACGGGCAATTACTTTTTAGTCCACGATTAGAATATGCCATACACCCTGAATGGAAACGTGATATCCTGCTTAAAGCAGCTATTGGTCTGTATCAACAACCTCCTTTTTATAAAGAGATGAGAAATTCGGCAGGCAACCTGAACAAAGATTTAAAAGCTCAATCTTCAGCACACAGTATCGTGGGAATGGATTACAATTTCAGATGGTGGCAGAGGCCATTTAAGCTTACAGCCGAGATCTATTATAAATATTTATGGAATGTAGTACCATATGACATTGATAACGTCAGATTGAGATATTTCGCTGAAAATTCTGCCGTGGCTTACGCTGCCGGGATTGACCTTAGGATTAGCGGAGAATTTATTCCCGGAGAAGAATCATGGTTTAGTCTGGGTTTAATGCAAACAAAGGAAAATGTGGAAGGTGATGAAAGGGGCTATATACCACGGCCATCGGACCAATTAATAAAGTTTAACATTTATTTCTCCGACCATTTGCCTATAAATCCGACCTATAAAATGTATTTAAACCTTTTTTATGCAAGTCCTTTACCATTTTCTCCTCCAGGAGATATTGATACGCGCAATTCATTCCGTGGCAAAGCCTATCAACGTATCGATATAGGATTTTCAAAAATGATTCGTTTTGGAAGCAAATGGAATAATAAAAGCCTTTTGCCAAACACACTGTGGATAGGGTTGGAGGTCCTTAATTTGACAGCTCATCAAAACGTGATATCTTATTATTGGGTAAGTGATATAAATGCCAACTACTATGCGGTTCCTAATACCCTTTCAACAAGATTCTTTAATGTCAGACTAACATTGACTTTCTAATTTGGATCTGCTCATAATGTCCGTTATTTGCTATTGGTCATATTATTTTTCCCTATATTTTTCAGTAAGATCACACTATTTCTTTCCATTATTCCATTGTTCCATTGTTCCATTGTTCCAAATTCATTAAAAAAACATTTGATTTTCTTAAAATTTGTTATTGTTTTGCGAATTAATATAATTAGGAATTAAAAAAAATGAATTAAAATGGAAAGATTTACAAAAGGCTTTTTTGCAGTTTTATTATTAACTTTTGGCACAATACTAAGTGTGCAGGCTCAAGAAGAGTACACCGATAATGATATAAAAAACTTTGCCATTCTGGAACTTGCCAAAACCAGCATCACATCTACCATAAGTCCAATGGTGAATGCATTGATTGAAAAACAGGAGGGAATGACCGGACAAAGATTTCAGGAATTGAAGGGTACAAAAGGTGATGCTGCTAAACTGACAGCCATTGAAGCAAAAGACTGGGAAATTCAATTTCTTGATTTAGTCAACAAGCAAATTGATAAAAAGATTAAAGCTGCTGGTAGTGTCGTGAAATTATTGGCAGGCAATGCTTTGGGTGCAAAAACATACAAAGCGATCAAAGCCGCTTCAAAAGCTGATCCCGCTGTGAAAGCAAAAATAGATGAGTATATCGCTAAATTCAACTAACATTTTGTTATAAAAAAATATCAAAAAAAAGGCCGCTTTATGCGGCTTTTTTTATGTTATAACAAAACCTTAATCCGGTCATCAGGTTCCAAACCTGAAACAATTTCGATATTTATACCGTCTGACAAACCTATTTCAATAGGGATTTTCTCAAACTGCTGTTCTCCACGCTCTATTTCAACATAGGTCTTTTCGTCCTCTTCTATCAGAAGATTGCCCTCCTTAATGGCCATTACACTGTCTTTTTTATCTAAAACAATATCTGCGTTAGCAGAATAACCGGCTCTCAGAAAAATGCCATCCTGAAGTGTTACGGCAGCTTTAATTTCAAACTTAATGGCGCCATCTTCCAGCACACCTTTGGGAGAAATATACTCAAGAATAGCCAGAATACGCTCCTCATCAAGTGCTCCAATATTTAAATTTAAGTCCATACCCTTTGTTATTTTGCCAACATCGGACTCATCCACTTTTCCACGAAAAATCATATCCTGCATATTAGCCACAAAAGCAATAGTAGTACCCTCATTGAAAGTATTCGTTTCAATAACAAAAGTACCTTCCTTCACCGGTATATCCAGCACCATGCCATCGGCAGTAGAATGAACAAGATTTGATGAGATGCCTGATTTTTTCGATGAGCCTTTTTGTACCAGCTCCAGGTTGTTTTGTGCAGATTCTACTTCCTGCTTTGATAATTGATATTCCAGGAGATATTGGTTATAATCGATTTCAGAAATTACTTTTTCTTTGAATAAACCCCTTTGACGGTTAAGTTCTCTTTCAGCATTTTTATAGTTTATTACAGCTGTTTTAACTCGCATCTCAGCATTGTTGAGCATTACCACATTGGGAATAATCTTAATTTTTGCAATTTTTTGACCCGCTTTCACAAATTCTCCAGGTTTCACAAACAGTTTCTCAACAACCCCGGAAACCTGCGATTTAAGTTCTATTTCCTTTCTCGGCTCTAATGCACCGGTAGCTACGGTTTTCTTTACGATATCCGTATAAAACGGCTTTTCTGACTTATAAATCACATCTGGTTTCTGTGATTTCTGATAAAGGAAATAACCTGTACCTACGAAACTCCCTATCAGGAGTATAATTAAAATGATCCCAAAAACTTTCTTCATATTTATCAAATTTATAATTTTTTGCAGTATTCTAATGCCATTCGCCATTCGCAATTCGTAATTCGTAATTCCTAATTCTTAATTACAGCCTATTCCGCATGCAAAGCTATAATCGGGTTAACCTTTGCTGCTTTTCTGGCAGGTATCAATCCGGCAAGCATACCCGATGCAACCAATACTACCAAAGCAACCAATGCAGTTTGCCAGCTAATTTCAGGGTTTTTAAACATCATATTATCGAGCTCAAGCATTTCAATGGCATAGGAAACACCAGCAAGAATTAAAGTGCCCAGAAATATCCCCATATATCCAGCCACCAGGGTAATGAAGGTCGATTCCTGAATGATCATTGAAACGATTGACATTGGAGTAGCTCCCAGTGATTTACGAATCCCAATTTCTTTTGTCCTTTCTTTAACAATGATCAACATAATATTACTTACACCAATGACACCGGCAAGCAATGTGCCCACACCCACAATCCAAACAAAAATGTCGATACCGTTAAACAACCGGCTGACTTTACCAAATTCTTCTTCCAGGTTTTCTTTCCCTAATGCATTTTTGTCATCCGGATGAATGTGATGCCTGTCATTTAAAACCTTTACTATATCATTTTCAAGCTCACTGACCTTTATACCCGGTTTTGCGGTGAAGGCAAACCAATTGACTTTGTTGCCATAATTAAATGCTTGTTGAAAGGTAGAAAATGGAACATAAACAGTTTGCTCATCACGATCTGCCTGTTCTGCTTTACGTTTTGATCTAAAAACGCCAATCACCTTAAAGTATATAGTATTTACCTGAATATATTTTCCTACAGGATTTTCATTTTTTTCGAATAAAACCTTGGCAATGTGATTGCCTATTACCGCTACTTTTCGTTTCTCCAAAATATCCAGTTTATTTAAATGACGTCCATTTAAAATATCGACAATTTGAACTTTTTGATAATCTGGATAATCACCATAAACGCGAAATGCCCCGGATTTATTACCATGAACAATATTATTTCCAGTACTTCCTCTGCCCATAATTACTCTCGGGGCTAGGTTATCAAGGTTTTTAACTTTGGACCTAAGGGCTTCTGTATCATCATTTGTAAACCTGATAAATCTGCCCGGCTGTAGACCATCATAAGGCATTGTGGTTCGGTTGCTCCATAAAAACCCACTATTCGTAGCCCACCCCGAAAATTCAACGGCAACACCATTTTCCAGGCCATTTCCAGATCCCATCAAAATGACCAGCATAAATATGCCCCAAAACACACCGAACATAGTAAGAAAAGTTCTGAGCTTGTTTTTTCTCAGAGTTAGAAAGATCTCATGCCATTTGTCGTAATCAAACATCTTTATTCTTCTCTTAATGCTACAATAGGATTTACTTTTGCTGCTTTATGCGCCGGCATATAACCGGCAACCGCACCGGCAATAACGAGTAAAATTGTGGCTCCAATAGCGGTGGACAAATTGACCTCAGGATCCTTAAAATACGGCGCATCCACTTCAAATTCTATCAAGGCCCATTTTATAAACTCAAGTAAACCAATACCACTTATCAATCCGATATATCCCGCAACCATTGTAATGAAGATCGCTTCTTGCAAAAATAACCCGATAATGGAGGCTGGTGTTGCTCCGAGTGCTTTTCTTATACCAATTTCCCTGGTTCTGTCTTTGATAATAATCAGCATGATATTGCTCACCCCAACAATTCCTGCAATGATGGTGCCTATACCCACTATCCATAAAAAGAACTTAATACCCACCATCAGGTTGGCAAACCGCTGGTATTCTTCCATAGCATTCCAGATGTGAATAGCCCTGGCATCCTCCGGATCAAATTTATACTTTGTTGCCAAATCATTGAGGATCTTATCTGCTATTTTCTCACTTTCCTTAGCGCTTGCATCACCTACCGTAAACATCATTGCATGTATTCTATTCTGTCCGTTATAAGCCAGCTGAGCTGTTGTAATAGGCACAAATATTTTTCTCATTTCCCCTTCACCACCAGTATCCTTATAAACACCAACCACCCTGTATTTAATATTGCCTACATCAATCCATGTGCCTATAGGATCTTCATTTGGTTCATAAAGGCCCTCTTCCACCTTGCTGCCAATTACCGCTACCTTTCTGCGCTGTGCGATATCAAGTTGATTTATATAGCGGCCTTTATCTACGATGTGATTTTCTATAAACTGGAAATCAGGATCAACCCCACGCATGTTGTATGATGCGTATTTCTTTTTATACCTTACGGTATATTCACCCCATGCATAAAACTGTCCGGTGGCATGATCTACCTGTGGTGAATTTCTTCTGGCATTTTTAACATCTTCATTATGAAATATTACATTCCTGCCCGGTTTCATGCCTTTATACGGCTTACTTATCTGGCCTGGAAAAACCCAGATGGAATTGATGGCATCTTCCTTGAAATCATATTCAATACCATGACTCATTCCGGTGCCAAATCCAAGCAATATCATTAACATGAATATCCCCCATGCCACACTAAATGCGGTTAGGAAAGTACGCAATTTGTTTTTGCTTATCGTGATGAATATTTCATTCCATTTATCCAGGTCAAACATTATTTGCTCATTGTATCATTATCGCATTATCGCATTATCGCATTCCTTCACTATCCACAATCTGGCCGTCATGCAACCTGATGATTTTATCGGTCTTATGTGCAATGTCATCCTCATGAGTTACAATAATCACGGTTATACCTTTTTTGTTTACCTGACGGAAAATATCCATCACCTCAAGGGAAGTAGTTGAATCCAGTGCGCCGGTTGGTTCATCTGCCAGAATAATTTTAGGATTAGAAATAAGTGCCCTGGCAATGGCCACGCGTTGTTTCTGGCCTCCGGAAAGCTCATAAGGAAGATGCTCTGCCCACTCTTTTAGACCTACCATTTCCAGATACTCAAGTGCAATTTTATTGCGTTTTTTACGTGACACTTTCTGATAGTATAATGGTAAAGCCACATTTTCCATTGCATTTTTAAATGAAAGCAGGTTAAATGATTGAAAAACAAAGCCTATGAACTGATTCCGGTAATAAGCGGCTTTTTTTTCTGTCAGATTTTGGATGATAGTGCCATCCAAATGATATGCACCTGAATCATAATCATCCAGTATCCCTAAAATGTTAAGCAAAGTTGACTTCCCGGAACCGGATGACCCCATAACAGACACTAATTCACCAGATCCTATAAACATATCTATTCCCTTTAGTACCTGCAGTTGATGATTGCCAACCTGATATGATTTGTGGATCTTTTTTAACTCAATCATTATAATTACTAATCAAATAATAATTTTAAATATATACTAAAAAGAAGCTAATTTCTAAATACTTTTTATGTGCGGCTCTTTTGTCGTCTCAGTGGAAATGCGTTATTAAAAAATGATTTAATGCAATAATGCTACAATGCGATAATGATTTTTGCCTTATTTCATAAGTTGAGTTTTCACTTTGACATTAATCTATATTAAAAAAAAATAACATTTTGTTTTTATAATATTATCTGACACTCTTAATATAGGTTTATATATGCTTCTTCTAAATGAACAACTATTTTCTGTCAAATTTCTATTTCTTCTCTTTTATTATATCATTATCGCATTATTGCATTAATCCAATACCACTAAATTCATGCCAGTACCATTTATTATAAACTGTTCCTTTTTGGTACATGAATATTTATTTCTCAATAATATCAACAAAATATTAGAGGAAAAATGCAATTTTACAATTTGGTAAATAGAAATACTATTGATTTCTAAAAAATATTGACACTGAGACGATTATTATTCATATTGACGTTTACATTTAGTCTTTGGCTTTTTGCAGACATTAGCCCGAGCTATGCTCAATATTTCAACCCATACCAGGAAAACTACCAGGGGTGGGGTGGGGATAATATAAAAAGAAGTCCGATCCGAGCTGTTTTAAATAAGTTTTCCCTGACCATTTCATCAGGATATGGCAGAACCATTTACTCCCATGAAGTAAAAGCCGATCTACTCGAATCTGACACGGAACAAATCATGTTAGGCAACTACAGTTTAAATGGAAATCAGCTCACATATGAAGGAGCTGTAAACTGGCTTAACGCTACACAATCGGAATCTGCAATAGTAGATATAAACGATTATAATTTTGTTAATCAGGATACAGTTTCTATTCGGTATAGAGGACCGGGAAATAGCCTTCCAATAAACCTGATTCTCACTTTTGATATCAATCGTTTCCGTATTGGTGGTGGTGTGAGTGCAGAATATCATAAAATAAGTAGTTTAAAGCCTATTTCAGGTGCACATTTTGATTACACACCAAACATAAGTAGCACCTTGTTTCTCCGCTATTTTTTGAATATGAGCGCCAGGGTATATGATTATAAAGGCTGGTCGTACAATGCAGAAATTCAGGTTGGAAAGATGAAATATGGAAGTGGTTTCTCGAATGCTGTAATGCAAAAAGGTATTTATTTCAATATTGGTTTCCCGTTTGAATACGAATTATCCGAATATTTTTTCATAGTCATAAAACCCTCAGTTGATATTAAAAACTATTCTGTTTCATTACCCGCAATTGAAGGTAGCAATTTACCTTCTTTTGTGCAGCATAATCAAATGGCTTTCTATATGCATGTAGGTGTGCGGCTCAAGTTTCCCGAAATTCCCAGATGTAAGGTGAAATCTTGCAGGACGCAATTGAAACATGTTCATGGTAGTCATGAATTCAGGGGGCAATCATTTTACAAAGAACAAAATCCCAAAATAGGGGAGTTGTATCCTGGTTTTTCTGGTGATAAATTGAAAAACCGCAAAAAGATCAATAAAGGCTATTGATTAATTCGACAATGCTACAATGCAATAATGCGATAATACCTTCTTCTTTCAATTGCTTCGTTTTCATTCTATCATTTTATCATTATCTTACTGCTGACTGCCAACTGAAGACTGCAGACTTTCATTTACTATCAAATTAAGTATATTTTTTTCCTTTTGTAATGCCCTCATTATCAATCAATTAATCCATTTTATAAAACAGACCAAAAACTGGCCTGAAAATTGATGTATTCACTCATATAATTGTTTTTTTTATCGTAAATTGCAGCGATTTTTAGAGGTTGAAATAATGTAATATGGCAGAAAATACTGGAGGAAATATAATCCCGATAAATATAGAAGAGGAGATGCGAAGTGCCTACATCGATTATTCGATGTCGGTGATCGTTTCACGTGCATTACCCGACGTACGGGATGGTTTAAAACCGGTGCACAGGCGTGTGTTATTTGGTATGTTGGAACTGGGGGTAGCCTATAACCGTGCACATAAAAAATCTGCCAGAATAGTGGGAGAGGTATTGGGTAAGTATCATCCGCATGGTGATTCATCCGTTTACGATGCAATGGTACGAATGGCGCAGGAATGGTCATTACGATATCCTCTCGTAGATGGTCAGGGCAACTTTGGTTCTGTTGACGGAGATTCACCAGCCGCCATGCGGTATACGGAAGCACGTCTTAAACGAATATCTGAAGAACTGCTCAACGACATTAATAAGAAGACGGTCGATTTTCAGCTTAATTTTGATGATACACTTCAGGAGCCAACAGTATTGCCGGCAGCATTGCCCAATTTATTGTTAAATGGAGCCTCAGGTATTGCAGTTGGCATGGCTACAAATATGCCACCTCACAACCTTACTGAAATTGTAGAGGGAATTGAAGCGTATATTGATGATAACGAAATAGACATTGCAGGCCTGATGCAATATATAAAAGCCCCGGATTTTCCTACAGGCGGAACAATATACGGGTATCAGGGAGTTGTCAATGCTTTTGAAACTGGCCGGGGTCGTATAGTAATACGCGCCAAATCATATTTTGATACTACCAAAACCGGTAAAGAACAAATCATCGTATCAGAAATACCATATATGGTCAATAAAGCTTCCATGATCGAAAGGACAGCTGCATTGATCAATGACAAGAAAATTGAGGGAATCTCTGACATACGGGATGAGTCTGATAGAAATGGAATGCGCATTGTATATGATCTGAAAAAAGACGCTATTCCAAATATAGTCTTAAACACTTTATTTAAGTACACACAGTTACAGTCCTCATTTGGAGTGAATAATGTGGCCTTAGTGCATGGGCGTCCACGATTGCTTAATCTAAAGGAAATCATTAAGTATTATGTAGAGCACAGGCATGAAGTAGTTATCAGGCGAACAGAATTTGAATTGTCAGAAGCTGAGAAACGCGCCCATATTTTACTGGGTTATTTGATAGCTCTTGACAATCTCGATGAAGTTATAAAGTTGATTCGTAGTTCCAAGGATCCGGAAACAGCAAAAATCGGATTGATGGAAAAGTTTGAATTGAGCGAAATTCAGGCCAAGGCGATTTTGGATATGCGCTTACACCGCCTGACTGGAATGGAGCGGGATAAGATCCAGAAAGAGTATGATGAGATCATGACGCTAATCGGGCAATTAAAGGAAATCCTCGAAAAAGAAGACCTGAGAATGCAGATCATTAAAGATGAGCTGGAATTGATCAAAGAGCGATACGGTGATGAACGTAGAACAGATATCATTCATAGTGCCGATGACATTAATATTGAAGATATTATTCCCGATGAGGAAATTATCATTACAGTTTCCCATCAGGGATATATAAAACGAACAGCGCTTGCCGAATACAGAAGACAGGGCAGGGGAGGTGTCGGCAGCAGAGCCGTAGCCACAAAGGATGACGATTTTACCGAGCATTTATTTATGGCTACAATGCATAATTACATGCTTATATTTACACATTTTGGCAAAGTATATTGGTTGCGGGCCTATGAATTACCGGAAGGTGGAAAAACAGCAAAAGGACGTGCTTTACAAAATATCATTAATATAGAGTCAGGTGATTCGGTTCGGGCAGTTATAAATGTAAAGAATCTCAAAGATCCCGACTACATTAACAATAACTTCCTGATGATGTGTACCGAACGGGGAACTGTGAAGAAAACTACACTTGAAGCGTATTCCAGGCCTCGTCAAAACGGTATTAATGCAATTACAATCAACGAAGGGGACAGGTTATTGGAAGTACGGCTTACTAATGGGAATAACCACATTATTATTGCGGTTGAATCGGGCAGGGCCATCCATTTCCATGAATCCAATGTTCGTTCCATGGGGCGTGTAGCTGCGGGAGTACGTGGAATTTCACTTGCAGACAAAGGTGATAAAGTCGTAGGAATGGTTAACATTGCGAGGGACGATGCCAATTTGCTTGTAGTATCACAAAAGGGATTTGGCAAACGATCATCCGTAGAAGATTACCGAATTACCAAACGAGGAGGGAAAGGGGTTAAAACCATTAATATTACTGAAAAAACCGGCCATCTCGTTGCAATAAAAGAAGTAATAGATTCTGATGACCTGATGATCATAAATAAATCCGGGATTGCCATTCGGATGGCAGTTGAAGCTTTAAGGGTTATGGGAAGGGCCACCCAAGGCGTCAAATTGATCCGCCTTAATGAAAAAGATGAAATATCTTCAGTTGGGATCATTAAAAAAATTGAAGGTGATGAAAAAATTGAAGAAACCGAACAAACGAAAGAAGGAGGAGAAGAATCAAATAACGAATAAGTTGAGAGAATAACTAATTTTAACACAACAACAGAATTATGAAAAAGTTAATCATTGCAGGATTTTTTATTGTACTACCTGCGCTATTATTCGGACAATATGAGCCCAAAGGAAAAGTTACTAAGGCTCAATTAGCACTGGATCAGGGCAAACTGGATATAGCCAAAGCCGAAATTGACAAAGCTTTCGAGCTGAATCTTAAAGGCAAAGTAACCAAAGCGGCCAAGAACTGGTATTTGAAAGGCAAGATTTATAAAGCTATTTTACTCGATAGTGGAGAATTCCATAGTCTTGATGATAATGCCCTTGATATAGCAGTTGAGTCTTATAACAAGGTCAAGGAGATGGAAAAGGAAAATTCCTCTTATTACATCTTTTCAAACACTGATATTGACCAGATTTATGCCGTCGTTCTAAATGGTGGTGCTGCCAAATATGGTGAAAATGATTTTAAGGGTGCCTATAAAGAATTCATGCTCGCCTTAAAGGTCCATCCAAATGACACCATAGCATTATTGTATGGTGGTGTTGCAGCACAACAGGCCGACATGATTGATGAAGCACTAGTGTGTTATGGTACTCTGTCAGGATTAGGGCATGCTGATGAGGATACATATAAGACAATGCTATATCTCGCTCATAATATTAAAAAGGATTATGAAGCTGTATTAAGTATATCCAGAGATGCACAAAAAAAGTATCCTGAAAATGAAATTTTCAGACAGGAAGAGCTCAATGCCTTAATATTGCTCGAACGGGATGGTGAGGCTGAAGAAGAGTTGAAAAAAACAATTGAAAGTAATCCCGGTAGCTCTACAGCATATTTCCAATTAGGGTTTTTATATGATAAGCAGGAGAAGATATTGTTGGCAACAGAATATTACACCAAAGCCGTTGAAGTAGATCCTGAAAATTATGAAGCAAATTTCAATGCCGGAGTAGTTTATTATAATCAGGGTGGAACAGTTCTAAAAGAACTAAATAATATGTCACTCAAAGAATTCAATGAAAAGGAAGAAGAATACGTTAAAGAAGCAAATGTATTTTTCAAACATGCTGTGCCATATTTAGAAAAGGCTTTAGAGATCAAGCCAGATGACGATATTACTTTACTTGAAACACTTCAAGGTGTCTACATAAGATTAAGAATGGATGACAAGGCGGAGGCCATTGATAAACGAGTCAAGGCCATAAAAGGAGAATAGATATTTAGAGGATAGGGGAAAGATAATATAACTTTCCCCATTTCTTCAGACACTCTATTTAACATAATATTAATTATATAACAACCAAGGAATTCCCGTAATACGAGCACAGCGAGTATTTAACATAAGATCAGATATATAATCTGCGCGCAAGCTCGTGGGCAGGTAAAGTTATATATCGTTACCGATCTTATGTTGAGGGAATTCCGGAATTTTTAGTTCACTGGTTCAATAGTTCCTATCCCGTAATACGAGCACAGCGAGTATTTAACATAAGATCAGATATATAATCTGCGCGCAAGCTCGTGGGCAGGTAAAGTTATATATCGTTACCGATCTTATGTTGAGGGAATTCCG
>Ga0164313_10001865_pt1 | contig 18882 bp, 8 predicted proteins | sample GuaBasSedimGuay4_FD_113735 | JGI IMG/M metagenome (GOLD analysis project Ga0164313, IMG submission 113735) | Subseafloor sediment microbial communities from Guaymas Basin, Gulf of California, Mexico - Guay4, Core 4569-4, 0-3 cm | ecosystem: Environmental > Aquatic > Marine > Hydrothermal vents >... | reverse complement strand
TCCCTGGCGGAAGCCGCGGCCCGGGCCCCCCAAAGCGCCCCACGCTTCATCTTCTGGGAAGAATCGACCAAGCCGCTGATGGCCCAACTCCCTAGCGCGGATTCGGTTTGGGCCGTGGTCGGCGGTGAGGGTGGCCTCGCAGCCCGAGAGGTCGCGGACCTGCGCGCCCAGGGGTGGGTGGATGTCGGCCTCGGACCTACCATCCTTCGCGTCGAGACCGCGGCGCCGGTGATCGTCGGGCTGCTCCTCGACCGGGCGGGCCGGCTCCTGCCCCTCAGAGGACCGGAGGGCATCGACGGGGTATAGTTGACGCGTAGCTTCGGTGAGGAGTGAGGACGAGCTTGGCATTCTTGGGCAGCGGCGCGACGAGAGGGGTAGCGACGGCGTTTGTCGTCGCTCTATCCGTCGCGCTCACGGGGTGCCCTACCGAGCAATGTCCGCCCGATGGCGGCGGCGGGATTTTCTGCCTCGACCCGGGCCTCGTCGACTCCAGTGACCCCGGCGATTCCGGGGGCGACGCGATGGTGTGCGTCGACGGCGCGGTGTGCACTCCGGCAAACCCCTGCCAGGCCGGCGTGTGGGATTGCTCGGGCCCGGCGCCGTTCTGCATCGCTGGTGCAAATCTGCCCCCGGGGGCCCCCTGCGATGTGGGCCTCGCCTGCGACGACGCCGGTTCGTGTTCCGTCTGCGTACCCGGTGCGACCTGCGACACGGGCAACCCGTGCGCCCAGGGCGACATCGATTGCGGCTCGGGCATGCCCGTCTGCGTGTCGTCCGCCGACGCGCCTTCGGGCACTCCCTGCGGCACCGTCGGGACGTGCAACGGCGGCATGTGCAGCGAGTGCCTGCCGGGCACGACATGCGACACCGGTGACCCTTGCAGTTCCGGCCTCACCGACTGCTCGACCGGTACCGCCGTTTGCATGGGCTCGACGGACCTGCCCCCGGGGACCGGTTGTGGGCCGGGCCTCGCCTGCGGCGCTGGGGGTTGCGACGTCTGCGTCGACGGACAAACCTGTGACACCGGCGACCCCTGCGCCCGCGGCGCCATCGACTGCGGAGCCGGCATGCCGGTCTGCATTTCCATCCAGGACCTGCCCGTTGGCACCCCCTGCGGCGTTGCCGGGCTCTGCGGCGCTGACGGTTGCTCCGAGTGCATCGACGGGGCGACCTGTGACACGGGCAACCCCTGCACCAGCGGCACCAACAACTGCGCCGGCGGCGGCAGCGGCATGTGCAACGCGACCGCCGACTTACCGACGGGCACGACCTGCGGCGTGGGCCTCGCCTGCGACGGAGTCGGCGGTTGCACGGTCTGCGTGCCCGGGGAAACCTGCGTCGTCCCCGGGACTTGCGACCAGGGCTCGATCGACTGCGCGACCGGGTCGCCGGTGTGCACCGGGGGCGCCACGGCCGTGGCCGGTACCGTCTGCCGGCCCTCCCTCGGCCCCTGCGATGCGGCCGAGACCTGCAACGGGACCAGCCCGGCCTGCCCCGGAGATGCCCTGGTTCCCATCGGCGGCACCTGCCGTCCGCCGACCTCCGACTGCGATTTCGAGGAGCAATGTGACGGGGGCCTCGCGACGTGCCCGCCCGACGACTTCGTTGCCACGGGTACCGCCTGTGCTGGCGGCGGTACCTGTTCCGGGCTCGGCATCTGCATCACGACCTGCGTCACCGGCGCGCCCTGCAGTACCGGCAACGGTTGCGAAGAGGGCGCATTCGATTGCAGCGGCCCGAGCCCCGTCTGCGTGCCGGCAGGCGTCACCCCCGCGGGCACGAGCTGCCGGTCCGCCCGTGACATCTGCGACACCCAAGAGCAGTGCGACGGGGTGAGCATCGCGTGTCCCCCCGATGGTTTCGCGACGGCGGGGACGACCTGCCCCGGGGGCACGTGCTCGGGCCTCGGCCTCTGCATCGTGGGCTGCACCGCGGGCGTCGCCTGCGACACCGGCAACCCGTGCGAGGAGGGGCAGATCGACTGCACGTCCGGGAGCGCGGTCTGCGCCGCCGTCGGGCCGCGGCCGGCGGGGACCGTCTGCAGGTCTTCCGTTGGCGTCTGCGATACCGAGGAGGTCTGCGACGGGGCGGCGCCGACGTGTCCCGCCGACGCCGTCTCTCCCGGCGGCACCGAGTGCCGCGCCTCCGCCGGCCTCTGCGACACGGCCGAACTCTGCGATGGGACCACCGGGGCCTGCCCCGGCGACGGATTCGTCAGTGGAGGGACCGAGTGCCGCGCCTCCGGGGGAGAGTGCGACGCGGCGGAGGCGTGCTCCGGCGCCGGCGCCCTCTGCCCCGCCGACGGCCCGTCGCCGAGCGGCACGCCCTGCACCGGCGGCAGCTGCAGCAGCGTCGGCATGTGCGTCATCGGTTGTTTCGCGGGCACCCCCTGCGCTTTCGGCGGCATTTGTGAACTCGGGGTCATCGATTGTGGCTCCGGGGCCGCGGTGTGCGTTTCGGGTGGGCCGGCGCCGGCGGGCACCGAGTGCCAGCCGTCGATCGGCGTGTGCGATCCGGCGGAGGTCTGTGACGGGGCCAGCCTCGTCTGCCCCGTCGATGCACTCTCCCCGGCGGGCACCGAGTGCCGTCCGCCGTCGGCCGGTTGCGATGCCCCGGAGGCCTGCACCGGCGCCAGCGCCACCTGCCCGACCGACGTGCTTCAGCCCGCCGGGACCACCTGTCGCCCCGTCGTCGGGCCCTGCGACGTCGAAGAGCAATGCACCGGAGGCGTGGCCACTTGCCCCGCCGATACCTTCGTCGCGGCCGCGACCGAGTGCCGCGCGTCGGCGGGGGTCTGCGACGTCGCCGAGCAGTGCACCGGGGCGGGGCCCCTCTGCCCCCTCGACGTTTTCGTGCCGTCGACGACGGAGTGTCGGGCGACCGCCGGGGTTTGCGACCCGGCCGAGAGCTGCACCGGCGCCGATGCCGCGTGTCCGGTCGATGACCTCGAGCCGCCGACGACCGTCTGCCGCGCTGGCGTGGGGCTCTGCGATGCACCGGAACTCTGCACCGGCGCGCTGACGGATTGCCCGACCGACATCTTGTCGCCGGCGGGCACGGCGTGCCGCCCCGTGGCCGGCGGGTGTGACGTCGAAGAGCAGTGCACCGGCGTCGAGGCCCTCTGCCCCCTCGACAACTTCATCGCGGCCGCGACGGAGTGCCGGGCGGCGCCGGGGCTCTGTGATATCTCCGAGAGTTGCACCGGAGCGGGGCCCCTCTGCCCAGTGGACACCCTCGTCGCCGGGGGCACGGAGTGCCGCGCGTCGGCGGATATCTGCGACGTCGCCGAGAGTTGCACCGGCGCCGCCCCCGCGTGTCCCGGAGACGGCTTCCTCCCCGCTACCACTGTCTGCCGCGCGTCGACCGGCGGATGCGACCCGGACGAATTGTGCACCGGTTCTGGAATTGCCTGCCCCGCCGATGCCCTCGCCACGGCCGGGACCGTCTGCCGTCCCCTCGCCGGAGGGTGCGACGTCACCGAGCAATGCGACGGCGCCACCCCGGCCTGTCCCGTGGATTCATTCGTCGGGGGCGGTGTCGAGTGCCGCACCACGGCGGGCCTCTGTGACGTTTCCGAGGATTGCACCGGAGCCGGGCCCTTGTGCCCCGTCGACGCCTTCGTCGCTGGGGGCACGGAGTGCCGTGCGTCGGCGGACATTTGCGACGTCCCGGAGAGTTGCACCGGAAGCGCCGCCGCTTGTCCCGGGGATGGCTTCGAGCCCGCCTCGACCGTGTGCCGGCCGTCGGTCGGCGCCTGTGACCCCGACGAGCTCTGCACCGGTTCGGGGATCGTCTGCCCGGGGGACTCCCTCGCTGCCGCGGGGACAGTCTGCCGGCCCGTCGCCGGGGGCTGCGACGTCGCCGAGCAGTGCAGCGGGGCTGTCGCCGCGTGCCCCGGCGACTCGTTCCTCACCGGCGGCACCCTCTGCCGGGCGTCGGCTGGGTTCTGCGATGTGAATGAGCTGTGCTCCGGCGGAGGCCCCCTCTGTCCCATCAACTCCTTCGAGCCTTCCTCGACGGTCTGTCGGGCCTCGGTCGACATCTGCGACGTGACCGAAAACTGCACCGGCGGGGCGGCTCTCTGCCCCGGGGACTCGTTCCGGCCCGCGAGCTTCGTCTGCCGGGGTTCCGGAGGCATCTGCGACGTGCAGGAGACCTGCACCGGGGGTGGCACGGCGTGTCCGGGCGACATACTTCGACCCTCCGGGTTCCTCTGCCGCGCCTCCACCGGCGTCTGTGACCCGCGGGAGGACTGCACCGGAGCCAGCGTGCTCTGCCCCCCGAATGCCTACTTGCCAGCTTCGAGCGTGTGTCGTGCGGTGGCCAATCCCTGCGACCTGGCCGAGACCTGCACCGGCAGCAGTGGTCCTTGTCCGGCAGACACCGGCAAGCCCAACGGCACCATCGAGCCCACCTGTCCCTTCGGGCCGAACGTGTCCACCATGTGGTGCCAGGGAGGGGCCTGCGAGATCAACGTCTGCAGCGCGACCTACTTCGACGTCGACTCGGCATTGCCCAACGGCTGCGAGTGCCAAGATACCGGCGGCGAGCCGAACTCGTGCAGCGGCGGAATCAACCTGGGCAACATCAACCCGGGCGGCGGCGCTACCCACAATGGGACGCTGATGCCCGGCCAGACCGACTGGATCCGGGTGAGCTTCCCGGCGGGTTCGCGCCCCGGTAGCGGTACCCCGCGCGTTCAGTTGACCGGCGCCGGCGCGGGCAACTTCCGATTCCAGGTGCGCTACAACTGCGGCGGTAACGTCCCGTGCAGGGGCGAGGGCGGGACCGCGGGAAGCGTCGTCGACTGGAACTTCACCGACGCCCCTCCGCCCCCGGCGGGGCCCAACCAGTGGAACACCAACAGCGACGCCTGGCCATCGACGGTGACCATCGGCGTCGTCCGAGTGGCGCCGGCCCTCGTTTGCGGCCAAACCACCTACACGCTCACCGTGACTCGCTAGGTCAGGCGTGCGAAGCCATCTCGTAGTTGCGCTCTCTCTTGCTCTGGTGACCGCCCTGGCGGTGGCATGTTCGGGGGATGACTCCGCCGTCGGCGGGCCCGATGCGGGAGACGCAGGAGACACAGGAGACACAGGAGACGCCGCCGATTCGGCGGTGCCCCGGGACACCGCGCCCCCGCCCCCGCCGCCCACGCGCTACGAGGGCCCTCGCATTTCAGAGGCCGAAGCCGAGGCGGGGCGCGCGGGGTGCGCCTACGGGGCCGGGGCGATGCCTTGGGAGACCCTCGGGGAGGAGTTTCCCCTCGGGGACGACATCCCCATCGACCACATCGTGATGCTGCTCCAGGAAAACCGGAGCTTCGACCACTACTTCGGCACCATGCCGGGCATCGATGGCATCCCCCCGGATGCCTCGAACCCCGACGCCGCCGGAGACCCGGTCGCGCCCTTTCACACCACCGAATACTGCATCGATGACGTCTCCCATAGCTGGAATGCGAGCCACCGTCAGTGGAACGGTGGCCTCAACGACGGCTTCGTGACCACCAACGAACCGCTGGGCGCCCGGGCCCTCGGCTACCTCGATGGGACTGACCTTCCGTTCTACTGGGACCTCGCCCGGACCTTCGCCATGAGCGATCACCACTTCTGCTCGGTCCTCGGTCCGACCTGGGTGAATCGATTTTACTTCATGTCGGCGACGTCCTTCGGAAACACTTCGAACGACGTGATCCCCGACGAGCGCCGGTCAGCGTCCTACGTCATCTTTCAACTCCTCGAGGCGGCGGGGGTCGACTGGCGGGTCTACAGCAGTGACCTGCCCTTCGCGCTGGCGACCTACCCCGACGTGGTCGGTCGGCGGATTACCAAGGTTCGGCCGGTCGAAACATTCTACGCTGACCTCGCGGCGGGGCGGCTTCCCCCCGTGAGCTACGTCGACCCGTCTTTCACCCTCGGCGTGCGCCAAACCGACGAGCATCCCCCGGCGAACCCCCAGGCCGGGCAGGAGCACGTCGCCGAGGTGGTGAACGCCGTCTTTGCGAGTCCCCTCTGGGAACGCACCGCGGTGATCATCAGCTACGATGAGCACGGCGGGTTTTACGACCATGTCTCTCCGCCGGAGGCCTGCCCCCCCGGCGACTACCCGCCGACCCTCGGGGCGAGGGACGAGCCGGGGGGCTTCGACCGCCTCGGTTTCCGCGTCCCCCTCATCGTCGTCTCACCCTACGCGAAGGCCGGCTACGTCTCGGACCGGGTGACGGACCTGTCGAGCATCCTCCGTTTCGTCGAGGCCCGCTGGCTGCTCCCCGCCATGACCGGGCGGGACGCGAACGCCTGGGCTCTGCTCGATATGTTCGACTTCGCCTCGCCGCCCCACGTGGCGCCCCCGGCCCTCGTCGATGCCGTCATCGACCCAGAGCGCATGGACCGCTGCATCGAACTCTACGGAGATGAGGGCCGTTTCTGAGCCGATCGCCGGGTTTTCTCGATTTCCCACGGTCCAGGGACTCCTCCTTGCCCTTTTCACCCCAGGTCTACGGTGCTCGTAGTAGGATTCCCGCGCCCTCCCGTTGACCTGGGGTGCCTGCGGGGGTGACCACCACCGGCCCCTCGAAAAGGACCGCCTTCGCATGTCTGCGCTCACTTCGCTTCTCGTCCGCGACCAGACCGTCTCGGTGCGCAAAATCGAGGAAGCGATCCAGCGTCAGGTCATCTCCGGCGGTGAGCTCGAGAGCGTGCTCCTCGGCATGGGGGCCATCGAAGAAAACGTCATGAACGCCTACCGGGCGGCCCTCTATGGCCTCCTTCCGGCGACCCGTGACGAAGTCATGAGTGTGCTGCAGGACACGTTGCGGGTGGTGCCCCGGGACGTCGCGGCCAAGTATCGCCTCATCCCCCTCTCGGTCGAAGACCGGACCCTCGTCGTGGCGGTCACCGCGCCCCTGTCGATCGAGGACGAAGAACAGCTCGGCTTTCTCCTCAGCTTCGATGTGGTCTACCGGATCATCTGCGAGGTCCGCCTCGCCGCCGCGCTGAGTCTCCACTACGACATCGACGCCCTGCCTCGCATGCGTCGCCTCGCGGAGAAACTCCTCAAGCGGGACGCCGGTCGGGTGCCCTACGTCGCACCGCCGGAGGAGCTCGAGGTCCACGACGCCGCTGAGGATCCGGCGACGAACCACGACGCGGTCATCGATTGGGACGACGACGACGACGGTCCCGAGGTTGCTCCGGCCGAAACCCCGGCCGAAACCCAGGCTGAATCCCAGGCCGAATCCGAGACCCCGGCCCCCGAGGTCGACGCCCGCGTTACCGACCCGGACATCGAGCCCTTCGACTCGGACCGCCGGACCGAGCGTCCGCCGGCCGCCGTGCTCGCTCAAATCGAAGGTTCCACCGGGACTGCGGCAGCATCTCCCGTGGCATCACCTGCGTCATCTCGGGCGCAGGCGGCAGTCCGCCCCTCGAGTCCTCCCCAGGGGCAGCGGTCGGATCTCGCTCGAAAGCTGCGCGGGCCGCTCACGGCGAAGGCGGCGGTGGAGCTGCTCAAAGAAGCTGCGGGACGGGACGAGATCCTCGAAATATTCTTCGTCTTCGCCCGCCAGTTTTTCGACTACACGGCACTCTTCGTCGTTCATGACGACGTCGCCGAAGGCCGCGAGGCCCACGGAGAGGGCACCGCTACCGAGGAACTCCTGCAGATCGCCGTTCCCCTCGACGTCCCGGGTCTCTTCGCGACGGCTCGAGAGGGCCTCGCCCCCGTCGTCGGCACCCTCTCCCATACCGAGCTCGATCTCATCGTCGCCCGCGACCTCTCGCGGCTAGCGACCTCGCCTTCGATCGTCGCTCCGGTTGCGATTCGCAAGCGCCTCGTATTGATGCTCTACGGGGACCGCGACGGTGAGGCCTTCGAGCTGAGTGACCTCCCCGAGCTGATGGGCTTGCTACCTCGGGTGGCTGACGCGTTCCTCGCGTTGCTCGTGCGCATCAAGCGCCGCGGCTACGCAGCCGCGGATCCCCAGGAGCAGCCCGGGTTGAAGTCCGCCGCGACCCGGGTCGCCGCCGGGGCCGCAGCGTCTCTGACGAACGAAGACCGGTCCGGGTATCGCCCCTCGAGCGCGCCGCCGGAATCTACCTCTGACCAGGTTGCGGGGCCGGCGGCTGCTGCACTGCACCAACTCTCCGAGCCCCCGTCGGAACCCGAACCCGAACCTGAACCCGAACCCGACCCGTCGCTTGTCGCCTCGCCCGATTCGGACGCGGGGCTCGGCACCGACCTCCTCGACAAGCTCGGCGTTCCTCGGAGCGCCCCGCCTCCTCCGGGCGTCGACGGACCGGCAGATTTCCGGCTCGAAAAGAAGGCCACCCGCCCTGACGGTCACGCGGCCATTGCCCAGCAGCGCAGTCTGGGGCACCCCGTGGACCCGGACTTCCCCCCTCTCACCATCGACATCGACGACCCCGGCGAGGTCGAGCCCCACGAGCGCCCCGGCGGTGAGCAAGACCTTCCCTCCTTTGCCAAGTCCCAGGTGGATCGCCCCCAAGGCGGCAGTTACCAGCTGAGCGGCGGGGTGACCGAGGTCCTCGGCCGGGGCCAGGCTCCCCGAGAAGAAAAGAAACGAGAGACCACCCAAGAGGCCAAGCAAGACGCCAACCAAGAGGCTGACCCTCGGCGTGCCGAGCGGGATGCTGCTCGCCGGGCTGCTGCCGCGTCGGACACGTCGGTGGACGTCATCGACGTCCCGGACGTCACCATCGAGGAGCCGGACGACGAGGACGAGGACCATCGGCACACGCTGCCTCAGCCGGCGCCGAACATGCCATCGGTCATCGTAGACATGGGCGGCACCGTCGAAGATCTCGTCGATGATCTCGAGAAGTGCGGTCCCGACGGTGAAGAAGCCGCTGTTTCGGCGCTGCTCTCGATGGGTGAGTCGGCGCTGCCGACCATGACCCAGCGATTCCCGGGGCCGCTCTGGTTCGACCGAGACCGTCCCCATCGGCGTCTCCCCCACGGTCGCGACGTTTCGTCGATCGCCCGATGCCTCGTCGCTTTCCGGGAGAAGGCGATCCCCTACGTCATCTCTCTCACCGAGGCGGAGCGAGACGAGACTCGTTTCTACGGGACGCTGCTCGCGTCCGAGTTCGTATCGCGTGATCTGCTTCGCCCAGTGGGGCTGCGTATCTTCGATACAGATCCCAAGACCCAACTCTTGGCGGTGGATGTCATGCGACGCTTCTCAGTCTTCACCAAGGAGATGGAGGAGTTCGCCAAGGGACTGCGAGTCGAAGCGCGGGTGGACCGCAAAGACGTCGACCGCCGCCGCATCGCGATTCGGGCCCTCGGGCTTCTTCGGGACGTGCGCTCGGCCGATCTCCTCGTCGAGCTTCTCAGCGCCAAGGAGCCGAGCCTCGCCAAGGAGGCCCATCAGTCTCTCCTCGTGCTCACCCGTCAGGACTTTGGTGATTCCCAGCGCCGCTGGAAGCAGTGGACGGAGCGAAACCGCGATTGCCATCGCATCGAGTGGCTCATCGATGCCCTAGGGCACTCGGACGAGGACATCCGCGCGGCCTCCGTCGAAGAGCTTCAAGTCCTCACTCAGGAGTACTACGGCTACCACCCGAGCCAGCCAAAGCACGACCGCGAGGTCGCCCAGAAGCGGTACCGCAAGTGGTGGAAGAGCGACGGCCAGGCCCGCTTCGCAGCGTCCTGAAGCCGTCGGCGTGCTCGCGTCGCCCCATGAGCTAACGTCACAGGCCTCGCCGTGAGCCAAGCCCGAGTCGTACCCCTTTTGGGACCTGCCCTGGTCCTCTATCTAATCGCCGACGTCGCGTCGGAGGCGGCGGGGCTCACCCTCGGCGGTTGGGTCGTTTCATCGGTCGCGTTCATTTGTTCCGTCGCCCCCATCGCTGTACCCCGGCGCCCGTCAGGCGGCGGCACCCGTCGCGTGCCCCTCCTCGGAGTGTCCCTCGCCCTCTCTCTTCTTCCGGCTATCACCGCTGAGCCCTCTCAGGTCGCGGAGATCGCGCGGGCCCTCGGGGTGACCGTCGCCGCGGCGCTCATGATCGACCTCTCCCTCGACGTCCCCGACGCGCCCCGACGCCTCGACCACGGCCTCCTCGGTCGCCTCGTGCCCGCCTTGCTCGCCATCGCCATCGGCCTCGTTGCGGTGCTCGCCCACCTCCCGGTCGGCGCCGCCGGCGATATCCTGGTCCCGGCTCGCTGGGCTGACGCGCCTCACCACCTCCTGCTCGCGGCGTTGTTGCTCGCCTTCGGTCTGCGCCTGCTCCGTCGACGCCTCGGGAGCAGCCCCGAGGCCCTCGCGCGAAATGGGTGGCCGCTCTTCGGCATCGCCGTGTCTCTCCTCGCGGTGCTCACCGACCGCGCCCTGTGGCTGTATCGTCCCGCTGCCGCCCCGGAACTGATGCGCGCGTTGCCGGTCCTCGTGGCGGTCGCTCTCACGGCCTCCCACATCTTCCTCGTCGACGAACGTCAGAGCGAGTCCTCGGGGCCGACCATTCGTCGCATGGTCGCGTCCTTCCTCACCCTCGCATTCGTCACTTTCCTCGCCGTGTCGCTCGCCCCGTGGGCACCCCGGGGAGCCGTGGGCGTCGGTGTCGCTGCGGTGCTCCTGGTCGTCGTCGGTGCATTCGTGCATCGGACGGTCACCCCCATCCTCGGCAGGCTCCTCGCTCCTCACGGTCGGCATCTACTCGACGCGGTCATCCAGGCTGAGGGGCGTCTCGGGCGGGTCACGAGCCTCGTCGAACTCGGCCATGCGGTCCTGCCGTCTCTGCGGGGGGGGGAGGGCCGTGGCGAAACCAGCGCGATCATTTACTCGGTCGACCCGGCCCTCGAGGTCCGGTCGGACCAGGCCGGGGAGGGGCACGTGCGGTCCCAGCCGATGCCAGCGGCTTTGCTGGAGCGTCTCCTCGAGCGCCCCGGAGAAGTGCTCGTTGCTGCCAAGATCGAAGCCCTCGTCGTGCGGCGTCCGGCGCTCCGCGCCCTCTCGGGTGCCCTGACTTCTCTCGATGCCCTGGCGGCGCTTCCCCTCGCCGTGGACGGAGAGCTCGAGGGCGCTTTGGTGGTGCCCCGGGGACGCCGCCGCTCCGCCCTGGCCCTCGAAGAGATCCGCGCCCTCGAGGGACTCGCTCTACGCATATCGGGGCTCGTCGCGCTGCTTTCGGCCGAGCATCGAGCCCGCGCCCGAGCGGGCGATGGCGCAACCGAAAAGCAGGAGCTCGAAGAACGCATCGAGTTCCTCGAGGAAGAGCGCGACCATCTGCGCCTCGAGGCTCGCTCGCTGAAGTCGGGGCCCGGGGCGGGACGCATGGCGGGCACCGTCGTTGCGTACAGCGCGGCGATGAAACGCCTCATGGCCCGGGTCGGCGATATCGCGGCCCTCGACGCCCCGGTGCTCCTCCTCGCCGAGGGCGGAGCGGCCGTGGAACAGGTCGCGAACGCCATTCATCGACAGAGCGGGCGAGCCGATGGGCCCCTCGTCGTCGCCGACTCTTCGGCGCTTCGACCCGAAGACGCCGCCGCGGCGCTCTTCGGGCGCCAGGGGGACGACCCGAAGCCGGGCTGGTTGAGCCTGGCCCGCGGCGGCTCACTGCTCATTGCGGACATCCCGGCTTTGCCCCTCGAGGTCCAGCGACAGCTCGCCGATGCCCTCGCCGAGCGCGAAGCGCGACCCGTGGGTGCCACCGGGGCGGAGCCCATCGACGTGCGGGTCATCGCCGCGACGCGCACGCCCCTCGAAGACCTCGTGGGCCAGGACGTCTTCGACGCCGAGCTCGCCCGGTGGCTCTCGCCTCTCGTGGCTTCTGTGCCACCGCTCCGGGAGCGCTCCGAGGACATCCCCTCTTTGACCCTGCTCGCCATCGACCGCGCCTGCCGCCTATTTGCTCGCCCCACGGTGGGTATCGACGACGAAGCTCTGGCCCTCCTCGGGTCTCACGACTTCCCGGGCAACGTTCGCGAACTCTCCTGGTTGGTCACCCGGGCCGTTGCCGGGGCTTCGGCAGATCGTCTCGCCGCCGACGACTTCCGGGCTCTCGGTGTGGGTCGCGACGAAGAGACGCCCGAAGAGACGGCCGAAGAACTCACAGGTGAAGCTTCGAACGACCATCCCTACGACGGCACCCTTCGGGACCTCGAGAGAAAGATCCTGGTTCATGCCCTCGAGACAGCTGAGGGAAACAAGAGCGAAGCCGCCCGCCTGCTCGGGCTCAAGCGCACGACCTTCCTCGACAAGCTTCGACGTCATGATCTCGCGCCCCAAGGCAAACGCGCCGGCCAGAGCGAAGCGCCGGACGCGGGGCGGCCGGGGTGAGGGGTCAGGCGCGCGCGATCGGTAAGGGGTGTCGGCTTCCTTCTGTCCCTAGCTTGTGTCAACAATGGCGAGGGGTTTCGCATCGACGCCCGCCTTCTCCATGAACACCAAGTTTCCAAGTGCTTCTTTGGCAGCGGCCCTCCTGGTCGTCGCGAGCGCCTGCGTCGGCAACGTCTCCGGCGAATACGAGAGGACCGGTTCGGACTCCTCGGTTCCGATGAGCGACGCCGACGCGGGTTTCCCGAGAGATGACGGCGGAGACTCTTCGTTGCCGCCGCCCCCCCCCGGGGACGCCGGGACGGACTCCGGGGGCGCGGTCCCCGACACTGGCCCGCCGCCGCCTCCCCCCGAGCCCTGCGATGGAGTGCGCTGCGGTTCCGGCGCTGAGTGCAACGCCGCCACCGGAGTGTGCGAGTGCGCCGACGGCTTCATCACGTCCGGGACGGGCTGTGACCCGATCCCTCCCGGTGACCCTCAGGGTCGCACGGCGACTGAGGTCTGCGATGCCTGGGCCGCTGGCCACGTCGAGAACGCCCGGCCGGCCTGGACTCGGGGGGCCACGGCCTGCGATCCCGGCACCCTCGACCCGGACGCCTACGGCGACACCACGCGCCGCATCAACCTCTTCCGCTGGCTCAATGGCCTGCCCGCCGTGACCCACGACGCGGCGCGGGACGACGCGATGCAGGAGTGCGCGATCATGATGGATCAGCAGGGCGCTCTCTCCCACGCGCCGCCGGGGACCTGGGCTTGCTATACGGCGGCCGGTGCCGGTGCCGCGGGCAGCAGCAACCTGGCCCTCGGCACCTCTTCTCCCGGAGCGGCCATCGACCTCTACATGGGCGACGCCCGTGTCGCCAGCCTCGGCCACCGGCGCTGGGTCATCAACCCCAGCCTGGGGCGCGTCGGCATCGGCTTTGCCGGTCGCGGCCAGTGTCTCGGGGTCTTCGACATGAGCGCTGGGAGCACTCGGCAGTGGACAGCTTTTCCAAACGCGGGCCCGACGCCGGTCTGGAACACGGGGTTCGTTTGGAGTTTCCACGCCAACTCCGTCAACTCGAGCGGCGTCACCGTCTCGATGGAGAAGCTCGGTGCGGCGCCAGAGGTGATCCCCGTCACTTCCACTTACATCGATGGGGGCTACGGCCGCCCCGGCACTGTCCACTGGAACCCGCCCCGCGCCGCCGCGGGTGAAACCTACCGGATCACTATCGGTGGCCTCTCAGTGGCAGACGTCACCTACGAGGTCGAGGTCGTCAGCTGCCCCTAGGGGGCGTTTCCCGACGATCGGGGACGCGACGGACTCGAAAGTCCGGACGGTTCTCTCTTCCTGCGCTACATGGTGATCCACATGCCCAGTGAACCAAGGACTGCCGTGATCATCGGTGGGGGGATGGCCGGCCTGTCGGCGGGTTGTTATCTGCAGATGAACGGGTTCGCCACGCGCATCCTCGAGCTGCAACACCAGCCGGGCGGGCTCTGTACGTCTTGGGACCGCGGCGGCTATACCTTCGACGGCTGCATTCATTGGCTCTTGGGTTCGGCCCCGGGCACGCCCTTCTACCGTCTTTGGGATGAGCTCCTGGATATGGAGTCCATCGAGTTCGTCGATCATGACCTCTACGCCGAGATCGATGTGGTGAACAACCGCGCCCCGGACGGTAGCAGCACCTTTCATTTCTATACCGATCTCGATCGCCTCGAGGCGTACATGAAAGAGATCTCACCGGAAGACGCCAAGCCCATCGAGCGCTTCGTCGGCCTGCCTCGGATGCTCCAGCGCTACGAGATTCCGCCCCTCATCGAGCGAGCACCGACCTTACGCACCTGGGGCGAAAAGATGTCATTGATGAAGCTGATGGGCATGCTGCCGGGCTTCATCCGCTCGTTCCGCTTCACGAACATGCAGTTGGCGAAGCGCTTCAAGAGCCCTTTCTTGCGCGAGGTGATCGAGAACCTCTTCGACCAGCGCGAGAAGGCCATGCTGCTCTTGGCCCTCCCGATGGCGTATTACGATCTGCGCTGCGCGGGGTATCCCGTGGGCGGCTCCCAAAAGTTCGCCCGGCGCATCGCCGAGCGCTATCGCGACCTGGGCGGGGAGCTCATCTGTCGGGCGCGCGTCGAGGAAATCCTCGTCGAGGGAGACGCCGCCACCGGCGTTCGGCTCGAGGACGGGACGGTTCATGAAGCCGACCTGGTCATCTCGGCGGCGGATGGGCGTTGGACGATCTTCGATGCCCTGGGCGGGCGCTATGTCGATGAGCCGACCCGCCGGCTCTATGACGGCGAGAGGCTGAAGAAATTCTCCTCGTTCATCCTGACCAACATGGGCCTCGCGAGGACCTTCGAAGGTGCGCCTCCGGTCCAGCACATCGCGCTGCCCGAGCCCTGGGTCTTGCCTGATGGCACCGAGATCAGTCGCATCAGCGTACGCATCTACAACTACGACCCCACGCTGGCCCCCGAAGGCAAGACGGTGATCAGCGTGATGCTCAGCACTCACGAGCACGCCTACTGGGACGACCTACGGCGCGACGATAGAGCGGCCTACGGGAAGGCCAAGAAGGACGTCTCCGACTATCTCGTGCGTTTGCTCGAAGACCGCTACGGCGACATCGAAGGCAAGGTCGAGGCGATCGACGTGACCATCCCCGCCAGCGTGTCGCGGTGGAGCAAAAACTGGGATGGTGCCTACCAGGGCTGGATGCCGGGCGGCTTCTTCGACTCGGGGCCCCTGCCCAAGCAGCTCCGGGGGCTGAAAGACTTCTGGATGACCGGCCAGTGGGTCGAGCCCGGCGGCGGATTGCCTGCAGTTCTGCTCTCGGGGCGTAACGTGGCTCAAGAGATCTGCGCCCAGGCGGGCCTACCTTTCACGGTGCAGAAGCGGCCGTCGGCGGGCGCGGCGGCGGAGGCTTAGAGAGCCACCGCGGCGTCGTGGGGGGCTCGTCCGGCCTCCACGGCGGCTTTCGCGTCCCCGCCAATGGCACTAGGGTGTGGCCCATGAACGGCCGACATCGCACCTCAGGATTCTTGCTCGTTTTCATAACCCTTCACCTCGCCGCCTGCGGCGATGATGGGACCGCCGATGGGGGAGACGGCGGCGCGGACGCCGGCTTGATCGAGATCGTCGATGTCGCGGGGTGTAACCCGCTGGTTCCGGCTGCCTGTCCGTATCCGTTCCCGAACATGATGTTGGTCGACGACGATGCCGCGTCGGCGACTGGGTTTCGCGTGAACCTGCACGCTGGGAACATGGGCTTCGTCCAGGCCGCCCCGTTCAACGTTGGGGCCCTCGGCGCCTACATGAGCCGGGCCGATGGCTTCTCGTTGGGTACGCCGATTCTCACCCACCTCGGGACCGGCGACGTCGACCGGGCGACGCTTCCCTCCTTCGAGGATCTCGGGGCGAGCGTCATGGCCTCGAGCACGGTCCAGCTGATTCACCGTGGCTCGGGAGAGCGGGTTCCCGTCTGGGCCGAGACTGATCTGCGCGCCCTCTCGGATGATGAACGCACGGTCATGATTCGCCCCCAGGGCGGCCTCGACCCGGCGGCGCGGTATGTCGTGGTCATCACCACCGGGGTCAAAGCCACATCGGGCGCCGACCTCGAGGCGAGCGATGCCTACCGCGCCCTCCGCGATGGCGTGCCCACCACCTCGGCCATCGTCGAGGGTATGCGAGCCGAATACGAAGAGCTCTTCACCTTCCTCGAGGCCCAGGGCGTGGCCCGGGCCGATACGCTGCTCGCCTGGGAGTGGGTGACGCACTCCGACGACTTCGCGATGGGGCTGGTCCGGCCTCACGTCGAGCTCGCCCGGGAGGCTGCGACCGACCCCTCGATGATCCCCTGCGACGGCTGCGCTGCCCCGCTTTCCTACGAGATCACCGAGTGTCTCTCGTCCACCATGGCGGACGCGACCGCGACGGGCTGCACCTACGACGATACGCTTCACGCCACCGAGCTCCGGCGGATCACCGGCACCTTCGTCGTGCCCTCGTTTCTCGACCCCGTCACCGGGGTGATCGAGCTCGACGCCGCCGGGGCGCCGCTGCTCAAAGAGACCCTCGAAGCCGAGTTGATCGTGCACGTGCCCGCCTCCCTCGCCGCTGCGGCCCCGGGCACTGCGCCGGTCCTCGTCTTCGGGCATGGGTTGCTCGCCGAGGCGACGGACTACCTGCACCACGACCTCGATGCTGGGGGAGTTCAGGCCCTCGCCAACAGGCTGAACGCGGTCGTCGTCGCGACGCGCTGGGTGGGCCTGTCCAAAGGCGACGAGCCGGCGATCGTCGACATGCTCGGCAACGGCGAGATGTTTCAGCCCCTCGTCGAGGGGCTCGTGCAGTCGATGGTGGCCACCACGCTCTTGCCACCCCTCGCCCGGAGCGATTTCAAGGACGACGCGGTGCTCGGGGCGGCAGGCGGTGCGGGTAGCCTCCTCGATACGAGTCGCGTCTACTACTACGGCATCAGCCTCGGCGGCATCTTCGGGACCGTCTTCGCGGCGCTGTCCTCGGACGTGAAGACCGCCGTGTTGCACGTGCCCACCGGCGCGTTTTCCAATGTCCTACAGCACTCGTATCTCTTCGGGGACTTCCAGAACATCCTGACGTTCCTGCACCAGAGCCGCATCGAGCAGCAGCTCTACCTCGCCTACACCCAGCGCCTCTTCGACCCCGCCGACCCGATCAACTGGGTCCGGCATCTGGGAAGCGAAGGGGCGGTCACGCCCCTCGGCGCCAAGAACTGCCTCTTCCAGGTAGCCTGGGGTGACGCCGCGGCGCCGGACTTCAACGCCTATACGTTTGCGCGCCAGGGAGGCATCCCGCTGGTCGATGCGAGTCCCCACCATCCCTACGGCCTCGAGGCCCTCGCGACCCCCAGCGGACCAGGCGCGACCGCGATGACCATCTTCGATCCGGGCCTCGGGCGACGGGCGCTGCGGAACGACGACGGCGAAACTCCTCCCTATGCCCACGGTTCGATTCGTCGAAATCCGGAGGTTCAGGACCAGATCGTCGCCTACTTCACCGAAGGCACCGAAGGCACGGTCACCGCAAATTGCGGTGGGCCGTGCAACGTGACGCCGGTCCCCGTCGAAGGCGAAGCCACCTACCCCTGACCCTGCTTGGGCTCGAGATGGCGATAGCCGTAGGCGTCATACCAGAGCACCCGGTCCATCACCTGGGCCGCGTCGAGGGGCGCCGCCTGGTGGACCCTGGCGATGGCGATGAGTTCCCCTTCGTGCTCCCGGACGATGGCGTGGAACGCGTCGAGGGCTGGCAGAAAGTGTTCGGGACCCGCGGTCGGTGAGCCATCGGTCTCCGGTTTGGCCACGCCGCCGGTGAGCACGTGGACGGCTGCGTCGTCCATCAGCGGCACCGTCTCCGGGACGAGCAACGCGAGGACCTTGCTGATGGCGGCCACGCCGTGGCCGTCGATCGCCAGGGCCGTGACGCTCGCTGCGAGGGCGTCCCGGACCTCGTCCCCCGCCTCGAGGTATGCGTCCGTTCCCACGGGGAGCTGGTCCAGGAGGGTCTCGAAGTGGCCGAGCAGGGGATGGGTCAGCCACGTGTGAAAGACCTTCGAGGTCGTCTTGTTGTTGACCATCCAGCTGGCCGGAAGCGCAGCGGGGAGCAGGTCGATGGGGGTGACCCCGGCGGCCCGGGCCCGGCGAAAAGATGCGGCGGCGAGATCGTAGCCGAATGCCCCGGGGAGCGTCGCCCTGCGCCGCAGCTTTTCGGCCCCATTGGAAATTGTGTAGCCCATGGGCGGAAGACTACCGGATTCGCTGCGATCGCGATCTACGCCAAGAACGATGACATCACCGTCCTTCCTCGGGCAAGATGGGTCTTCTTCAGGGGACTATGAGCTCAGTCATCGGGATAGACCTCGGCACGACCAACTGTTGCGTGGCCGTCTTGCGCGACTTCGCCCCAGAGGTGATAGCGAATCGCCAGGGCTACAAGACCACGCCGTCGATGATCGCCATCACCGAGGATGGCAAGCGCATCGTCGGCCAGCTCGCGTCACGGCAGCGGGTGACGAACCCCCACCACACGATCTACGCCTCCAAGCGCCTCATCGGTCGTCGGTGGGACGATAAGGAAGTCCAGCACGCGCTCAAGCATGCGGCGTATCAGGTCATCCCCGGCCCCCACGACGACGTGCGTCTCATGATCCGCGGAGAGGAGTTCTCGGTCCCCGAGATCAGCGCGATGCTCCTCCAGGAGATGCGCGTCATTGCCGAGGAGTATCTCTCGGAGCCCGTCGACCAGGCGGTCGTCACCGTGCCCGCCTATTTCAACGACGGCCAGCGCCAGGCGATCCGTGATGCGGGGCTCATCGCGGGCCTGGACGTGCTGCGTATCTTGAACGAGCCCACCGCCGCCGCCCTCGCGTACGGATTCGGGAAGGGCGATGCCAAGACCATCGCGGTCTACGACCTCGGCGGCGGCACCTTCGATATTTCGATTCTCGAGCTGCGTGGCGGTGTCTTCGAGGTCAAGTCGACGAGCGGAGACACCTTCCTCGGGGGGGAGGACTTCGACGGTCGGATCATCGATCATCTCTGCGAGATCT
>Ga0164313_10001864_pt1 | contig 18899 bp, 16 predicted proteins | sample GuaBasSedimGuay4_FD_113735 | JGI IMG/M metagenome (GOLD analysis project Ga0164313, IMG submission 113735) | Subseafloor sediment microbial communities from Guaymas Basin, Gulf of California, Mexico - Guay4, Core 4569-4, 0-3 cm | ecosystem: Environmental > Aquatic > Marine > Hydrothermal vents... | reverse complement strand
TATTGTAGGTGTTATTATTATTTTGAGAAGAAATTATAAGAACTCTCATTTTATGCACATTAAAGACAAGATTGATGCCGAGGAGCATCATAAGATTAATATTACCTTGTCAGAGGAAGTGACTTTTCTAAATAAAGCAGCTATCCTGGCCGAATTAAGTAGAATTGAGCCTGACAGCATGGTAACAATTGACATGTCTAAATCACATAGCATAGACTATGATGTGTTAGAAATTATCGATAATTTTCAACGCACCTCCCCGGAAAATAATATATCTTTAACTCTAATTGGTAGGGGTACAAGAGAAATAATTGACTATTAAAAATTAAGAAACATGAGAACACATACAGAAGAATCACAAAAAAATATAACACCGGAAATTGCCCTCCAATATTTAAAAGAAGGTAATACGAGATTTGTTAACAACTTAAAGGTTCATAGAAACCTTCTGGAGCAAGTAAATGAAACGAGTAGCGGTCAGTTTCCATTTGCGACAATCCTCAGCTGTATTGATTCGAGAGTGTCTGCAGAACTGATTTTCGATCAGGGACTCGGAGATATCTTTAGTATTAGAGTAGCAGGAAACATTGTAAATGAAGACATCTTGGGGAGCATGGAATTTGCTTGCAAGGTAGCAGGGTCTAAGCTTATAGTTGTACTTGGTCATACCAGGTGCGGAGCTGTAAACGGAGCTGTCGGAAAGGTTGAAATGGGAAACCTGACCAACCTATTGAAAAAAATAGGGCCAGCTATTGAATCAGTACAAGGTAATTCTGCTATCAAGGATTCAGGTGATGAATTTTTAGATGCAGTTGTAACTCAAAATGTCTCAAATGCTGCAGCAGAAATTATGGCTAAAAGCGAAATTCTTTCTCAAATGGTATTAGATGGAGAAATAGCTATAACCCAGGGCGTTTATGATGTAGATACCGGCAAGGTAGATTTCTACTAGTCTCAATATTCTATTTATACAATATTCAATGGTTTCGTGGATTCTTACTAGTTTTGATATCCATGGAATCATTGATTAGTTTTCTTAAAAAAGCTCTAACTACAGAGCTTCCCGGGCAGGATGCACAGGCGATAATGATGCCGACTTTGTCGGATAGAAGCAGATTCTCTTTAGAAGCAAAAAAAGGTGCAAGGCCTGGAGGCGTAATGATCCTATTCTATCTGAAAGATGAGGAGATATACTTCCCTCTTATCCAAAGGCCGGACTACGATGGCGTCCATGCAAAGCAAATGAGTTTCCCGGGAGGTAAGAAAGATGATGAAGACGAGTCACTGATAATAACTGCAATAAGAGAGACTAATGAGGAAATAGGTGTTGAGTCAGGTAAAATTGAAGTTATAGGCTCACTATCCGAGCTTTATATTATCGCTAGCAATTTTAATGTTTTGCCAACGATCGGAATATTTGGCGGGCTGCCTGATTTTCTTGCAGATGAGCATGAAGTTGATGAAGTAGTTGAAGTAAAGCTGACAGATTTAATGGATGATGCAAAGCAGAAAGAAAAACCAATGACTATATTGCAAGGAATTACAATTAACGCTCCATATTTTGATTTAAATGATAAGGTTGTCTGGGGAGCTACTGCGATGATCTTGTCTGAACTAAAACAAATTTTGCAACCATTTTATAAAAACTAATAGGTTGGATCAACACTAATTATTTTACCCTAAATGGAAGAACATCTATCTAATGAAGCCTTAATAACTAACGACGCTATAGTATTAGGACTTCTTATGGCAATCTTGATGATCATTTTTAAGACATCAAATAGCAAACGACCCGTTTTTGCAAAGTTCTATAAATATGTACCGGCATTATTGCTATGTTATTTTGTGCCTTCAATATTTAACTCGATGGGAGTTATTAATGGTGAAGAAAGCAAACTGTATTTTGTTGCCTCCCGCTATCTGCTACCGGCAAGTTTAGCATTGCTAACTATTAGTGTTGACCTAAGCGAGATAAGAAAACTCGGGTTTAAAGCAATCATCATGTTTTTTGCCGGCACCGTGGGTATAATATTAGGCGGTCCAATTGCTATATTAATAGTGTCAGCTATAGCCCCTGATGTAGTCGGCGGCATAGGCCCGGATGCTGTCTGGCGCGGAATGACAACCATTGCCGGTAGCTGGATCGGAGGAGGAGCCAATCAGGCAGCAATGTATGAGATGTTTAAACCAAGCAATGACCTTTATTCAACGTCAATAGCCGTTGATGTTATCGTAGCAAACATATGGATGGCCTTTTTACTATATGGCGCTGCCCGATCGGCAAGAGTGGATAAATTCTTTAATGCGGATGCTTCAGCAATAGAACATGTGAAAGAAAGAGTAGAGGCGTATAGATCTAAGATTGCGAAGATTCCTTCATTAAGTGACACTATAACTGTTCTTGCTGTAGGTTTTATTGCCATGGCCATTGGGCATATAGTTGCCGGCCTATTAGCACCATTTCTGGAAGAAAATTATCCTATTTTAATTAATTATAGCTTAACGAGTCCTTTCTTTTGGTTAGTTATTACGGCTACCTTAGTCGGCCTATTCCTGTCGTTTACTAAAGCAAAAGAACTTGAAGGTGTAGGAGCTTCGAGAGTAGGAAGTGTGATGATCTATATACTCGTTGCTACCATTGGTATGAAAATGAACGTTCTTGCCATTTTAGATAATCCCGGGTATTTCTTGGTAGGCGGATTATGGATGGTAGTTCATGTAACAATCCTCATTACAGTAGCCAAACTTATAAAAGCACCATTTTTCTTCGTTGCTGTTGGCAGTCAGGCTAATGTAGGTGGGGCAGCTTCGGCGCCGGTTGTGGCCGCGGCATTTCATCCCTCACTAGCTCCAGTAGGTGTATTGTTGGCGGTTCTAGGGTATACTCTAGGCACAGTTGGCGCTTATTTCTGTGCTATCTTAATGCAAATTGCTGCCCATTAATTGTCCTCCGAATTAAGGCCTTATTAACAGTTTCTATATTACCTTTGTGATCCGGTTTACATAGCGCGAATCTTAAAATAATTACTATGAAATTTCTGTTTTCGATGTCCCTCACAGGGGCCTTGTTGTTAGTTTTTGCCATAACAATTGGCACAGCCACATTTATAGAAAATGATTTTGGAGCAGCATCAGCGCAAGCTGTTGTATATAAGGCACTGTGGTTTGAGTTACTACTTGCCTTGATGGTGGCGAATATGATAGGTGTAATATTTGTTCGTAAGCTATACGTCAAGGAAAAATGGGGTAGCCTATTATTTCACGTTGCTTTTATTATTATTCTTCTCGGAGCTGCTATCACTCGATTTACAGGTCAGGAAGGGCTAATGCATATCCGTGAAGGACAAACAGCCAGCAGTTTTCTTACGGATGAAACCTATGTTTCGGGAACTGTACTGGTAGGAGATGATAAGGTAGATTTTAGTGAAAAGGTATTATTTGTGCCGATAAAGAAATCTAGCTTTAGCGAAGAGATAAGCATTGGAGATATTGAAACTTCTATTAATCTGATTAAACATATACCTAATGCTCAGGAGATAGTAGAAACTAACCCAGAAGCAGGAGAGCCTATTCTTACTATTGTAACCGCCGGTGCTAATGGAGGTAGAGAAAACAGGTATTTAAGAAGTGGTCAGGTACTAAATCTCAATAATTTGATCATTGGCTTCGATGCTGAAGAACAAGTAGCTATTAATATTAAGCTTACTCCCTCAGGCCTGAAGATGTTATCAGTGCTCCCTGTACATGCATTCAGTATGGATACGCAGGAGCGAAGTATTATTAAGTCAGACAGTCTGGTTAGTGCTCCATTCAGGCACCTCCTAACGGCTAATAATATCAACTTTGTATTAAGTGCCTTTAACCCTCAAGGGCAAATTATGCTTGTATCTGCTCCGGCAGGGAATACTCAGGGGACTATTGATGCTTTGGTATTTTTAGTTAAACAAGGAGAGGATGAGCAAGAAGTAGTAATTAAAGGTGGCAAAGGAATGGCCGGTACGCCCCAATTTGTTAATGTGGGAGAAGCAAACCTAATGCTCGCATATGGTTCAAAAAAGCTAAGTGTACCATTTAGTGTTAAACTCGATGATTTTCAATTAGATAGATACCCTGGATCAAATAGCCCATCTTCTTACGCCAGTGAGGTTACGGTAATAGATGGAGAAACGGAATTTCCTTTTAGGATATACATGAATAATATATTATCGCATAGAGGCTATCGGTTATATCAGTCGTCGTACGATCAGGACGAAAAGGGGACGGTATTGTCTATCAATAAAGATAAGCCCGGCACATATGTTTCATATGCAGGATATCTGCTATTGTCTATCGGGCTCCTATTTATACTTTTCAATAAACGCAGCCGCTTCACTCTATTATCCTCGATGATTGATGATATACATAAAAAAAGAGCAGCAATGTCCATTTCTTTAATAGTATTTTTATTTGCTTCTCTTAATGTTCAAGCGCAAAGAGAGGTACTTGAAAACGATTTTATCCCTACTGTAGCCCAGGCAGAGAGCCTCGCTACCCTGGTCTATCAAACAAATGATGGGCGTATGGCTCCACTGCACTCCCTGGCCAGCGATCTATTACGGAAAGTTTATAAAAGCTCTACTTATGAAGGATTAACATCAAGTCAGGTTTTACTTGGCATGATGGCAAGCCCATATACATGGCAGGGCAAGCCTATTATTGAGGTGAAGAATGAGGTAGTGCAGGGAATGCTGGGAATTGATGGTAAATATGGCAGCTATAACGATTTTTTCAATGAAGAAGGAAGGTATAAACTAAACGATGCTATTAGTGCAGCATATGAGAAAAAACCTTCTACACGAAGTCAGTTAGATAAAGACCTGATGAAAGTTGATGAAAGAATAAACATAACTTTCATGGTTTACCGTGGCGATTTACTTAAAATATTTCCGGTACCTAATGACCCTGAGAATCGCTGGGTTTCGCCATCTGCTGAAGATACTTACAGTCTTACAGGCGAAGATTCTGTTTTTGTACGCATGGGCTTTCATCATTATATTGCCCAATTGGTTGAGGGGAAAGATAGTGCCAATTTCATATTAAATGGCATTAAAAATTATCAGAAAAAATATGGCGCAGAAGTACTGCCATCGACAACAAAGACTAATCTGGAAATAAGCTTTAATAAGCTTAATATTTTTGAGAGACTTTTCCCTTTCTACCTTTATACAGGGTTCTTTCTGTTAATAATCACCTTCATTAAGATCTTTAAACCTAAGGCAAAGCTCAAATACATGGTATGGAGTGGGCAGGGCCTTATTATTTTAGGTTTTATAGTGCATACCTTAGGCCTGGCCTTACGCTGGTACGTCTCAGGACATGAACCATGGAGTAATGGCTATGAATCAATGATTTATATTGCCTGGGCAACCCTATTGGCTGGATTATTATTTAGTCGTAAGTCTGAGATGACTTTGGCGGTAACTGCAATGATGGGTGGTATTATTCTTTTGGTAGCTCACCTTAGCTGGATGGACCCGGAAATTACAAATCTGGTTCCGGTACTTAAATCATACTGGTTAACTGTTCACGTGGCAACAATTGTAGCTAGCTATGGATTTCTTGGATTAGGGGCTTTATTAGCTTTTGTAAACCTGTTTAGCTTCATTATGAAAAGAAAAAGTAATGCTATTAAACTGGATCTTTCGATTAAAGAGCTAACGTACGTAATAGAAATGACCTTGACATTTGGTCTAATATTATTAACCATCGGTAACTTTCTAGGTGGTATTTGGGCGAACGAATCCTGGGGTAGATATTGGGGCTGGGATCCAAAGGAAACCTGGGCCTTGGCGTCAATCATATTTTATTCATTTGTTCTGCACATGAGATTCATTCCGGGGTTGCAAAGCTTATATGCCTTTAACCTGGCTTCTTTAATTTCTTATGCATCCATCTTAATGACCTATTTTGGAGTTAACTTCTACTTGTCAGGGCTGCACTCTTATGCTGCCGGAGATCCGGTGCCGATACCTACATTTGTTTACTACACTGTTGCAGTAGTTGCAGTAGTTGGTATTTGGGCATACTTTAATAATGAAAGACTTAAACCTAAAGGAGTTAAAGAAGATAAATAGCTAACACCGTATTAGCTAAGAATATACTTTTATAGCCGAATTCATCACCGTGATCTTTAGTGGTGAAGTCAATATCTGTTCGTCGATTTCACCATCAACATGAGCAACAGTATTCGAGAAACTTAGTTCAGCGTTTTCCAGGACATAGTTCTGGTAATATTTTGATGGTTTTAGCTTGCCCTGATAACCCATAATAAAAAGGCGGATTAGTTTAAAAAAGGGAGGCTTCCTAATTACTACTAAAGTTAGTTTACCATCATTGTGGTTGGCTTCCGGGGCTATCTTAAATCGGTTGCCAAACTCTGAGCCATTTGCAATGGCTATTATAAATGCCTTGCCATTATTACTAAAATTATCAGCATTAACCTTATAATCAAACTCCTTATACCTGATCAATTCTCGAAGAATAAGCTTCATATAAGAAAATAGGCCTCTGTTTTTACTGTTGTTAAATAGTTTAGCCACGTGGCCATCAAAACCCAAGCCCCCTACATTAATAACAATTCTGTCATTTACATAGATAACATCAATGGGTTTTGGGAGAGTATTTTCTATTAAACTAAAAGCTTCTCTGCAGTCCTGCGGTATACCAAGATGATAGGCAAGGCCGTTTCCTGATCCCAATGGAATAATGCCCAGCGAAGTTTCTGAGCCTAAAATACCTGAGGCAACTTCATTGATAGTGCCATCACCGCCTACCGCAATAATGGCTTCATAATCATTTTTTGATTGGCCGGCTAACTCTTTGGCATGACCCGGATATTTAGTTTCTACCAGGTGATATTCTGGTGTGGCAGCTAATTCTATAGCAAATTCAGCAAATTCCTTGCGTTTTGCTAGTTTTCCCGATGTGGGGTTTACTATAAATAGAAATCGCCCAGCCATTGATAGGTTTTAGATTGGTTATTTTTTGCCTCGACGTTTCTTTTCAGGAGCTTTCTCAGCTAATTCAATACATTGTTCAAGTGTCAGCGACTTAGGGTCAGTTCCTTTAGGGATTTTCACGTTCTTCTTACCAGCTTTTATGTAAGGACCATAGCGTCCATTTAATACCTGGATGTCAGGATTTTCCTTGAAAACTGTAATAAATCTTTCTGCATCAGCTTTACGCTTAGCTTCAATTAGTTCAATGGCTCTTGACTCTATAATTGTATAGGGGTCGTCTTCTTTGGTTAAAGAGGCGAATTTGCCATCATGCTTCACATAAGGGCCAAACCTGCCAATTGCAACAGTTATTGGTAGGCCCTCATATATGCCGGCTTCACGCGGTAATTTAAAGAGCTCCAAGGCATCTTCCAGGGTTATTTTTTCTAGTAGCTGGTCACTAAGAAGGCTGGCAAATCTTGGTTTTTCAGCACCTTCCTCATCAGATGATTCGCCTATTTGCACTAGTGGTCCAAATCTTCCTAAACGAGCAAATACTGGTTTCCCACTGGCAGGATCAATTCCCAGGTCGCGTCCTTGTGGACGTTCCACATCAGCAGTCTTTTCAACTTTTTCGTGAAATGGTTGATAGAAAGACTCAATCATTTGTGCCCAATCATTCTTGCCATTGGCAATCTTATCGAACTCTTCTTCAACATTAGCAGTAAAGGAGTAGTCAACTATATTTGGGAAATGTTCCACCAGAAAGTCATTAACAATTATACCTATGTCTGTTGGGAACAGCTTATTTTTTTCGGCGCCGGAATTTTCGCTTTCCAGTGTGCTTTTTATGCCATCCTGGTTTAAAGTAATAAGGTTATAATTACGAGGCTTGCCATCTCTGGATTCTTTTACCACATAATTTCGTTTAGTAATTGTAGAAAGCGTAGGAGCATAGGTAGAGGGTCTGCCTATACCCATCTCTTCTAATTTTTTAACCAGACTAGCTTCGGTAAACCTTGCAGCGTGGCGCGAAAATGTTTCGCGTCCGGTCATTTCTAAAAAATTCAATGGCTGGCCAATAGTTAAAGGAGGTAACATGTCTTTACTTACACTGCCGTTGCCATTCTCTTCATCTGTGCTTTCAATATATACTTTTAAAAACCCTTCGAATTTTATTACTTCACCATTACTTACCAACACCTCTTCGGCAGTTGAGATTCCTATGGTAGCGGTGGTTTTTTCTAGTTCTGCATCTGCCATCTGCGAAGCAATGGCTCTTTTCCATATTAGTTCATACAAGCGAGTCGACTGATTATCTATGCCTGCACTATGGTTGGCAAAGTTTGTTGGTCTGATGGCTTCGTGAGCCTCTTGAGCAGAGGCAGACTTGGTTTTGTACTGCCTTACCTTAACAAAATTTTCGCCATAGGCCGTAGAGATCTCTTTAGTAGCGCCCGAAATGGCCTCTCCTGAGAGTATAGTAGAATCAGTTCTCATATAGGTGATTAAACCTTTTTCATAGAGTTGCTGCGCCAACCTCATAGTCTGTGCTACAGAATAACCAAGCTTACGAGAAGCCTCTTGCTGCAGGGTAGAAGTTGTAAAAGGTGCTGTAGGAGACTTTTTAGCTAGTTTGCTTTCCAGGTTGGCGATAGAAAATTCTGCCCCTTCACACTTTTCAAGAAAGGCCTGAGCCTCCTCAATAGCAGTGAATTTCTTAGAAAGCTCGCCTTTTAACTGTTCGCCTGTATCTAAAGTGAAGAGGGCAACAACTTTATAGGCGGAGTTGACTTTAAAGCTATCAATCTCACGCTCTCGCTCAACCACAAGCCTGACAGCTACAGATTGCACTCTACCGGCTGATAACCCGGTTTTAATTTTTCGCCATAAAATGGGAGAAAGCTCAAAACCAACGAGCCTGTCCAGGATTCGTCTGGCTTGTTGGGCATTAACCAATTCCATGTCAATATCTCTAGGCGATTCTAATGCTTTAAGTACTGCATTTTTAGTAATCTCCCGAAAGACTATTCTCTTTGTTGAGGCTTCATCTAACTTAAGTGCTTCTGATAAATGCCATGCTATGGCTTCTCCTTCACGGTCATCATCACTTGCTAGATAGACAGTCTCAGCACTCTTGGCTAATTTCTTTAGGTTCTTTATTACCTCTTTCTTGTCTTTACTTACTTCATACTTCGGTTTAAAACCATTCTCCTTATCAATGGCATCATCACCTTTCGGTAAATCCCGAACATGACCATAACTGGAAGCTACAGTAAAATCCTTTCCTAAAAACCCTTCAATTGTACCAGCCTTAGCTGGTGACTCTACGATTACTAAATTCTTTGGCATAAACCCGAAATGTGATTTGTCTAAATCTCGAAAGTGCCAAATATCTAAAAAATTTAATTAAATATTGCTTTCTGGGTTGGCATACCTTCTGATTTCTTATATTTATAATCATTAATGTACTTAGAACAATGTCAAAAACCCTCTATTTAATACGTCACGCTAAAGCACAGCAACAATCTATAGACAATAGAGACTTTAGTCGCGAACTCGCGGATAGAGGTATGCGGGATGCCAGTTTGGTAGGATCTTACTTCAAGCAACATGGATATTCGGTGGATATGTTTATTAGTAGTCCGGCGGCAAGGGCCCTTGTAACAGCTGAACTTATGGCGCAGCAGATAGAATATAGGCTAGAAGCTATTCATACAAATGAAGAATTGTATATGGCCTCTGTCAGAACATTTCTTCAGGTTGTGAATCAGCTTAAAGACGAATGGGAGAGTGTTGCTATTGCCAGCCACGACCCAACAGTTACTTATTTGGGAGAACATTTATCAAATGCGGAGGTAGGGCATATGCCTACAGGAAGTGTTATGGTTATTAAGTTTGATACTGATCATTGGGCAGAGATATCAGAAAATACAGGTTCTTTAGAGGAATTTATTACACCTCGTAAGATAAAAGACGGAGAACAATAGCTTGCATGTATTTTGAATGTCCAACATTTTATTTTTTTTGATCAAAACCAATCCCTTGTTGCAAGGCATTTATTTTCTTTTATATTTGATATTTCGACATAACATAACTAATCGTGGATATAGGTAAGTTTTTAGAATCAGTGATGATCAGTTTTGGTGATGCCATGTGGGGTACACCATTGGTGATTTTATTATTAGGCGGAGGTGTATTTTTCTTTTTTTACTCGCGTTTTGTTCAGTTCAAGCATTTTGGCCATGCAATTAATGTATTAAGAGGCAAATATGATGATCCTGATGAAGAAGGTGAAATAAGTCATTTTCAAGCCTTATCAACGCACCTTGCCGCTACTGTGGGTATGGGGAATATAAGTGGTGTAGCTGTAGCCATACTGGTTGGTGGGCCGGGCGCAATTTTCTGGATGTGGGTAAGTGCCTTTTTCGGTATGGCTACCAAGTTCTACACCTGTAGCCTGGCAATCATGTATCGGGGAAAAGATTCATCCGGAGATCTTCAAGGGGGGCCTATGTATGTTATTCGTGAAGGATTAAGTAAGAAATGGTATTGGTTAGCTGTTTTATTTAGCGTTGCTGGTATGGTAGGGGTTCTGCCTATTTTCCAGGCAAATCAATTAACTCAGGTAATTCATGATGTTGTCTTGCAGCCTTTGGGAATGGGCGATAGTTACTTTACTACTTCCTGGTTTTCGATAAGAACCTCTGATTTGTTTACCGGTATATTTTTAACCATAGTAGTAACGGCTGTGATTTATGGTGGTATAAAAAGGGTAGGTACAGTGGCAGGTAAATTAGTACCGGTAATGGTAGTCGTATATTTTGTGACTGTAATGATAATTATTGCCATGAATTATCAGCAGGTACCCGCTATGTTTGCCCTTATTTTTACTGATGCTTTTACTGGCAATGCCGTTTTGGGTGGTGCAGTTGGCTCGGTAATATTAATTGGAGCGCAAAGGGCAGCATTTTCTAATGAGGCAGGTATTGGTACAGCTCCTATGGCCCATGGTGCGGCTAAGACTAATGAGCCCATAAGAGAAGGCCTGGTAGCCATGATTGGCCCGGCAATTGATACACTGGTGGTTTGTACGCTTACAGCAATAACTATTTTGCTGACAGATACCTGGCATACAACATCAAGAGAGGGAGTGTCGGTTACCTTACAGGCATTTGATACTGCAATACCTTACGGTGGCTACATTCTGGCATTATGTGCATTTATCTTTGCCTTAACATCCTTATTCTCACTATCTTATTACGGCGAAAAATGTTATTCCTTCCTTTTTGGGGCACATAGGAAGAAGCAATATATCTTACTTTATATCACAAGCATTATCATTGGCTCTGTAGCTTCACTAAAAGCTATAATGAGCTTAATCGATGGTATGTATGCTACCATGGCCATACCAACAATGATTTCTGCACTTATTCTGGCCCCTCGAGTTATGGAGGAGGCAAAGAAATATTTCGCTAAAATGAAATTAGAAAAATCGACTTAAAAAAGACCTTCATAGAGAAATTCACTAACAGGCCGGGCAGTTTCAAAGGTATCAGTAATTTTCTTGATTAGATCATCCCTATATATAGATGTAATCGGCCAACTAGTGAAAAAGTAAAACTGCTTATTATACAGCAGTGGTTGTTGTAGGGCATCAGTATCAAAATTTTTTGGTATTCGTTTATTTTTTTCACCCTTAATATCAGTAAAGGTTTTCGTAAACTTAGGACTAGAAATCAGGCTTTGAAATTCATCCATGTTATGAGATATATGCGAGCGAACATTAAATAACTGCTTAGAATCAAGCTGATATAAGCCACTATAAATTCGCATGTCATCGGGTGTAATTTCAATATAGATACCGGGTATTGTTTTATCTTTTCTGCCACCAGGCGATATTATTGCTGACACATTGGTTTTGTATGGGATCTTATTTTTGCTAAAGCGAACATCTCTGTAAATTCTAAATATAGCATCTTTAGGTGCAATTGGCAGGCTCTCAAAATAAGGATTCATAGCCTCAATTAGATCACCAATGAATACCTCAAAAGGATCTTTTACCACCGATATGTACTGTGCCTTATTATCATTAAACCATTCTCGATTATTGTTTTTCTTAAGGTTACTTAAGAACTTAATGGTTTCTTTAGTAAAATAGGCCATATTACTACTTCGCCAGCCGAGCAATGAAATTTACAAAGTTATCAGCATCATAGCTTGCCATGCCAATTTTTTTATAGGCAATAAAGCCATCCTTGTCAAGGACAAATGTTGCCGGAATGCCTTTTGACTCATATACTTTAGGAATCCGGCTGGCATTTGGAAAATAGATAGGGAATGAAAATTTTTTCTTCTTTAGAAATTTTTTCACCTTATCTTCTTTGTTTTCCACGTTAATCATCACAAATACTACATCAGGATTGTCCTTATAAATTTCATACAGGCCATCGATGCTGGGCATTTCAGCAACGCAAGGAGCGCACCATGTAGCCCAAAAGTTTATAAATACAACTTTGCCTCTTAGATCTTCAAAATTTAAGGATTCACCTTCTAATTGATCGAGAGTAAAGTCATAAGCTGCTTTGGTTTTTTCACTTGCAACCTCAGTATTAGGATTAGCAATTCCTGTTGCCAGAACCATCCTCTGTGCAAATGCAGCTACATCTGTATGTAGACCCGTTAGATATAGGGTGAGTAATACTCCGGCAAAAATTGCCCAGTCCCTAATCTCTTTTTTAACCTTTTTAGACGCCATGATCAATAAAATTGTGTATAAAGGTAACGTTTATAGTGCTGTTTAGTTCCTGGAATTGATAAATACTCGTGAACTTCAATTTGTCATATAAGTAATTTTGTATATTTACTTTGTGAAATTTTGTCTTGGATGAAGCATATATTATTAATAACAGCTATACTTTTTTCTTCATTAGTCCCTGGTTTTTCGCAGAAAGTAAAATACAAAGAATTGTTTTTTTTACTTAAAGCAGAAAATTATACAGATGCAGATCATTATTTGCGCATCTTCCTTAAAGAAGAGCCCGAGCACCCTAATGCCAATTATTATATGGGAAGGATGCTTCAAAGCTATTTAACTGAACAAGATATGTTAAATAGTAGTGCCCGCGTAATTGAATTAGCGGACTCCTCACTTCTCTATTATGGTAAAGCATTGAATTTAACTACAGAAAAATTCATCAAGAAGAGAGATGAATATTATGTTGATTTTAAAAGGAGAGATATTCGAACAGGAAAATTTACTGTAAAAATCAGTGATATTCAGCTTGATATAGAGCAAAGAATGGCGGCTGTTAAGAAGTACAAGTCTGACGTCTCCAAAATGATATTACATTTTAATTCTGCAGTCAGCCTTTATGATAGTACAATTAGCTATTACCTAAGCATTGTTGAAGGAGCTGGCTCGACAAATGTTTTATATTTCAACACCGGACCCGATGAGTTACAATTGCTCAGGAAGTTAGCAGCCCGTTATGACTCATCTGTATTCCATTTACAGACCTTTCAAGCTCTAATGAAAGAATTGGGCACTAAGGCTGTCACGCAGAAATTTGTAGAAAGCACTATTGAGATATACCCTTTAGACACAGTAGCAAAGCCGGATTTCTATTCTGAGACTGTTGAGGTTTGGAATTATAATGAATGGGCTAAAAGCGCTGAAGATGTGATACTAAAGCAGGTATACCCTCTTAAAAAGCGGATGCTAGCATTTGATTTGAAGTTAAAAGAGCTACATGATACAATCATTAATGATTCTCTCGATGCAAGACCGGAAATATTTAGGCTGGCAACAGAAAATGTAGCCAGAGATATTGAAGACTTTGATGATTCATCGTTACCGGCAGCAATATATAATTATCGAATTGCGGAGATCAACCTTCATTCTGCGATCAATTATTGGTACAATATTGTAGCAGATACTTCTCATGTAGGTGTAAAATTAGATGTGTTAGACGATTTAAGTAAACAGCAACGTGGCAATGCGAAACTTTTGAAAAGTTTACAGGAATCGAATAATGGTTATGAAAGGCTTGTTTTTAGTGAGTTTATTACTGAAAGATATCAGGATGAAAATGGGATAGAAGAATTTATTGCTGCTCAGACTGCCGACGTATATAACGATAGTTTACTATTAGCAACTTTGCATGACGAAGTTATGGAAGAAGATAAATATGCATATTGGCATAATGAAAGTATCGTTCTAGAAGCTGGCAGCCAAATAAGTAACCCTGATTCGTCTAAGTATTCTACAGTAATGATTAACCCTCTGTCTGAAAGAGATATGGGCTTTTATGCCTGGATGGAAAAAGCAGATTCGTTAGCTTTAGCTTTTAGCATCTCACCGTCCAGCAGGACCTTGGATACGCTTTATACTATACCTATAAACTCTTTGGTAGCAGGAAATAAGGATATACTTGATCTTAAGTTTATGTCGGATTCGCTTGCCACTCAAGAGCGCGTTTGGGTACTAAACTCTACAGAACTTGATGTAGACTCCAGCTACCAGATACAGGTGTTTACTACCCACCTTTCTCGAGGAGCAGGATGGAATAAAGAATTTAGTGTTAAGGAAATACCAAATGCTATAAAATTCCTGCAGGACAGGCAGAAAATAGCGCTATTAGGAATTAATGAGGAAACAATATTATTGCTCAATGCGAATGGGGAGGAAGAAGAAGTCTTAGAAACAGAACTAGAAACAGAAACAGAAGGAGGAGAGCAATAGGAATACTTCTTTCTGTATTTGTAACTTTTTATCTACTTCATGTATTTCCTGATCATCGCCCATTCGAACAATGCAGGGAAAAAGCGTTGCATAATATAGGTGAGCTTTCCTAAAAGCGACAAAGTTTGCTTGTACTTACGGTGTTCTATGCCATTAACAAAAATCCTGGCAATTTCTTGCATAGGCATACGTTTAAATTGCTTCCGAACAGGCATTTTTTGAATCTTGCCATCATGATTTAAAAATGTTTTGTTCTCATCATTTTCGGCAAAACCTACATAATTAATTCCAACATGAACGCCTGTTCCTGCAAGCTCTATTTTTAAGGATTGTACCAAAGCGGTTAATGACATTTTTGTAGCCGAATAAGCAGAATATTCAGGGAGTCCCATAAATCCGGCAATACTGCCGGTAAAAACAACACTTCCTTTAGATTTCTTAAGATGAGATAGAGCAGCTTTGGTGGGGAAAAGAACTCCCAGGATGTTCGTGTGGAAAACTTTCTCAAAAACTTCGGGGGAAGTGTTTTCTATGGTACCTTCCATTGCCAGGCCGGCATTGTTTACGAGAATATTAATTGCTCCATACTTTTCAATGGTTTCCTCAACTAGTTTTTCACAGTCTTTGTAGTTGCCTACATCTCCTTGTACAGCTAATATGTCATACCCAGCAGACTTCAGCTCTGAAGCTGCGCTTGCAAGCCTTTCAGGATCACGACCATTTAAAACTACCTTTACATTTTTTTTAGCTAGAGCAATAGCTATGGCCTTGCCAATACCCATACTAGAGCCGGTAATAATTGCTACTTTGTTATCTAATTTTAAGTTACTCATTCTATTTGTCCAGATAACCGTTTTCTTTAAACCAATCAAAGGCTTCCCTGACGGCAATTTTAATTGGGGTTTGCGGCAGGTTTAATTCTTTTACTGCTTTTGCAGCAGTATAGTAGTTAGTTTCATTGCCTAATCTGGCAACCGTATAGCTAACTAAAGGCGGCTTGCCGGTTATATAGGCTAGTGCTTGCGAAATAAGTCCATAGGCAAGAATAAATGGCTTGGGAATAAATAGCTTAGGAGGTTTTATTGCCAATTCCTTAGCAACCAAATGGTTAAATTCATCATAAGTTAAATTCTCATTAGCCATAATATAACATTCTCCATTTCTTCCCATCGAAAGGGCATTACAGGCTGCGATAGCTACATCCTTTACATAGATAAAATTTCTTCCACTAGAGGTATAGCCCGGTATTTTCTGATGGTACAGCGCCAATAAAAGCTCTCCGCTACTAGGCTTCGTATCATACGGCCCTAACATAAATGTTGGATTTATGATTATTGCGTCTAATCCATGATTTTTAACATGATCCAGTATTGCCTCTTGTGCTTGCAACTTGGAATCTATATAATCAAGTCCAAATTTGCTGGCCGTAGAGGGAGTATCTTCGTTACCCGGATTAGCCTTCGTGCCATTGCCAAAAGAGTTAGCTGAGCCAATAGAAACCAATCGTTTGATTTTAGCTTTTTCTGCTGCGTTAATTATATTTAATGTGCCATTATAATTTACCTGCCGGACAATTTCAGACCGTAGTGGCCAGATAGAAGTATTGGCTGCAGTATGAATAATATAATCACAGCCTTGTGCTGCCAATTCAACTTCATCTGCATTTAGCAGATCTCCATATACCTTTTCTACCGGAAGCTCATCAAGGGTTTGCAACGTTCTTCCTTTTTGTAAAAATCCGCGAACTTCAAAATCTCTATCAAGGAGTTCTCTGATGATATTGTTTCCTAAGAAACCATCAGCTCCTGTTACCAGTACCTTCATTATGCCAGGATATTTTTAGTTTCCATTAAAAATTACAACTTTTAAAAAATGTTGTTATGCTCTTAACAACTTTTGGGCAACATTTTGCCATTAAAGGATATTAAGTCATCTAAGCGGATAGCTTTACCATTTTCAAGTACCATATACTCAACCTTATCCTTTATTATCAATGTCTGAATTGTGGCTTCCATTTTCACAATACAGTTGTCTTTCATGTATTTAATAGAAGAAGCTTGTTTAAGCGTAGCTGCCTCTTCTAAATAGTCATAGAAAGAACAGCTTATAGGCACATAAGATTGATCATTATTCATGACTGTTTTCCAAGGCCTCCGCCAGCTCCTCAGGAGTATTTATATTAGTTAATGCTTTCACATCCCTATCAATAATAACTTCTACATCTGAATTTATCAAGGCTTTTCGGGGGCACGAGTATCCTTTTGACAGGAATTCCAGCAAAATAGGGTATGCCCGTGGTTCCCAGATGGTAATAAGGGGTTCTGGGAATTCATTTTGTGGATCAATAAAACAAGTAGCTGCTTTCGAGGTATTTCGGTTAGTAACCAAATTACTAACTGCTGCTTCATTTAGATAGGGTAGATCTACGGCCACGACCAACCATGCAGAATTAGGATTGTATTGGAAAGCACTTAAAATACCTCCATAAGGGCCAAGGCCTATAAATTTATCTGTAATAGTAGCATTATCATATTCTTCGGCCTGAGAATCATCGCGTACTGAAACAAAAACTTCCTCACAAAAGCCTCCTAAAAGACTAGTTAGATATTCGTGTTGTGGCAAATTATTATTATAAACTAACCGGCTTTTGTCTTTTTGCATGCGGGTACTTTTTCCGCCAATAAGCACGAGGCCATTAAGCTGAGCTTTATTTTCATTAACCTGTGATTGAAAGAAGTCCTGGATAGCCGAAATTTCTAATCTTTTCAGGACCTTATATTCCTTACCTGATAAATGGTCAGCTAAATAATCAGGAATAACAGTATCGTCATCTTCTAGTATTATGAGGCTTACATTAGTTAATTTTTCCAGCTTTTTCTCAAGTGATTTCTTTGGATGAATCCAGGCTATCTGCTTTTCGGCTTTAAAATGATTGCCATTTACTATAACCAGATCAGCATCATTAAAGTAATTTGGTTTACCGTTAGCATATTCTACCGAATAATGACTGATTTTATCTGTTAGCTGGGCATTTGCACCATAGCTTAGAGCCGACCATTCATTTCTTTCCGGAGCGTTATGTTCAGCATCAACGTAGGCTATTTGAAGATCATCTGCTAAAGATTTAGTTAACTCAGCTACCAGTTTTTTTATTTCACCACAAGGAGCGCCCATAATAGCTACTTCGTTCCGGCCCCATTGTCCGCCGTTTGGCCTTATAAGTTTAGCATGTTTTTGATGTGCCATCTGAATTAAGTATTACGATTTATGGATTTAGGACTTAAAAAAATCTTTTTTGCCGCCGGTTTTTTCCAGGAGTCGGGTACTAAGAATTTCAATATCATGACTCATAGCCTTACACATATCGTAAATGGTAATGGCGGCTACACTAGCCCCGGTAATTGCTTCCATTTCTATCCCTGTTTTAGCTGTAACTTTTGCCGAACAGGTAATAATTGCATCAATGCCATCAATTTTAATATCGATTTTACAATCGTCGAGCCCTACCGGGTGGCAGAAAGGTATTAAATCAGCTGTCTTTTTTGCACCCTGCGTGCCGGCAATGATTGCCGTTTGAAAGACAGGACCCTTTTTAGTATAAATCTCTTCACCTTGTAGTAAGTCTACAATTTCCTGACCTAGCCGAACCCTGGTTTCAGCTCTTGCCGTTCTTACACTTACCTGCTTTTCTGAGACATCTACCATTGCCGGATTCCCCTGCTTGTCTACATGTGTTAGCTTGTTCATGATTCCTCTCCTCTAGACAACAAAAATAGTTAACTTCTGGTTTACTTTATGAATAGATTTATTTGTTAAGATGTGTGCCCAATCACGTTCTGGCCTTCGACATCTGATTATATTTGTGCAAAACAAATTAAGATGGTAACTGTATTAGAAGTTGATGAGCATATTAGTGGATCTCTGTTAGACCTTGGAGAGGAAGAAATAGCTCTAAATGATGCTGTAGGCAGGATTCTGAAGCAACAAATTGTTGCCGACCGTGATTTTCCTCCTTTTGATCGGGCCATGATGGATGGGATAGCAATACAGTTTGATCAATGGCAGAATGGACGAAGAGACTTTAGTATAGAAGGGCTAGTCGCTGCCGGCACACCTAAAGGGTCGCTTGGCTCTGGCGATGGTTGTCTGGAAATTATGACAGGTGCCGTAATGTCGGC
>Ga0164313_10001863_pt1 | contig 18900 bp, 22 predicted proteins | sample GuaBasSedimGuay4_FD_113735 | JGI IMG/M metagenome (GOLD analysis project Ga0164313, IMG submission 113735) | Subseafloor sediment microbial communities from Guaymas Basin, Gulf of California, Mexico - Guay4, Core 4569-4, 0-3 cm | ecosystem: Environmental > Aquatic > Marine > Hydrothermal vents... | reverse complement strand
TGCCTGACTCCGGGCTACCGGTATTGACGCACGCGTTGGCAATCAATTGCTGGGTCAGCCGCACCGCATCGTCAAGGTAACTCTCACCGATCATCGAGCAAACCAGTACTCGGTACTCGGATTATCAGGTACTGGAGAGACAACGGAAGTACCCCCATCTTCTGACATTCCGTTCTGGCGGAAAGCGGTTGGCGGAAAGCGGACTGCGGCTCTGTTCACGACGCACAGTCGCGACAGACCTTCTTGCGCTTATTGGCGAGCTGGCTCGATCGCTTCACAAGGAAGCAGCTGGTACATACGAACTCGTCCGATGTTGCCTCATCGACGGCTTCTATGTCCATCGAGATCTCTGCTCTTCGAATGGCCCGCATCTCGGCCGCTTCGTCGATCACGAGCGTCTCGTTGGACTCATCCTCGGTCAGCATCTCGAGCTCTTCTTTTTCGAGTTCGTCGAGTGCTTCTGTAGCGTCTTCGGCAGAGTCAGAGGACCCAGCAGCATTCTTGCCGTCGTCGGCGTCCTCTTTGGCGTCTTGCGTGGTCTCGGCTGTCATGTCTCCCTCAGTTGTGTTCGACGGCGCGCAGCATACTCAATTCTGGTGGCAGTTCAACCTTCGTCATGCAACGAAGTTGATTGCAGATGCGATCGTAGCAACGTGCACGCTCCCAGTGCCGAGGATCTCTCCATCGGCCTCGACGGGCCAATCGTCAGGCACTGCGATCGTGATGTCCGACCCGATGTAGCGTCGAACTGAGGTGTGGGAGAGATGGGAGCCTCTCACGACCCGGGGCATCACCGTGAAGGCACGTCTGCGCGGTCCATGGAAAACCTGAACGTCGAACAGTCCATCGGTGAGCGTTGCGCGCGGTGCCACATTCATGCCACCACCGAAGAACTGGCCATTGGCGACGACAACGTTGATGGCTTCACCCTCGAATCTGTGACGGTCTATGCTCGCTTCGATATTGGCTTGCGTGAACCGCGATAGCGCCACCCAGAACGCAACAGCGTAACGCCGGGGTCCGAGGCTGCGTGGAAGCCTCTGGGCCATCGCTGCCGACGCGGCCGCAACCCCGACGTTGAGAGCATTGAGGAAGTAGATCTGCCCAAAGGAACCTGTGACCGTTCCGATATCGATGCGGTATCGATCAGGGTCTCTCAGACGCGCCACACCCGCATCCAGACCTCGATCGTGCCCGAATGTCCTGATGAAGTCGCTGCCTGAGCCTGCGGGAATGATGCTGAGCGTAAGGTTTGGGTCCAGGGGCATGTCCTGGCTGAAGATCGCGTTCAGAGTGTGGTGCGCGGTCCCATCGCCTCCGACAACAGCGAAATTCTGTGTTCCGCGTGCCATCTCATCTGTCACGATCGACTGTAGGTGCTCCACGGAACGCGTTGTGACAACGGTTCCTGAGAGGCCGTGAGCAGCGAATGCTGCTTGGACGTCCTCAGCGGTGGTACCTCGCCGCCCGGCCTGTGGATTTACGACAACGGACCACTCAGATGGGTTCATCTCGCGACTTCTGAAGAGACGATGCCCCTGTCGATGGCGGTGATGGCTTGCGATGCGACGCTGCGATACTCCGGATATCCATCACGGATCTGGCGGAGCAGGTCCAGAAGTTGGCGTGTCGCACGCACGAAATCACCTGCTCGTAGATCCTCATCTTCGAATATCTCATCGAGGCCGAGGCCGGACGACCAGCCATGGATGACATCAACGAGTCCGACGTCTGGTTCCCTGCTCGGAGTGACACCCTCCTCCTGCTCGATCTCTGTGAGCTTCTCCCAGAGATCGAAGATGGCCCCCAATGGCTTCTGGGCGAACGGCGCCTCGGGCGGTTGGGGGATTTCGCCTCCCCTGGTTTCGTACGTGAATATGGATGCCATCGCCGCGAACTCTGTGGCATCCATCTCGGCCAAGATGTTGTGGGCGAGCGTATCGGCGAGCAACAGGTCCAGTTCGTTGTAGAGACGGCGCAACTGCTCCCCTGCTGATGTCAACGACCAGCCCTTCGTGTACCCGGTACGTGCCAGGACTGTCCTCAGACGGTCGAATTCCCTGGTGATTGTGTTGCGCTCCCTGCGTTCGATACGACGTTCCAGCCTCGCGACGTCGCGTTCGGCGCGCTCGGCGCGGCTCACCCATCCGAGGTGTGTATCGAGGTCGGCACAGTTCGCCACTTCTCCATCATGGGTTCCTCCGAATACTGCAACAGGCTCATCGAACGGGATGTATGTTTCGAGCTTGTCCGCGATCTCGTTGCGGTACGCGCGGTCTGATGTGCGTACGGGTTCGGGAAGGTTGATCTGTCCGATGACCACCGTACCTGGGGGCAGTGTCCTCGTCTGGAGGATCTTCTTGGCGCCTGAAGCATCAGTGGTCTCCAATCTCGGGTTCGTGCCGCCCCACGATCGGGCGAGGACGACATGATGAGCGCCCTTGACCTCAATGACTGCACCCGGATACACGGACCCGGAAATGACATTGCGTGAACGTGTCGAACCGATGTCGCGGGCGTACTTCCAGATGTCGCCCCTGTCGCATTCAGCCGCATGTCTGAACGTGTCAAGATCGCGGGCACGCTCCTCAAGTTTCTGTGTCAAGGACTCCTTGCGGTACATGTCCGAGAAATTGGCGAATGAGGCCGAGAGGAGTTCGAGAGCGCGTTCGCGGTCATAGCGGGCGATCAGGTTGACGGTCATGTTGTAGGTGGGGGCAAAGGACGATCTGAGCGGATTGGAACCTGTCGCCGCGATGCCGCTCACCCTCGAGAACGGAACGTAGCTGCTATGAAGAACCACTGCCGTGCCTTGCGTGTCGATTCCCCGTCTACCGGCGCGTCCTGTCAGCTGTGTGTAGTCGCTCGGCATCAGCAGTTCATGTGTTTCACCGTTGAACTTCGACAGCGATTCGATGACGACCGTACGCGCTGGCATGTTGATGCCGAGCGCAAGTGTTTCCGTCGCGAACACCACCTTCACGAGTCCGGCGAGAAACAACTGCTCAACGGTCTCCTTGAAGGCTGGTATCAGGCCGGCATGATGAGCCGCGGCTCCTCGTTCGAGGACCGATCGCCACCGCTCGTAACCGAGGACCGCCAGGTCTTGTGGACTCAGGTGGGCGACGTGCTCGTCGATGATGGCCCGGATCGCCTTGCGCTCATCCTTCGATGTGAGCTTGAGGCCGCTCGATGCCACCTGAGTCGCTGCGGCGTCGCAGCCCTTGCGAGAGAACACGAAGTAGATGACGGGAAGGAGGCCTTCCTCATCCAGGTACTCGACGACCTCGCTCCTTCTCGGTGTGGTGAACCTTGCGAACCGGCCCTTTGAACGGCTCAGCAGATTACTGATCGCGGGGTTCGAGCGACCGGTCTTGGCGAATACCTCGAGCATGTCGACCGAGCCGCCGTGGTGACGATCCTTCCACATGTACATCGAGGTGAGGGGTACAGGCCGCTTCGTTTCGACGATGAGGTCGGTGGGTCCGCGCCGCGTCCGGATCCAATCGGTGAATTCCTCGGGGTTCGCAATGGTTGCCGATAGGCAGACGATCGCCACTCCCTGGTCAAGATGGATGATCACCTCCTCCCACACCGACCCGCGGCTGCGATCCGCGAGATAGTGCACTTCATCAAGTATGACAACACCGAGTGTGGACAAGGCGGGGGAAGCCTCGTAGATCATGTTCCTGAGAACCTCGGTTGTCATGACGATGATCGGGGCATCTCCGTTGATCACATTGTCCCCGGTGAGCAGGCCGACCATGTCCTTGCCCCACGCCTCGACGAGGTCGTTGTATTTCTGGTTCGACAACGCTTTGATGGGAGTTGTGTAGAACGCACGCTTGCGTTCGGCAACAGTGATAGCAATGGCACCTTCGCCTACGACAGTTTTGCCCGCGCCGGTAGGTGCAGTGACAACGACTGAGCGTCCAGATTCGACGGAGCCAAGAGCATCCGTCTGGAACCTGTCAGGCACGAACGCCAGAGAATCGATGAAGTCCTTCAACGCTGTTGCGATATTCCCGCTCACTTTCTCAGAATGAATCGGATGGCGAGGATCGACAGCTCGAAGAGGATGTACAGAGGCACGGCGAGCAGGGCAAGTGTCATCGGGTCGCCAGACGGGGTGATGACTGCGGCTGCGATCAGAATGATGAGGAGCGCCCAGCGACGGTTGGAGCGCAGCTGCTGGCTGGTCACTGCACCAACAGCGGCTGCAGCGAACAGGAACACAGGGAACTCGAATGCGATCCCGAATGCCAGGATGAACCTGGTGGCGAACTTCAGGTAGAAGTCGGCACCGATGACCGGCTCAAGGGTGTCCCCGCCGAAGTCGAGCAGGAAGGCAAGGCCCCGCTCAAGAGCGATGTACCCGACGACTATCCCCATCATGAAGAGGATCACGAAGACCCCAGTGATCGGATAGGCCCACTTCTTCTCCTTGGGACTCAACGCGGGCGCAGCGAATCTCCACATCTGATACAGGATGACCGGTGATGCGAGGACGACTCCGCCAAAGACGCTCAAGCGCATCACCGTCGAGAAAGCCTCGGTGGGCCGGAAGAAGGCGAGCGTTCCATCGGGCTCAGCTATGCGGTACGGTTCGGCGAGGAGTGCGAGGATCTCTTCGTTGTAGAAAAAGGCGATCGCTGTCCCGATAGCGACAGCCAGCGCAGCCTTGACGAGCCGCGAGCGGAACTCTTCGAGGTGAGCCATCATCGGCATCGTCGATGGGGTCATGAGCCCGATTCGGGTGTGTTCCCGGTTTCCTGGGGCCCGGGATCAGGCGGCGATGTCGCGTCCTCAGTCTCAGCTTGAGCTGGTTCGGGATCCTCTGGCGTGTCTGCTTCCGCAGGCTTTTTCGTTGCCGGTGCCGACATGTCCACGGAGAACCCTGTAGCGGTGGAAGCTGCGTCCTTCAACCCCTTGACTGTCGAGTCGTATTCCGTCTTGAGATCCTGAAGCGGTGCGGTGATGCCGTCGTATTCGCTGTCAAGAGCGGAGGTAACGGACTTGGTCGCCTCCCTGGTCTTGGCAAGCATCTCGCCGGCCTTACGGGCGAGTTCCGGCAATCGCTTCGGACCGAAGACGATCAACGCGACGAGTGCGATCAGAAGTATTTCGCCTGTTCCAAGACTTCCCATGGTGAGAGGGTACCGGAAGAACGGCTCGCTGCGCTCGCGGTATGAGGCCTGCGGCCGTAGAGGCTCGGCCCTCCAGGGCCGAGCTTTCAATACCTCGCCAGGATCCGCTCGCGAAGGGACTCGAGGGTCTCGATGACCTCTTCACCTTCGATATTGCTGACCTGGTCACCGAGTTGGAGTAGGAGGCGTGCAGCTACGAGCGGGTCAGAGACGCTCATCGTCACCCGCCAGAAGCCGTCATCGAGCTCCTCAAGTTCGAGCGGGTAGTACTCACCAACCCACGACGACTGCGGGCTGAGAGTGAATGACGTCCGCACGTCCGATTCTGTGGGTTGGTACTGGATCATCGCCTGAATTCCGCTCTCGTCCAGATCGTAGGTTCCGCCGATTGTCTCGATGTCGTCGATCCTGTCGACGCGGAACACACGCGAGGCGCCTGCTCTCCTGCAGAACCCGGACAGATACCAGTTCCCCAAGTTGAAGAACACGCTGTGTCCCTCCACAATGCGCTGGGTCCGTAGGTTCGAAGCCAGACCGACATACGTCATGTGTATGGGCGAGCGTTCCGCGATCGCTTCTCGCAGCAGTCTGACATGGGGAGGCGTCGGTACGTCAACAGCTACGACGTCTTCTGTGTCCGGGGCAACAACGGCGATCAGCTTGTCAACAGCGCTGCCCAAGATGGCTGGAGCCTGGTCCGATTCAAGCATCGTCAACCCGGCTGCAAGGAGGCCCAATGCTTCGGGGGGTGTCAGGCGAAGAGGTCGAGCGAAGTAGTCGGCAGCGTCCACGAAGACTTCGTCATCGAATATGTCAACGTCGATGAGGTCACCTGGCCCGTACCCGGGCAAGCCGGTCATGAACACGAGATGCAGATCCTTGACCAATTCTGCCGTGTTCGCATAGCCGAAGCGTTCAACAACATCGTCAGTGGGTGCTCCTTCATGTTCGATGATCCAAGGGAGCACTGCGAGTATCCTCGTGAGGCGCTTCGCTGTTCGATCAGACGTCATGGCCATCTCGCACGAACGCGGCGAATGCGGCACGAGTTTGCGCCGGATGCTCGATCACGGCCCGATCGTCGAAGCTGAGAACCCAACCGATCAACCCACGCTCGCTGCTCACAGGAACCTCGACCAGTATCCCGGTGTTGTCCTCGCTCAATCGCCGGGACCCGGGTATCTGGCGAATCGCGACCTGTGCAACATCCGAATCGAATCGGATCTGGGCAGTGCTTTCGGGTCCCGCATCGGGAGCGTCTGTCGAGATCGACCTCGAGGTCGCGAAAGACTCAGGTCGGTCGAACACGTCGGTGTCTTCCTCGACAGCGATGTCCTCCATACGGTCCACCCTGAAGGCTTTCACCGGATCAGGAGCCGATGTCTCGGGAGCGGCAAGGTACCAGTGCCCCCGCCTATGGAGGAGTCCGTATGGGTGGACTCTTCGAGGAATCCCCTTGTACGCGAAGGTTACGATGCTGCGATCAGTGACCGCGCCGTAGAGTGCGCCCAGAACATCGAGGTCGTGCCCAAGATCGGCTAGAACCGTTCCTGTCTGCGTCGGCTGCGCGGCGCCTCCCAGCTTGAAAATGGCACCGAGCTCGGTCGGTTGGCCTCCGAAGCGGACCGCCTGGGCCGCAACGAGCAGCGCTGAACGCTCCTCGTCTGTTAGTCCGGGATCGTCGATGGCGTAGCGTTCACTCGGCACGACGTATCCGAGCTCGACCTCCCAGATGTCCGTGTGCTGTAACTCGAGGGGAACTCCAAGTGACCGCAGCAGGTCCTTATCGCGTTCGAAGGTACGCCGAAACGCGGCATCCGTTGTCTGTCCATAGCCCTGGACAGTGTTGCGGATCTCATCGGCTGTCACCGGCCTGCCCACGGTGAGTAGGAATGCGAGGAGATTGAGGATTCTTTCGATGACCTTGTGCACATCACCAAGCGTATCGGGTCGCGTGACGCTGTGGAAGTACCCTCAAAGGGTCGCGATGAGCCGTTCGACGCGTTCGTCGTACGCCTTGAAAGGGTCTTTACACAGAACGGTACGCTGGGCCTGGTCATTCAACTTGAGATGTACCCAGTCGACGGTGAAATCGCGGTTCTTGGCCTTGGCTGCCTTGATGAATTCCCCTCTCAGCCTCGCCCTCGTCGTTGCAGGGGGTTCGACCATCGCCCGTTCCACGTCTGCATCGGTGACGATGCGGTCCATCAGCCCTGCTGACACGAGCTTGTAATAGAGGCCGCGTTGTGTGTTGACATCGTGGTAGTTGAGATCGATGAGAGCAAGTTTCGCCGACGACATCGGTAGGTCGTGCCGAGCGCGGTACCTATCGAGCAGGTGATATTTTGCCACCCAATCCACTTCCCTGCTGAGAGTCATCGGATCCTTCTCCAGGCCGGTGAGAAGGTGCTCCCACATGGCAACAGCGCGTTCGACCTCCGGTGAGACTCCGGTGGTTCGGATGTATCGCATCACCCGTTCGAGGTATTCCCACTGGATGTCGAGGGCGGAGAGTTCCCGGCCGTTGGCGAGTCGAACCTTGCGTCGGCATGTCATGTCGTGGCTGATGTCGCGTATCGCTCTGATCGGGTTCTCGAGAGTGAGATCTCGAAAGATGACGTTCTCTTCGAGCATCTCCAAGATGGCGATCGTCGATCCGATCTTGGTGTAGGTGGCATACTCGGACATGTTCGAGTCGCCAGCAATGACATGCAGCCTGCGGTACAGCTCGGCGTCGGAGTGCGGTTCGTCCCTGGTGTTGATAATCGGCCTGGACCGTGTCGTGGCCGACGAACTGCCCTCCCATATGTGCTCAGCGCGTTGAGCAAGTGAGTAGACGGTGCCGCGAGCCGTTTGGAGGAGCTTGCCAGCCCCTGCCCAGATTTGGCGCGTCACGAAAAAGGGAATCAGTGTGTCGATGGTCCGTTGGAAGTCGGGCCTGCGGTGGATGAGGTAGTTTTCGTGGCACCCATACGAGTTTCCAGCGGAGTCCGTGTTGTTGCGATATAGGTAGATATCGCCGCGGATGCCTTCCTCGGCGAGGCGCTGCTCGGCGGATTCGACAAGACCCTCGAGGATGCGCTCCCCTGCCCTGTCGTGGGCGACCACGTCGTACAAACTGTCGCACTCGGCCGTTGCATACTCGGGGTGGGAGCCAACATCGAGGTAGAGCCTGGACCCGTTCTCGAGGAAAACGTTCGATGAGCGTCCCCAACTCACGACCCTGCGGAAAAGGTACCGTGCCACCTCGTCAGGCGACAGGCGGCGTTGTCCTCGCAGGACGCACGTAACCCCGTATTCGTTCTCGATACCGAAGATACGTCGCTGCATGAAGCCAGCCTACAGCCATCAGGAAGCAGCCTTCAGCCATCAGCAGGCAGCTATCAGCTTTCGGCTTTCGGCCTTCAGGAAGCAGCCATCAGCAGGCAGCCATCGGCTCTCAGCTTTCAGCCATCAGCAAGCAGACGGATAGCCGAACGCTCAGTCCCACCGTGTTCTGGCGGATAGCGGATAGCGGATAGCGGATAGCGGATAGCGGATAGCGGCCAACTCCTATTCCAGCCTCTCCGCCACCTCGTCTGGCGACAGCCGCACAAAGGTTCGCCGCTGCTTGTCACGGTCAAGGAATCCTGCTTCCCACGCTGTCGATGCGGACTCGCGTTCCATGACGTCGGATATCGTCCCTGTGGCAATGGCGAGCGCTTCCTTGAGGGATAGATCGCTGCGATATCGTGTGCTGATCGCGTCAGCGATGGTCTCCTGCTGTGCCCCGAGCACGGCCACGGGACCGGCATCGCGCAGGGTGCCATCGAAACCAACCCGGAACAATCTGTCGGTTTCGTGAGTCTGGCCAAGTTCCGCGACCATGATCTCCACCTCATAGGGCTTCACCTCGTGTGTAAAGATCTGGCCGAGCGTCTGTGAATATGCGTTTGCAAGGCCTTTGCCTGTCACATCAGCCCTCGCGTAGGAGTACCCCTTGAGGTCGGCGTAGCGGATGCCAGCAACACGGAGCGTCTCGAACTCATTGAACCTGCCGACGCCCGCGAACGCAAGCCGATCGTATATCTCTCCGATCTTGCGCAACGACGGTGATGCGTTCTCTCCGACGAGGAGGACACCGATATCGAGCGCCATGACAGCAATCGGACGTCCCCGGTCGACGCCTTTGCGTGCGAAGTCGGCGCGATCCTTGACAAGTTGCTCGGGCGGGACATAGAACGGTGCAGTCATGGCCGCGACTCCATCACTTGTGCTGCAGTGGCGCTCAGAGCGTCATCGCTGAACTCGATAACGCCGTCGGCCGTCACCGCGAGTACCGTTGGGTAGATACCTCTTTTGATGTCGGGCCCTCCCGTTGCGGAGTCCTCCTCGGCAGCGGCGACCAATGCTTCGATCGCAATGGTGAGGGCTTCTTGCTGGTTGAGGCCTGGACGCCAGGCAGACTTGAGGAAACTCTTTGCCTCCATGCCACCTGAACCTGTTGTCGCATAATTGAGTTCGTCGTAGCGTCCGCCAACTACGTCGAACGAGAACAGCTTTCCCGACCCCTGTGCTTCGTCGTACCCACAGAACAGTGGGATCACGATCAGTCCCTGGAAGGCGAGCGAGAGGTTGCCCCGCACCATCGTGGCCAGGTAGTTCGCCTTGCCCTCGAGGCTCAGGCCTGTGCCTTCTATCTTCTCGTAGTGTTCGAGTTCGGTCTGGAACAACCTGATCAGCTCGACAGCCATGCCTGCGGTTCCCGAAATCGCAACCGCAGAGTGCTCGTCAGCAGCGTAGACCTTCCGCAGCCTGCTGTGAGCGATGACGTTGCCCGCTGTTGCGCGCCTGTCGCCAGCCATGAGAACACCGTCGGACCAGGTCAGGGCGATCACTGTCGTTGCCTCAGGCACCTGCAGGGGATGGCTGGTGCCCACGTCCCATGTGGGGACCAGCCCACGGGATTCGAGGATGGAGATGAACGAGCCATCTGCGACGCGCTCCCCGAGTCGCAACGGGCCGATGACGGGGTCGACAGCGGTCATTGGCCGCCCTTTTGCACATAGTTCTTGACGAACTCCTCAGCGTTCTCTTCGAGCACGCTGTCTATCTCATCGAGAAGATCGTCGATCTTGTTTGCTACTTCGTCACCGCGTGCAGTGACAGCGTCGTGGTCCTGTGTCGAATCACTGGACTCTCTGCGTGTTGAACGTTCTCTTTCAGTCACTTTCGCCTCCAAGATTGCTGATGAGTGTCGACGCATCCGGGCTTTCGTCGAAGAGACCTTCGACCAGGCTCCTTGTTCCTCGTAGTGGGTCCATCATAGGAACGCGAACCAGATTCGATCCCCCGGTGTCGAAGACAAGAGAATCCCAGTTCGCTGCGACTACCGCGTCGCGATACCGTCGTAACGACTCACCCCTAAACCATGCTCTGGTGTTCTCCGGTGGGTTCGCGACGGCGTACTCAACTTCACTGTCTGTGAAGAGCCTCTGCATCCTCGAGGAACGCACCAGCGCGTGATACAAGCCTCGTTCGGGATCAACGTCGTGGAACTGGAGATCGAGAAGTGCGAGTTTGGGATCGTTCCAGTCGAGGCCGTCTCGCTGGCGGTATGCCTCGATGAGGCGCAGTTTCGCAGCCCAGTCAAGCCTGTCTGCTACCTTGTCGTAACCGCTCTCGAGATCGATCAGGAGGTTCTCCCAGACGTCGAGAACGCGCTTGTACACGGGTGAGATGTCAGCCGCGCTGGCATAGTCACGCATAAGCGTGAGATACCGCCACTGCAACTCAAGAGCGCTGGTACGTGAGCCATCGCGCAGTTCAAGGGCATGAGTCAGGTGGAGGTCTCTGCTCACTGTGTGCACCGCCGCGACCGGGGAGAGAAGCCTGATCGGTTCTCCAAGCGCCTGGTCCTCGAGTGCCATGAGCAGAAGAGACGTCGAACCGAGTTTGACGAATGTCTGAGTTTCAGACATCGTTGCATCGCCGAAGATCACGTGCAAACGCCGATAGACCGAAGGGTCGGCATGCGGTTCGTCACGAGTGTTGATAATCGGCCGTTTGAGGGTCGTTTCCAGTCCGATCTCCTCTTCGAAGAAGTCGGCACGTTGCGTTATCTGGAAGTCGGTATCGTTTCGACCGTGTTCCGCACCGAGTTTCCCAGAACCCGTCAGTATCTGCCGCGTGACGAGGAAGGCAGTGAGATGATGCACGATGTCAGAGAACGGGACTGCCCGGTCCACGAGGTAATTCTCATGTGCACCGTATGAGTTGCCTTTCCCGTCACTGTTGTTCTTGTGAAGCTTGATCCGGTGGCCATCTGGGACCAATCGGGCCGCTGCCGCGGCTGCGCGATGCATGACGATCTCGCCAGCTTTGTCGTACAACGTGGCCGTGAGAGGGTCGGCGCATTCGGGTGACGAGTACTCAGGGTGGGCGTGGTCGACATACAGGCGGGCGCCATTGTCGAGAACCGCATTGACCAACCCTGAGTCTGTGTCGTCAATGGCGGCCTGAGCAAAGGAGAAGCCCCTCGCATCGCGCCCTGGAGTTTCGTCGATGTACGACCACCGGACCTTGTCGCTTCCATCTCCGTATGCGTTGACGATGAGGGCCGACGCCGTGACGGGATTGAAGGAATCGTCATGAGTGATCGTGATTCCGTATTCGACCTCAGTACCGATAACCCTGGTGTGCATCTGGGTCTAGAGGTACTGGCCGGGCGAGATCGCTTCGATCGATCGTTGCTCTCCGTCGCCGTCGATCAGCGTGCGCACGTAGACGATGCGCTCCCCCTTCTTGCCCGAGATTCTTGCCCAGTCATCAGGGTTCGTCGTATTGGGGAGGTCCTCCTGTTCGCGGAACTCCTGGAGCACCGCGTTGGTGAAGTCGGCAACCATCAGACCGGAGGTCTCGCCGGCGATTTCGCGTTTGATAGCGTCCTTTTTGGCCCTACGAACGATGTTCTCGATCATGGCGCCGGAAGCGAAGTCCTTGAAATAGAGTTCCTCACGGTCGCCATTCGCGTAGGTCACCTCGAGGAACCGATTCTGAGACCCGGTGGCGTACATCGCATCGACTGCGGATTCGATGGCTGCGTCCCGGAACTCCTCCCTTCCCCCGTGTTCGGCGACCTCGGCTTCGTTGAACGGAAGCCGGTCACGCACATAGATCGCGAAGATCTTGGCGGCTGCGTCCCTCGACGGCCTTTCGATCTTGATCTTGACGTCGAGCCTGCCCGGTCGCAGAATCGCCGGGTCGATGAGGTCCTCCCTGTTCGAGGCTCCGATGACGATCACGTTCTTGAGGGACTCGACACCGTCGAGCTCGCTCAGGAGCTGGGGAACGATGGTCGATTCGACATCTGACGAGATTCCGGTGCCGCGCGTGCGGAACAGCGAGTCCATCTCGTCGAAAAAGACGATCACGGGCACGCCCTCGTCGGATTTTTCCTTGGCGCGCTGGAAGATGAGTCGAATCTGCCGCTCGGTTTCGCCCACGTACTTGTTCAGGAGTTCGGGGCCCTTGATGTTGAGGAAGTACGACCGGGCGTCACCGGTGTCGCTGCGCTGGCTGACAGCAAGAGCAAGCGACCGCGCAACGGCCTTTGCGATCAAGGTCTTCCCGCAGCCAGGGGGCCCATAGAGAAGAACACCTTTGGGGGCAGCGAGATCGTAGGCAGCGAAGTGATCTTTGTGAACATACGGCAATTCCACGGCGTCGCGGATGGTCTCGATCTGCTCGCTGAGCCCTCCGATATCTTCATAGGTAATGTCGGGAACTTCTTCGAGCACCAACTCCTCGACCTCAGGCCGCGTCAGTTTCTCGAGGACAAGCCCGGTCTTCGTGTCGAGGCGCACATGGTCGCCAGCTCTCAAGTGGGTGTCTGCAACCGGTTCCCCGAGTTCCACCACACGTTCTTCGTCACCGCGGGTGAGCACAACAATGCGGCCGTCGCCGTACGTTTCTTTGACGGTGGCGACCTCACCTGTGGGCTCAAACGCCCGGATGTCGACGATGTTGAAGCCTTCGTTGAGGATCACTTCCTGACCGCGCACAAGCTTCTTGATCTCGACGTTGGGTTCTGCGGCGACTCGCAGCTTCCTGCCAGATGCTGTGATGTCGACGGTTGCGTCGCTGTTGACCTGGAGCACCGTTCCGAAGGCATTGGGCGGTGCGGTGAGCTTCTCGACTTCTTCTCGCAGGAGTGCGAGTTGCTCCCGCGTGTCAGCGAGCGCGGTCGAGATCTTGTCGTTCTGACTTGTCGCCGTTGCGATCTGGTGCCTCGCCTGGATGAGGCGTTCTTCGAGGAGGCGGATCCGTCGGGGAGCGTCCTGAAGACGTTGCCGCAGAACAGCGGCCTCCTCCTCAAGCATTGCGATGGTTGCCTGAAACTCTTGCCTGGTGCTGTCTTTCATCTCAACCTCCGGTACCTGCCCCATTCGAGTGTAGAACGCCGGACCGGATTGCGTGACGGAATCCAGATGTCAGACATCAGACGCCAGATATCCGAATTCTGGTATCTGGCGTCTTCTCTACGGCTCGATGTAGATGCACTCTCCAGGGCACTCTTCGGCCGACTCGACCACGAGGTCCATCTGATCGTCAGCGAAGCCCGCGAGACCCTTCTCACCTTCGTCTTGTCCCTCGGCTGCCGCGTAGATCGTCTCGCCTTCGCGAACATATGCCAGTCCGTCGTCGAGCATTACGAACACATCGGGGGCGATCTCCTCGCAGAGTCCGTCGCCCGTACAGAGATCCTGATCGATCCAGACCTTCATCATCGTTCCTTGGTTGGGAGTGGTACCGGAAGGGTAACTGCTTCGGCGGACGCATTGGTCCTTTGACGTATAGATCGGCGAAAGCGTTCATTGGCATCGTATCCGTACAGCGTTCGAGTCGGAAAACGGAAAACGGACAACGACTTTCCGTTCAGAGTTTGCCGTTGCTTGGCTCGCTGATGGCTCTCTTTAGCCTCTTTCGAGCGATCGTGATGAATCCGGTGTGTCCGACCATGCGGTGGTCTGGGCGAACGGAGCGTCCATCAATGGTCCAGTTCCTCATGAACACCTCGAACGTCTCTATCTCCGTGAAGGTTCTGGCGTCATCGAGTGCCTCTCGTAGCGTCTGGATCTGAGGAACGGTTGGCAGGTAACTCGCGAACGTCCCGCCTCCCCGCAAGAACCGGGCTGCAGGCTCCACGCAGTGCCACGGCTCAGGTAGGTCAAGCACTATACGGTCCGGTAGGACCTCGGCGATGACGGGTTCGACATCGCCGATGCGAAGATCGACGTTGCTCGGCACCTCGCCCATAAACGCTTCGATCAATTTTCGGGCGTGGGCTGCATGGTCGTTGCGCCGCTCGACGCTCACAACAAGACCTGCTTCACCCACCGCTCTGGATAGAGCAAGGGTGAGCCCTCCTGAGCCTGTCCCAGCCTCTACCACGACACAGCCTGGTGCGATATCGGCCCACGTGATCAGTGGTCCTGTGTCCTTTGGGTACATGACAGCTGCGCCACGCTTCATCCGCAGCACGTAGTCGGCAAGACGTGGTCGAAGGGCCACGAAGGGTGTGCCGCGATTGGTCGGGATGAGCGTCCCCTCGGGTTCACCGATGATCGCCTCGTGACGAATGGAGCCCTTGTCAGACTGAAACGTCACACCCTGTGTGAGGGTGAGGAGGTATTGTTTGCCGCGGACGTCGTTGAGGAGGCAGGCCTCGCCCGGGACGAACGGGTCGCCGGTCCGCATCAGGTCAGGGTTGGGAGCAGTGCGGCGACGAAGGTCAACACCATCATGGCAACGATTACCCAGATGACGATCTTCGTGAAGTTGTTGTTTCGGGATGCCATCAGGTTCGTACGACGACTTCGCTCGGAGGCGATGTGCCGCGGTAGACGCGGATACGCGTGGCGTGTCCCGGGTTGACGATCTGGGTGTAGATGAGCCGGTTGCGCTCATTGTGGGACCGTCGCAAGGCGATGCCTGCAGCCATCATTCCCACGCCGATGTAGGTCTGAGCTGCTGGTCTGGATGATCCTGCAGACGCGACGTACCAGCCGATTCGTACGAACGGATGGAACCTTCGCCACCAGGCGGTGCGCAGCGAGTGGCCGACGTTGATCGTCACGCGGTGAAGACCTCGACTCTGATGCGTCTGTGGCGGGAGCGCCATATGGAGAAAGCCACGAAGCTAACTACGACGACGCCGACGACCACGCCGATGACCAGCGCGTTCGAGCGTGCCTCTTGTTCGACATCGGTAACAACGCCTTCGATCTCGCGGAGTTTCGCTTCAAGGTCTGCTTTGTCGACGGTCATCCGCCAGCTCCCTCTCTCTGGTCGGTTTGGACATCTTTAGCCCCTGTCCCGGAATCGTGTCGGGGTGCCATCGAAACGGTGGGCTCGCCGTGACCATCGTGAACGCCGCGGTCTGGTGCGAGTTTCACGAGGACCGCGATGAAGGCCATGAGTATGACAGCGAAGATCAGGTAGGCAGCGGCCTCCCAATACGGGCTTGAAGGCAGGACGTCGTAGAGGGCGCGGAGTCCTGCGACAGCGAGCAGGACAATAGCGAGGCCCCACAGGAGCGCAGCTCCGAGTGAGAATCCAGCGAAGTGCCCGAGCTTCTTGGCTGGTTCCACTGTCTCTTGGATCAGGTACGCCTTTGACAGCTCAAAGAACTCTTTTGTCAGCTGGGGTAAGTCCTGGATTTCTGCCATGTGCCTCGTTCCGTTGGCGACAGGATACCGCACACGCTGGTGATGTGTGTCATCAACGTGCGGTATGCATTCATCGCCAGCTTGTGGGGTACCGTTGTCCCATGTTGCTTGCTCTGTACCAGCGTATCGGCGAGTCGGACTGTGAGACGATCGGCAGCGGGTTTCTCGCCCAACCGATCAATGCGATATCCAGTCTTGCATTCGCAGTTATCGGACTCGCAGCGATGTGGTGGGCTACCCGGGTTCAAGGCAACGAGCGTGTCGTGCGGGTCGTATTCGGGGTGCTCATGGTGCTCACGGGTGCCGGGAGTGTCATGTTCCATGGCCCGCAGGGTCCCGGAAGCCAATTCGGACACGATGTCACGTTCCTCGTCACCGTGTGGTTCGTGGCGGTCGTCAATGTCGCCGTGACACTTCGTTGGAAGCGAGCGTTCAGCTGGGCTCTCATCATTGTGGGGGGCTTGGTCATCTCGCTAGCGCTCGTTCTGTCGCCGGGACTCACGAATGTCCTGATGGTTGTGACGGTCATTCTGCTCGTCATCTCAGATGTGACGCTCCATCGCAAGGGGCGTGTCCGGACCCGCTGGTACGTCGCAAGTCTTGTGGCCATCATCGCTGCGGTGGTGATGTTTCTGCTCGGCCGAACGGGCGCTCCGCTGTGCGACCCTGACTCGTTGTTCCAGGGTCATGGTGTGTGGCATCTGCTTGGGGCCGTGGCGCTCGGAGCCTATTTCGTGGCAACGAGCGACTCGAGGATTCCTGAGGGGAATCGTGATGAGACATGAGACCACCCACCTATGCCAACATCGTCGACGCTGCAGTTCGTATCGGCCCGTATGTCCATCGTACGCCGATCTTCACGAGTCGCTACTTCGATGATCTTGTCGGGGCGGACATATTCTTCAAGGCTGAAAATCTTCAGAAGGTCGGTGCGTTCAAGGCGAGAGGCGCTACAAACGCTGTCCTGTCACTCTCGGATGCTGATGCAGCACGTGGTGTTGTGACTCATTCGTCAGGGAACCACGGCCAGGCAGTTGCGTATGCGGCGGGTATCCGCTTGATCCCAGCGGTTGTCGTCATGCCCAATCACGCGCCAGCGGTGAAGGTGGACGCAGTGGCCGGGTACGGCGGCGAGATCGTGTTCTGTGAGCAAGATGAGAGGGAATCGACAGTTCGCACGATCGAAGCAGAATCCGGTGCAGTTGTCATTCATCCCTTCGACAATGCTGATGTCATCGCCGGCCAGGGAACTGTGTCGCTCGAGTTCGTGGATCAGGTCGAGGACCTCGACACGATCGTTGCGCCGATCGGCGGTGGCGGTCTTCTGTCCGGTGCCTCGCTGGTCGGCAAGCACGATGGGATAGACGTCATCGGAGCGGAGCCTGAGATAGTCGACGATGCGTTCCGTTCACTGCGAGACGGGGTCCGTTACGGGCCAACAGGTCGGTTGAGTGTTGGCGACGGACTCCTGACGGGAATCGGTGAGTTCGCATTCGCGATCCTCCACGCGCATGACCGTCAGGTATTGACGGTCTCGGAGGATGAGATCCTCGAGATGGTCTCTGTTGTGGCCACCAGGATGAAACTGGTAATCGAACCGTCTGCAGCCACTGCGGTGGCAGCCGTCGTGCGCTACAAGGAGATCTTTGCGGGTAGGCGTGTCGGCATCATCATCTCGGGCGGGAACATATCCCTCAACCTGTTCGCTGGATCAGGCGATCGTTGAAAGATCTGTGAGGCTGAGAGCGAGGCTGTTTCGAGCTTCGACGAGGTTGCGAGATGAACGCACCTCACGCTCGCGTGCTTGCATGAGTGTTGTCGAATCATGCTCCTGTCTCTCAGCGCTGCGATATGCGAATCGTGATTCCGCCCTGGCGTCGAGGGCGTTGCGGGTGGAATGCAACGCGTTGACCGTATTGCGGGCTGTCTGGGCGGTTCGTTGGTCCGGAGCGGCAGCCTCGAGCCCATAGAGAGCATCACTCGCAGTGGCCATTCGCACGTTGAGCTGTTGCCATGTTTCGGCCTTGGACGTTCCGGCTGATGTGCCTACGGCTGTTGCATCGTCGAATTGCGCGTTGCCCCGCCAGACAGCCATGTCCTCGCCCATCGCGTCATAGAGCCACCGCGATGAGGCGTAGCCCTCCCTGGCGTAGTCCTTCCATGTCTTGGCCGGAGGCGGTGCCGCTGCAACGACCTTCGCCTTCGAACCCCGGGTTGCAAACACGACAACGAGGATCAGGATGCCGAGGCCGACCATGATAAGGATCCACCAGGGAGCGTTCGATGTGTCCCCACTGGCTGGCACAGTTGTCTCAGCCGGGGCCTGTGTGGTGTCCGGGGCCTGGGTCGTGGCTGGGGCTTGCGTCGTCGCTGGCGCCACGGTTGTGGTCTGCGCATTTGCGGCGGGGACCTGGCCTGCGCCGATTGCGGTGAGGAAGATGGTGCTCAGCACCAGGGCAGCAGCGATGCGCTTCACGTTGTTCCTTTCGGGTGAACTCAGTGAGCATAGGCAGGCACCAGAGCGGAGAGCACAGAGCTCCGACAGGAAGGCTGCACCGTTTAGGAGAGTTCAGACGGCGACGGATAGCGGCGGCCGGACTTCTCTGGCGGACAGCGGACAGCGGACAGCGGTTAGCGGACAGCGGACAGCGGAGAGCACAGAGCTCCGACAGGAAGGCCGCACCGTTTAGGGGCTCTTCGGAAATGGGCGGGGTTGTGACACGGCGGTTCAGCACTGCAGGTCCTTCGGTTGGAACGTCGCCTCGCCGTTCTCTGTCCGAAGACGATTCGCGGGTCCAACTTTCACGCCAGTGGCTGTGACAGACATCAACGGCGTATGCGTGTATGTGTTCGATACGGGTTTTCAACGTCTCGGTCCCCCTTTTCAAGGGGGACTGCTGAGGAGCGTTAGCGACGAAGCAGGGGGATAGCGCGGAGCCAACGATTCTTCTTGAACGTCTTGGGGCGACTGGGGGGAAGTGGGCGTTGGCTTTGCGTTATCCCCCTGGCTCGAGGACTCGCCAGTCCCCCTTTGAAAAGGGGGA
>Ga0164313_10001862_pt1 | contig 18900 bp, 15 predicted proteins | sample GuaBasSedimGuay4_FD_113735 | JGI IMG/M metagenome (GOLD analysis project Ga0164313, IMG submission 113735) | Subseafloor sediment microbial communities from Guaymas Basin, Gulf of California, Mexico - Guay4, Core 4569-4, 0-3 cm | ecosystem: Environmental > Aquatic > Marine > Hydrothermal vents... | reverse complement strand
TGCATTTGGCTTTAGTTGATAGGTACGGCTAACTTCATTTAAGAGGTAATGGATTTGTTCGGTTGTAAGGAGTGAAGGCGTGCCGCCACCAAAGTATATGGTATCGATCCCCTCCTCCAGATAATTTTCTCTTAAACTTAGTTCTTTGCTTATAGCCACAACCATATCGCCCATACTTCTAAGTGAAGTACTAAAATGGAAATTGCAATAATGACAAGCCTGATTGCAATAAGGTATATGAATGTAAATTCCGGCCAATATTTTACTTTTGATGTAAAGATAGTAGTGTTTGAAAAACTCTCTCCTCATACTGATCCTTCTCTTGCAAGCCAATAATGGTCTCGCACAGGAGAAAATTTACCAAATTGACTTTGCTAACAGTAGTAAGACTACGATAGAATCCAAATCCGGTAAAGCAGATAGTGCTGCTTTTGTTTTAGAAGTTCAGAACATAAAGAATCGTTTATTATCAGAGGGTCACCTATTAGCTAATATAGATGAGTTAATGCTTGTGGGAGATAGTTTGCTGGCAGTAATTAATGTAGGGGATACATATAATTGGTTAGCATTAGGCACAAATAATATTCCTGAAGAAATGTTAAGTAGGGCAGGCTACCGAAAACGCGATTTTAAGCAGACAGAATTTTCAGGTAAATCTTTTAACAGACTTATTACCAAGCTTCTTGATAATGCTGCTGATACCGGGTATCCGTTTGCAAGTTTTCAGCTGGTGGAAATAGAAGTTGAAAAAAATAACGTAAAAGGAGTTTTAAACTATGAGCCCGGCCCGGTCATTTATTATGATAGCCTTACCGTGAGTCCACAGAATTTTATTAAGACGAAGTTCTTGAGTAGTTATTTGGGCACTAAAGAGGGGACGCTATTTCAATTAAAAGATTTAGCACAAATTGAGAGTTCAATAAACAAATTGCCTTATTGTCAACTTAAAGACTCTATTCAATTGAGCTTTAAAAATAACTTAGGCAATATTAAGTTCAACCTTATACCGGTAAAAGCAAATAAAATCGATGCGCTTATCGGCTTCTTGCCAAATCAGAAGGATGGAAAAGGCTTGCTTGTTACTGGTTTTGTTAACCTTCAATTACAAAACTTGTTTAAGTCGGGTAAGGAGTTGTCCTTTTTTTGGCGCCAATTTCAGGAGCAGTCGCAGGAATTGTTGATTATGTACAAGCATCCAAACTTATTGCGCTCTCCCATGGGTATAAGCCTTGGCTTCGATTTGCTTAAGCAAGACACAACTTTTTTAAATAGTAACTTCAATATCGAGGGTTTTTATCTCTATAAGAAGATGGAGATATCTTTTGTTACGGCCTTTAAGTCTTCGAGAACCCTCTCAACGCCTGCCGATACCTTACAGCTGCCGCTGGTAGCAGATTTTAATATTCAACAACTAGGTGTGCGTGCCGCATATAATGGACTTGATAATCGAGAAAACCCACTGAGAGGGGCACTTGCCTTTATTGATTTTCAGGTAGGAAATAAACAGATAAAGAAAAATCCCAACATAGCAGAGGTTGTATATGACAGTATTAATTTAAATCCAATTCAGTTAGAGGCAGGAATAGGAGGGGAGATCAATCAACAATTATTTGGGCCATTGGTATTTCATTTAGATCTTACTATAGGTGCAGTTTATAATAATGATCAATTATTTGCCAACGACCTTATCAGGCTTGGTGGGGTTAATTCATTGCGGGGGTTTAATGATTTAGAGCTCTTTGTTTCATCTTATGGGTTGGCTAGAATTGAAGCAAGATTAATAATTAACCCCGCTTCTCGTTTATTTGTGTTCTTCGATCAGGCCATGACTAAGAATAAAGTAGCCAATATTAGTGATCAGCCTTTTGGCTTTGGCGCCGGAATGATGCTCGATACCGGCCAAGGTAATCTACAACTAGTCTACGCCCTTGGTGTTTCCGGTCAACAATCACTATCATTGACACAATCTAAAATTCATATTGGATATGTTGCCAGATTTTAAACAATATTCCAGATACAAACGTCTGATATTGCTGCTCTGTATAGCAGCAATGGCAATGCCTGTAACTGCGCAGCAGCTTGTCTATGATTTACGGCAGGAGTGGGTTTATTTTAGTCCTGAAAACCATGGGTTTTTACCATTGGATGATCAGGATCTGGAGAACAAAGTAATAAGTTTTAACTTGTCGGACCCTGAATTTGACCAATTCTATTTGAGTGTTGTAGTAACTAAAAAAGCTTATTTTTTTTATGGCACCAAGCTCTTTGCAACAGCACCAGCCGGTATAACCAATCTTAAAATTGACAGTTTAAGAAGTGTGCTGGGAGACAGCCAGCCTTTTATTACTATTTATGGAGATAATCTTTTACCTCAGCTTATCACGGAAGTTAGAACACAACCACTTACACAAGAAGGTGTATCTTCTTTCCAACCCATACGCTTTGCAAATGAATTCAGCAATTTTTTCTATATATGTGCTACGCTTATTTTTTTAGTATTTGTTATTCTTAAAACTCGTTTTTCTGAGCTCGCAGATCAATACCTTTTATTACATCGAACTTTTAGAGTAAAGACTATCGATGAACTTATTTATAAAATCCCATATCTAAGAACTCCTAATATATTATTTATTGCTTTTATCAGTTTAATGTTAGGGTTTGCCTCCCTTTCATTTATGTATTTCTATCCCGGTGAGATTTTGTTTTTAGGAATCACTCCGAGTGTTAGTTCATTCTGGATATTGATGCTGAACTGGATAGAAATATCAGGACTGATGTTGCTCCTAATTGTTTTCAAGTATTTTTTAACGGTTTTAATGTCGTTCTTATTTTCATTAAATATTGCTAATATTCATTTTGCCTCATCACTCAGATTTTTATTGTCGTTCTCTTTTGGATTAATGCTTTTAACCCTTATTCTATATTTTCTTGTAGGATTAATCTCCTTGCCTGTCTACCTGATAATAGTATTACTGGGTATTGTAGCTATGCTAGTAATATTGTTTTTTAAACTAACTTTAGTAACATCACATACACTTCTTTATATTATTTTATACCTTTGCGCCACGGAATTGATCCCGATAGTATTTTTGTTTAAAATACTTACTAGTTAGGCAGTAAAAAAACAGGATAACGTGGAAGAGATGAATCAAGAAATGAAGGAAAGATTAAAGACTGTGAAGAGTATTTTGGTTTCCCAACCTAAACCAAAAAGTGAAAATTCTCCGTATTATAATTTAGCCGAAAGGTTTGGTATTAAAATTGACTTTAGACCATTTATTGAAGTTGAGGCTTGTGATCTTAAAGAATTTAGAAAGCAAAAGATTAATATCCTTGATCACTCGGCAGTAATCTTTACTAGCCGGAATGCAGTAGATCACTTTTTCGCTTTATGTAAAGAGTTGAAGATTGATGTGCCAGCTGACATGAAGTACTTTTGTATTTCTGAGCAGACGGCTAACTACTTACAGAAATATATTGTTATTAGGAAGCGCAAGATATTCACTGGCGTAAGAACTCCAGGTGAATTAATAGAGGTATTGAGCAAACATAAAACGGAGACTTTCTTATTTCCTTGTTCTAATATTAGGAAGGATGATATCCCTAACTATTTGGCAACCAACGATTTTAAGTTTACAGAAGCTACCCTTTATAAGACTGTAGCAAGTGACTTGTCTGACCTTGCTGATATTAAATATGATGTTATTGCTTTTTTCAGCCCATCAGGAATAAACTCGTTATTTGTTAACTTCCCGGAGTTTAAGCAAAATAGCACACGTATTGCTACATTCGGACCTACTACAAGTAAAGCTGCCAAGGATGCTGAACTATACGTAGACATTGAGGCTCCATTACCTGAGGCACCATCAATGACCGGTGCAATAGAGGTTTACATGAAGAAAATCAATAGCTAGCATAACTGTTGAACTAGATTTTCCGTTCTATTTATGGGTAATTGGGCGAAATTTGCATACTAAATCAAATATTAGCTTATATTTATGCCTGAATAATTAGAAATTTCATGGTTCAGAGTCGCGTTTTAAGGCTTTTTGGTTTTTTTATACTTTTTAGTAGCACCGTTTCAGCACAGCAAGATCCGGAGTTTACGCAGTTTATGTTCAATAAAATGTACTATAATCCTGCGTATGCAGGTGTAGAAGGAATTACCCAATTTAATTTATTAGTACGTTCTAAGTGGACTGGCTATGCATCTACTTTTGATGGTGCGGGTGGCGCCCCCAATACTCAGGTGTTTACAATGAATGCCCCTATTTATAAGTTAAGGAGTGGGTTTGGGGCATACCTTATTAATGATAATCTTGGTAATCTTAATAACCTTAGTTTTCAAGGGTCTTATGCCTATCACTTTGCAATAAAAGAAGGGAAACTTAGCCTTGGTATAAATGCAGGCTTTTTCTCCCAGTCGATAGACTTTAGTAAGTATCGTCCTAGTGACCCCAATGATCCACTACTTGCAATTATAGGAATGGATACTCAGGTAAGGTTCGATATGGGAGCGGGCGCTTATTATCAAGGGAAGAAGTTTTATGTATCTGCAAGCGTCAATCACCTGATGAGCCCAAGCTTTAATTTTGGTATAGAAAATCTTCGGAATGCACTTCAGCCAACATTATTTTTAATGGGGGGCTATGATTATGAGGTTTCATATAATTTAATCATCACGCCATCATTAATGGTGCAATCTGATTTTAATAAAACATTGGTAAACTTTGGAGCACTTGCGCGATTTAATGAAAAATTTTGGGGAGGGTTAACATATAAGTATCAAGAGTCTATGGCCTTAATCTTGGGAATGAGCTTACTTAAATCAAAAGCTCTTGAAGTAGGCTATGGGTTTGATTATATTGTTCATGATCAAGAGGCGAAGCAACCAACGTCACATGAGATTAGATTAGGATATTCCTTGCCTGTAAGTAGTTTTGGTGGTAAAAAAGTAATAAGAACGCCAAGATTCAGGCATTAAACCATGAAAAATTTTGGTTTCTCCATTAATTTGCACAATTTGTGTTTTGATTTTTGATGAAAAACAGTTTTTTAATAAAAAAATGAAAATATTGCTGAATTACATTATTATTGGGCAATATATTTAATTTGTGTTTGTTAATCTAAATACGGATTAAACCTAACAACATGACGAGACTAACAATTTATAAAGCGAGAACACTAGGCCTATTCCTAATTGGTGCCACATATTTATCAAGCTGCGGCTTGTTTGGCGGGAGTAGCAATCAGTCAACAGGAGACCTTACAGGTGTTATAGACCGTCCTGCAGGATGGGTAATGACAACTCCGTATGGCATGGTGCCAATACCGGCAGGAACTTTCCACATGGGACAAGCCGATGAAGATGTGGGTCAAACCCAGATTAACTATAATAAGCAGGTTACTATCGGTAGCTTCTTTATGGACGATACCGAGATTACTAATAATGAGTACCGGCAATTCATTGAAGCACTAATAATGGATTCAGTTGGATCTGGAACTACTACTACCGGTATATCCGTTAGTGGCACAGGTATCTGGCCGGTTGATTCACTGCTGGCGTATTATCCAGATACTACTGTCTTTGTAAAAGACTTTTCACACCATATGGGAGATCCATTACAAGAGTATTATTATGCACATCCAGCCTATGACCAATATCCGGTAGTAGGTGTTAGTTGGGTTGCTGCTTCTTACTTCTGTGATTGGAGAACAGAATACCTTAATGATTACCATGTTAGAGAAACAGGTTGGCCAATGCCTAACTTCAGGTTGCCATCGGAAGCAGAATGGGAATATGCTGCCCGTGGGGGAAGAGATATGGCCAAATATCCTTGGGGTAACCCTTATATAAGGAATAGTAAAGGTTGTATGCTTGCTAACTTTAAGCCGGGTAGAGGAAATTACTACGATGACGGCTATGCGTATACAGCACCTGTAGGAGAGTATTTTCCTAATGACTATGGTCTGGTTGATATGTCAGGTAATGTTTCTGAGTGGACTCAGGATGCATTTCATCCGGCATCTGTGCCATTGGTATGGGACTTGAACCCTGAATATAAGGATGTAAATGAAATGAGAAAGGTGATTCGTGGTGGATCATGGAAAGATGTAGCCTTCTATTTAGAAACAGGCACACGTGCTTATGAATTCCAGGACTCTACTCGAGCGTATATTGGCTTTAGATGTGCAATGACTCATTTAGGCCGCTCTAGTGGAAATGAATTTTAATATTTGATAAATTTTAATATATTGTAACTAACTTCAGATTAATTATACAATCGTACATTCTTTGATGAACTAAAATTCCAAAAAAATGAGTAAACAAAAAAAGGGAGGATTTGCCGAGCTGCTATTTAAAACCATCATGCCAAAAGTATATGGTATTGGTGCTGCAGTAGTAATTGTAGGTGCCTTATTTAAAATTCAGCATTATCCCGGAGCAGGTGTAATGTTAGGCATTGGACTTGGTGTTGAAGCCGTTATCTTTTTCTTAAGTGCCTTTGAGCCGCCTCATGCTGAGCCGGACTGGGCAAAAGTATACCCTGAACTTGCTGATGACTATAGTGGCCCGATTAACAAGCCAGCTATTAGAGGTGCTTCAGATAAGGGAGATAATGCAGCTCAAAAACTAGATCATATGCTTGAAAAGGCGAAGATCGGACCTGAATTGATTGAAGGTCTCGGAAAAGGTATGAGGAGTATTGCTGAAAATGTTAAGTCAATGGGAAGCTTGTCAAGTGCGGCAACTGCTACAGACGAATACTCTAAAAATGTGAGCAGCGCCTCTAAGTCCTTAATAGATATGAATAAATCGTATGCGCAAACAGCAAGTGCCATGAGTGAGATGGCCAATGCTTCTGCGGATGCAAAACAATACCATACACAGGTTCAGAATATTACTAAGAACCTGGGTGCATTAAATTCAGTTTACGAATTAGAACTTCAGGATGCCAACAGTCACTTGAAAGCAATGAACAAATTCTATGCTAATGTGGCTAGTGTAATGGAGAGTATGGAAAAGGCCGGTAAAGGGTCGGAGAAATTCTCTCAAGAATTACAGAAACTGACTGGTAACCTAACATCGCTTAATGGTGTTTATGGAAGCATGCTTACTGCCATGAGAGGCGGCGGCGGCGGAAGTAGCGTCGGTGGCGGTAATCAGGGCCAGGTATAGTTAAGTTTTAATTAATGTTGAATTTAAAACCATAGAGATATGTCAGGAGCAAAAGAAACCCCCAGGCAAAAGATGATTGGGATGATGTACTTGGTACTTACAGCTTTGCTAGCATTGCAGGTAAGTAACGCAGTACTCGAAAAGTTTATTTTCATGAACGAGTCATTGGAGAGAATGGCTACTGATTATGAAGCTAAAAACAATACAACCCTATCAGGTATGTCAGCGGAGGTCGCAAAACGTAATAATCTTCCGGATGAAGTAGCAGTTTTAAACGCTGCGAAGGAGGTTCAGGAGCATACAGCTAGTGTAATGGATCACCTGCGAAAGTTGAAAGATACCATGGTTGATATTACCGGTGGTATTAACGAGGAGACAGGTGAATTAGTAGGAGCAGCAGATTATGATAAAGTAAGTACCATGATGCTCGGTCCGAATGGCAAAGGTAAAGAGTTGGAGAAAATGCTCAATGATTATGCAAAATTCATGATCACAAAAACGGGCCCAACTCATGCTGATAAATTTGAGCCTTTAGCAAGGGATGCTAAGGAGATACCAGTATTTGCTAATAGTCCAAATCAGAAAGATAAACGATTCGCTGAGCTGTATTTTGAAAATACACCTACAGCTGCCGGTATGGCAACTATTAGTTACCTCGAAACAGAGGTTATGGAATACGAACGTCTGGCACTAAAAATTCTAGCCGATAGCGTTGGGGCATCAGAAGTTGCATTTAGTGACATCTTCCCACTTATCAGACCGGAATCTCGTATTGTGGCTGCCGGAGGAAAGTATACTGCAGAAATGTTTATTGCAGCATCTTCAGCTTCACTAAGCCCTAAATTCTATATGAATGGCAAAGAGCTACCGGAAGAAACACTAGATATAGGTGGAGGCGTATCAATTAAGAAAGGTAGGGTTGAATTTACAGCTAAAGGCGGTTCTTATGATAAAGAAGGTAGGGCTAAGAGGTCTTATGAAGCTACTATTGAGATGAATGGTAAGGAGTATAAGCAAACTGTTGAATATATAGTTGCCAGGCCTTCCATCATGGTAGCATCTGCAGCACTCTCTGCACTATGGAAAAATTGCGGTAACGCACTAAATGTACAAGTACCTTCGTTAGGTAATAACTACAACCCAAGTATTACATGTAGTAATGCAACTACTGTTAAAGGAAGTTCCAAAGGATCAGTTACAATTATTCCGAAAACAAGGGGTAAAGTGGTGATGACAGTAAAGAGTAGTGGAACTATGATAGGTACAAAAACATTTACAGTTAAGGATATTCCAAAACCTTCGTATGACCTTAAAATACCTAGTGCTGCTGGTAATATTGTTGATGGTGTGAAAGCTAAGTCTTTCCGTCAGGTAACAATAACTGCTAAAGCTGAGCCTAGTTTTGCTCAGGATGTGCCTAAAGATGCACGTTATAGAGTACGTGAAATTGAGGTTAAGCTTATTCGTAACGGAGACCCAAGGAAACGTCAGGTTTTTAAAACGAGTAAAATCAGTCTTACCGCTTTTGCTGCTGAAGCAAGAAAAGGAGACTTATATGTATTCACAATAAAGCAAACAGTACGGGTAAATTTCCAAAACAAAACAGAAAGAGTACCTGTTAAGAACGAAATATACAAGGTTCTTGTAACGCAATAAATATTAAATTATGAGACAATTGAATAGATTGGTATTAATCCTGACTTTAGTTTTTGGACTCTCTTTAGCGAGTGTGGCCCAGGAAGGTATGCAGGTTGTATATCAAAACGAAAATTCAGTGAATGCAATTCCGTATTATGAACAGTTGTATAAGCAGCGCACATGGACGCGGGTTGATTTAGCTCAAAAACAGAATAAAGGGTTCTTCTCGAAAAACCGAGAGTTTACTAAAGTTCTGATTGATGCAGTTATGAATGATGAAATTCAAACTGTATATGATGCTGAGCCGGGATTGTTTGAACTGGAAAGGAAGATGACAAAGGAAGAGTTTACCAAGCGTTTGATGAAATCAGATGTTGATGACCAGGTTGTGGAATTGCAAATGCTCTATGAGGTGGATTTTCCCTATAACACGGGTGAAATAGTTGAATCGGATGGAGTAAACTATAGTTGTTTACAGGATAATAACTTGGATAACAACCCTGCTTCCAGCCCCGAGTGGTGGGAAGTGTGGGCTGGTGAGGAGTCTGAGCCATATTTGCCCTCGGAAATTACCATGATTGAAGTGATGGAAGATGTGATCTTTGATAAAAGAAGGGCCAGGCAGTATAATGATATCCAGTCGATTCGATTAATTGTTTCTGGTGAATTTACTAATGATGCAACAAATTATTATGTAGCAACATTTGCCTATAGGGATTTGGAGAAATTTTTCCGTGAGCATCCTGAAAAGGCTATATGGTATAACCAATATAATAGTGCTGAGAACCGCAATTTAGCGGATGCATTCTTATTGAGATTATTCCATGGTGACCTATATAAAGTTGATAATCCTGAAGACTTAACCATTCAGGATATCTATGGCACAAATGCAAAAACTGGAGAGCCATCTGTTAAAGCTGGTTTAATAGGAGCCGAATACTTAAGAATGAAAATGCTGGAGAGAGAACATAATCTCTGGTCGTACTAGGAAGTTTAGTTTATCAAGAATTAAAGGTTCTGTCTTTTAGACAGAGCCTTTTTTTATGGCTTCAATTAGTACATTTGCTTTAGCACTGCCAATTACCTGAACTAATACTGTTGAGTCTGCCTCTTTTATTTTTTTTATCGACTTAAACTTTTTAAGCAGTTTATCAACAGTATTTTTGCCAATACCATCTATTTTTTCAAGATTGGTATTTAGGGCTTTACTCCTTTTGTCTCGGTGAAAGCTAATAGCAAACCTATGAGCTTCATCCCTCAACCTTTGAATAAGTTTTAAAGATGACGACTTTTTAGAAATGTGTAGTGGGATAGAATCGTGCGGAACGTAAATTTCTTCTAAACGTTTGGCAATACCCGCAATTGCAATTTTCCCGTATAAGTCAAGTTCTTCTAAGGCCCTTACAGCAGCGCTAAGTTGCCCTTTCCCACCATCAACTATAACAAGATCCGGTAGTGGCTGGTCTTCCTGTATTAGCCTCTTATACCTCCTTTTAACAACTTCATACATCGAAGTGAAATCGTCGGGGCCAACAACAGTCTTGATATTATACTTTCGATAATCTTTTTTACTGGGTTTCCCGTCCTTAAAACAAACCATCGAGGCAACGGGATTGGTCCCCTGTAGATTAGAGTTGTCGAAGCATTCAATATGCTTTGGCAGAGTCGTTAAGGAAAGATCTTCTTTAAGCTGTTGTATTGCGTGTATCCCTCTTGGTTCAAGCTCCTTGCTCAGGGTTCTCTCTTTTTTTAGACTGAAGGCATTTTTTAATGATAGCTCCACCAACTTTCTTTTATCACCTATCTTGGGGACTAATACTTCAATATTATCTGGTAAATCCGGAATTTCTGTATTTGAGAAGATTATGGTCTTTTCCGGGACCTCAGAGAAATTAATAAGTTGGCCTATCACCGAGTGTAGAATTTGGCCTGGCTCCTGTTCTAAATGATTTTTTACTGCAGTTGTCTGGCTCTGGATAATGGCACCCTTTTTTACATACATGTAATTTATCAGGCCAAAGCCTCCATCTTCTAATATCGTTACTATATGAACATCTCCCAGCTTTGGGTTTACAACAATGGTGTTTATAGAAAACCTCTCTAGTAAGAGAAGCTTCTCTTTAATCAACTGAGCCTCCTCATATTTTAAATTCTCAGAAGCCTCAATCATATGTGTTTTAAAATATTGTCTTACTACAGAAAGGTTTCCTTTCAGAATATGCTCGGCTTGCTTTACATCCTGAAGGTAGTCACCTTCGCTTTGTAAACCCTCACAAGGTCCTTGACAATTTCCAATATGGTATTCCAGACATAATTTATATTTTTTGGCAGCAACATTTTTTTCTGAAAGGTTATACTTACAGTTTCTAATCGTATACAGCTTCTGAATCAATTTTAATACATTGTTCATCGCCACAACACTTGTATACGGGCCATAAAAAGTGCCTTTTTTGTCCTGATATTGTCTTGTTGAGTAGATTCTGGGGAACCTATCGTTAGTTACACAGATGTAAGGAAATGTCTTGTCATCCTTTAGTAATATGTTGTACTTGGGCTGATTAACCTTTATTAGATTATTCTCTAGCAAAAGGGCGTCGAACTCTGATGGTGTAATTATAGCCTCAATCTCATTGATTTCCTCTACCAGTTTAAGGGTCTTACGGCTATGATTTCTCTTGGCAGTGAAATAGCTTTTAACCCTTTTTTTGAGGTCTTTAGCTTTGCCAACATAAATTAGAGCGCCAGACTTATTAAAATATTTATAAACTCCGGGCTGGTTAGGCAGTAATTTGGTATCTGATGGATTAACCGTCATTACTTACATAATATCATCCTCGTCAAGTTCAATTTTAAGAGAATCTAATTTTTGCCTCAGCAGAGAATCTGCTGGGTTATTAAGTCCATATTTCGAGCAATCCAGAGTAACATTGAGACCTCTCCTCGGCTTAGCAAATTTCCCTTTTTCGTATCCGAGGGAGTCGTCTTCATAAATAGATGTCATAAACTTGGCCCAAATAGGTAAAGCCATATAGGCTCCCTGGCCGTGGGTAATGCTGGGGAAATGTATTGCTCTGTCATCTCCGCCAACCCATACTCCCGCTACGAGATCTTTTGTAACCCCCATAAACCAGCCGTCAGAATAATTTTGCGTAGTTCCTGTTTTGGCACCAATATCATTTCCGCCTTTCGTTAAATTCCAAAAGTAATCAAGGCTCCTGGCTGTGCCATGTGATTCTTCAACAGTACCTTGCAGCATATATAACATCAAATAAGCATCCTGCTCACTTAGAGCTTGCTTCTGTTGAGGCACAAAGTTTTGGATGATTTCACCATTCTTATTTTCAATCCGCGATATATAAAAAGGCTTAGTCCATGTGCCTCCATTCGCAAAAGCACTATAGGCACCAACCAATTCAAAAACCGACACATCACTAACACCGAGGGCTAATGACAATACAGGTGCCAGGTCACTTTCAATTCCTAATGAACGACCTTTCTTCACCACATTATCAGGTCCAATCAAGCTCATAATACGGGCCGTAACAGAATTTTTTGAAGCCGCCATTCCTTGTCGAATGGTCATGCTTTCTCCTGTAAATTTCATGTTGGCATTTTCAGGAGACCATGTTGGTGGGTTGCCGCCGGTCTGGTAAGTCCTTCTTTCATCTACCACCTCATAACATGGATAGTAACCATTTTCTATAGCTGTAGCATATACAATGGGCTTAAAAGTTGAGCCCGGCTGGTTTTTTCCTTGCCTAACATGATCATACTTAAAGTACTTATAATTAATGCCACCTACCCATGCTTTAATATGACCTGTGTGCGGATCCATAGCCATAAACCCGGCTTGCAGGAAACGCTTGTAATATTTTAATGAGTCCATCGGGCTCATTAGCGTATCTATATCACCGTCCCATGAGAATACACGCATTTGCTTTGGTGTATTAAGAATAATACCTATTGAGTCGGAATCCTCACCATATTTTTTTTTCAATTTGCGATAATGTTCTGTACGCTTAACAACAATGTCTAGGAAGCCTTTTATTTCCTTGCCATCTTCATCTACCCATGGGTTCTTTCCATCCCAGTCTTCAATAAAGGTTGCTTGAAGCGAATCCATCCACCAGCGCATAGATTCTTCTGCATATAGCTGTAGGTCTTTGTCGATTGTAGTATATATTTTCAGGCCAGCTTCAAATAAATCGATGTCACGCTCCTTGCAAAACTTGAGCAAATCTTTCTTTATTACCTCTCTGAAGTATGTAGCGGAACCTGTATTCTGGCTCTCTACATTATAGTTGGACAGATCGATAGGTAATTGCTTCAGCGAGTCAGTCTCTTCAGGGGTTAACACTTCGTCGCGCCCGAGTTTTGCTAATACCTCATTTCGTTTGCTCAACGACCTGTCATAATTCATGATAGGACTGAACCTCGTAACTCCTTGTAAAAGGCCTATGAGGGTCGCTGATTCCTGATAGTTTAATTCACTGGCTTCTTTGCCAAAGAAAGTCTCCGAGGCAGCTTTTATGCCATAAGCATTACTACCAAAATCTACTGTATTCAAATAGAGGGCGGCTATTTCTTCTTTAGTAAAAGTCTCTTCAAGATGAACGGCAATTATCCACTCTTTAGTTTTTGAAACTATAAGCCTTGGCACGGACCCAATTCGCGATATTGGTCCCTCTGTATCTTCTCCCCGAGTGGAATATAATTTTTTTGCTAACTGTTGGGTAATAGTACTTCCTCCCCCTGCCGGGCTAAAAGTTAACAGTCCCTTTGCTACTCTTAAATAGGCTACCAAATCAAGGCCAGAATGATTGAAATATCTATGATCTTCAGAAACAATTAGTGTTGTCCTTAATTCTTCTGACATATCATCGAAACTAACCTGACTTCGGTTAGTACGGAAGTATTTACCCATTTGCTCACCATTAGCATAATAAAGTGTTGAAGAAAGGTCGTTTTCGGGATTTTCCAGCTGTGCCAGACTTGGCATCCCACCGAAAAGGCCTAAAAAATTATTGCTTACCGAGAGAATATATACCGGTAGGCCAATAAATAAGCCAAAAAACACAAGCCAAACACCAATAATTATTTTTTTCTTCATTCTGGTCATTTACTTCAAGACACTAAAATTAGAAATGCTCACGGAAAAATTCCATATATGCGTCAATTTCTTTTGATTTATATAGTATGTCGAAATTAGATTTTGAGATTACAAAATTAGGCTTTTTTAGCTCATCAAACAGTTGTTCAGATTTCATCATATCAAAAAACAAAAGAGCTTCTTCTTTAGTGCTAAAAGGCTGCACAAGTGTCATGTTAATGGAATCATTAAGAACAAGGCTTCCAAGGTCTAGATTCGGAGATTGAAAATCAGCGCCAATAAAGGGCTTTAACAACTCTTCGTTAATTTCGCCGGCCTCATTGCCCAGGGATAATACAACATAGAAATAATCACCTGTCTTGCTAACAAAATATTCTGCTGCCTTAAGTTTTGCCAGGCTATTTAGGTAGTTAGCGGATGCATCAAGCAGTTCTTTCGCGTAAGAGTTTAACTCGTGATCAGGGTATTGCTCAATAAAAGATTGCAGCGCAAACTGATAATCAACAAGTGGACTTGTCTTGCCAATGATTAATATTTGTAATAACCTTAAATTGGCGGAGAAGGTCACATCAGGATTTAATTCAAGGAGCACATCGATTATTCTATAGGCCGTATCCAGCTCGTCGTTAAGATATAAATTATAAATACTCTTGTATTCTTTGGTAAGTACTTCATTAGCCTGACTACTTAACTCTTTGTATTGAGGGTTATCGATTAGTTTCGTATAGATGGAATTGCCCATATTTAGGTGCATATAATCTGATATTCCTTGCGCTTTATCAGGATTCTCCAGCTCCTGATAAATTAAATAAAGTAAGTAATAAGATTCAGCGCTATGTTCTGATGCAGGGTAGTCTTCATGCAAAGTAGTAAAGGCGGTTATGGCATTTTCTCTCTCTACAAGATCGAAGTAATAAATTTTGCCAAGGTTATAATATGCCATTTCGAGGGCTTTATGTGCCTTGGCTTTGTCTTCTTCAGTTAGCGGCAATCTGGCATACATGCTGGTAGCGCTGTTCATTACAATTTGGTCTCTGCTAAATTCTGTCTTCGTTTCTTCAACCGCTTCATCCTCCTCCTCTTCTAACACGTTCTCTTCATTCGAAGCAACGGACTGTTTAACAGACCTTCGCCAGTGATCCTCTAACACTCTTGACCCCCAAACTTGTCGGAAACTTGTTCTACCACCACTTATTGCAGCAGGGTTAGAAAAATACCAATTCGAGACCCCAACTCCGGTAGGAGCGTCAAAGCGATTTATACTTACAGTTTTGGTCCTTTGCTGCTTTTCGGCAAATGCGGCTGCTTGTTCCTCGGCATCCAGTTCTGCTGTAGCCTGAGTAATAAACAGATTAATTACTTCAGAAGAATCCATACTTGCAAGATTTAGCAGGCTGTCCTGTAAAGCAATGGTATTTATTTGAGTGATAAAGTTTGTTAATACTTCCTGTCTATGTTTTACAGTCGCATAATGCTCGTAAGTTTTAGGTAAAATACTGACAGCACTATCATAATATGCCTCGGCGGTAGTGTAGTCCTTTAATGTGTCATAATATATTTCACCCAGGCTTAGATATGAAACACCCTTTTGGCGAGGATCACTAACACTATTTCTTACCGACAAGTTAAATTTTTCAATCGCTCCCTCAAGATGGTTTTGCTTCAACTCAAACTTTCCCCATTCGTAATAAATTCGATCCTGAAATTCAACATTCTTTTCATCCTTGACGAGCTTTCTGAAGTACTTTCTTACCTTCTTAAGATCTCTGCTATCACCAAGCTGCGTTACCTGCGCAATATTCAGTTTGGCATAAAACGCTAACTCGTATTTTGGGTTACTTGATATGCATTTTTTATAGTATTCATAGGCTGCCGAAGAAAAACCAATCTCTTGATATACTTGTCCGATTATAAAATAAAATCGAGCACGCTCACTCCTCGACAACAGAGGGTCTGCTGAGACGAGGTTACGCACCATATTATCCTTGTCGTCAATAACCTGATAATAATATGCTCTGGTAAGGTAGAGGTGCTTGAGGTTATTTTTGTTTAATATTTCAGATTCCAGGTGGTCTGATGCCTCACTGGCATTGGCCAGCTCTCCATTCTCTATAAATGTGCGCATTAGGTTAACAATCGCCCAATGCCTGGCATTTACATCTTCGCCTGTGGTATTAACATATTTAAAGGTGGTAACGGCATTGGGAAAATCATAGCCGTACATTCTTGCCTGGCCAATTAGATTATAGCTGTCATCTACCCATTTGCTGTTTTTATGATACTGAATAACTATCGATGCCTTTTTAATACAATCTTCTAATTCTGCTTTGTACGTGGTAGCCATTGTAGAGTCAAGCGGAGGATAAATCTTAAGAATATGATTATAATCTGGCTTCATTCCCTTCCAGAGTGATGCCTCTACTTCTTTAATACGTTCAAGCCCAATAAAATAAGAATTGTAATGAGCCGTTGTATTATGAAATGCCTTATTTAATGGGGCAGTACTTTCTGAAGAGCACCCATCTAGCATGAATAGGGTTAGCCCAATCAGAAATAATTTAAACCAATTTGTATAAGAAAATAATATCAAGAAGGCAGAGGTTTCTATTTTGAAACGTAAAAATCAATTAATTAATACAATAATACTTTTTAATATCTATTTTTGACCGCAAAATCGGCAAACCAATCACGTGAAGCCTAAAAAAACATTTTCAAGCTGGCTGACAGAGCGATATCTGTTAATTATCCGTAATGAAGAAAATTTTGCTGAAAAGCGATTTTTGGGATTTACCTATGCCAAGTTCTTCTTGATTTCCTTTATTGTCTTCATTGTGTTTATGGTTATAAGCTTATTTCTTACTGAAACAATCTTAGAGCAGTGGTTTGATCCACGCCATGCTCATACGCAGAATAAAAAGCAGTTAGTGACACTTACAATGGAATTAGACTCTTTGGCGGAAGAAGTCAGGAAGAAAGACCAATTTATCTCACTATTTAGAGGCTTTTTAACCGGAGATACAGATTCATCTAGTGTAGATAGTTTTAGGCAAGGCGTTAATATAGACCGAAATTTTACTATAGACCTGTCAACAGCACCGATAGATTCTCAATTTAGACAAGAATTTGAGATTGGAGGACAGGCAGATCAGATAAAATTAAATAGTAGTTCTGAACTACTGGAAGTCTTTTTCTATTCCCCAATTACTGGTTTAATCTCTCGAAAATACAATTTAAAGGAGGATCACTTTGGTGTAGATGTAGTTTCGAAACGGAATGAGCCTGTGATGTCAGTAGCCGGAGGAACGGTGATTTTATCGTCATGGACACAGGATTCTGGCTACGTAATTGCAATACAACATAGCTCAGATCTTATATCAATATATAAACATAATGCTGAATTATTGAAAAAAACCGGTAATTTTGTAAACGGAGGAGAAGTAATAGCCATTATTGGCAATACAGGAGACCTTACGGATGGACCTCATCTGCACTTTGAGTTGTGGTATAAAGGAAACACCGTAGATCCTGAAGACTTTGTGACGTTTTAAAAAGTATTAGAAAAGAAGGAATTTATGTTTAACAAAGAAGAAAAGAAAGTGGCAGAGGAGTTAAGTAATTCTAGCAACACTATTGGCAAAGGAACTACAGTCGAGGGTAACATCGAGACCTATGGTAACTTAAGAGTCGATGGTAGGGTAGTTGGCAACATCGTTACCAAATCAAAGCTTGTATTAGGTCAGACTTCACAGGTAGATGGAAACATCCTGACGCAAAATGCAGAAGTGTTTGGTGAAATTAAAGGAAAAATAGAAGTATCTGATCTATTGGTACTCAAGGCGTCGTCAGTAGTTCATGGCGATATTCTTACAAACAAGCTAGTTGTTGAAACAGGTGCCACATTTAATGGCGGCTGTAAAATGGGTAGTGCTGTGAAAGAAATTAAGATTGGAGAAAACGGACAACAAAACAGCATCAAGCAGCAAGAAGTCAAAACCGCTTAAGAATTTCGTCAAATTCAGTGGTTTGGCATTTCAGTTGTTTGCCGTTATAGGAATTGGCACTTGGTTTGGATATTGGTTAGATAGCCGTATGCAACTTCAAGTGCCAATTTTTACTTTATTAGGAGCAGTACTCTCTCTCTCTGCGGTTATTTACTATTTAATAAGACAGGTTAACTAATATGCGTAGTTCATTGGTAATCTTAGCTGTAGGGCTCGTGTTGCTGGCGTTAACCTATTTAATTTTTGTTTTAGCAGGGTGGCAGTGGCATCAAAATTTTATTGTAATATCTGTTTACCTCGTTCTCCTTACCCTCTTGTCACATCATATCAATTTAATCTCTACTAGTCAAGAGGGCCGAGGGGTAATTATTCCCTACCTGGTTTCCACCGTTCTCAAACTAATTTTTAGCGGTGGGTTCTTATTGGTTATAGTGAAACTATATCCGGAAATGGTTAAAGGCTTAGTGATCGTGTTCCTGATTTATTATGCTGCCTTTTCGACTCTCGAGATAATTCTTGTTAGCCGTCGTACTGGAGGTAAGAAATTCTAGTCCAAATATTTTTTTTCGATAATATACTCTCTACATTTGCAGTCGCAAAAGGACCGCGTTTAAATGATTAGCAAGCTTTTGAAGAATAACATACTAAGAATCAGAGTAATAGGCATTTTTTTAATGCTGGTTTTTCTCTCTTCCAATGTGACCATGGCGGCTAATGCCAGTTCAGCTGAAGGGGAAGTAGAAGAATCTTTTAATGCAGGGGATCTGATTATGCATCATATTCTTGATTCACATGTGTGGCATTTTTGGGATGGCCATTATGGTACAGTCTATTTGCCAATTATAGTATATTCAGAAGAGCGTGGGTTGGATATGTTTTCTTCATCTAATTTTTACGACGAGCATCATAACATAATTTCATTTGATGGTTATGTTTTGGATCATGAGCATATCACTCTTGAGAACGGAGGA
>Ga0164313_10001860_pt1 | contig 18917 bp, 11 predicted proteins | sample GuaBasSedimGuay4_FD_113735 | JGI IMG/M metagenome (GOLD analysis project Ga0164313, IMG submission 113735) | Subseafloor sediment microbial communities from Guaymas Basin, Gulf of California, Mexico - Guay4, Core 4569-4, 0-3 cm | ecosystem: Environmental > Aquatic > Marine > Hydrothermal vents... | reverse complement strand
GGGTGCTGAAATGCGTTGCAACCAGGCGGAGCCGGATGTAGAGACCTTTGTTGAATTCGACTTCGAGCTAAGTGGCAGCTGCTATCGCATTCGGCGAACACCAGAACAGCTGAGGCCGTCCAAGCGTGGTGAAAAGCTGGTTATCCAGCGCCCGACCGCAAGGCTACATCGTCTGGGAGAGAATGGCAGCGAAGAAAGCGGCGAGCTTTTGGTGGAAACCAAAGTCAATGAAGCCAATGAATACATTGAACAACTGACTGGCCTCAGCGGCGACCAATTTCGGCAGGTGATGGTGCTGCCCCAGGGGGAATTTCGGAAGTTGCTGTTGGCCGATTCGAGGGACCGGGAAGATATTTTCGCGTCACTGTTTCACACGGGCATATTCCGCAAACTGGAAGAAGCCCTGAAGAATCGTGCCGCGGGCGTGCGGCAGGAGGTGCACGCCCAAAGGAATCAGCTTAAGGGCATTCTCTCCAATGGTGGTGTTGATAGCCTGGAGAGCCTTGAAAAAGAGATTGGGGAGCAAGCCGTATTGGTCGAGGCCGCTACGAAGGAGGCGGGGACGGCGACACAGGCGTGGTCTGTCGCCGACAAAGCACTGGATGCTGCCAACGCACTGGAAGAAGCCTTTAGCCGACTGGATGCCAGCAACAAAAAAGCCGCCCAACTGGAAGCTCAGACCGAAGATTACGATAACAAGCGTGCGCAACTGGCGCTGGCGAATGAGGCTGAAAAGCTGTCGCCTGTAATGAAGTTACGCGATACCGCTGCACGTCGAAAAACTGATGCATTAACTGCCAAAGAGCAGGCGGGGACGAAGCTTTCAGGTGCTGAGGCGGCACTCAAAAAGGCCGTTGCAGCCATGGCTCAGGCGCAACTAAGCAAGCCAGTAATAGCTACTGCCAAGGCTCGCCAGCTTGAACTCGAAAGTTTCGCTGCAAAGAGCGACACACTGGTCAGGGCGATAACGCTGCATAACAGCGCGGCCGAAGCGCAGCGACAAGCGCATGCGGCGCTAGATACAGCCATTGAACAGGAAAAATCTACGGGCGTGGACATCCTGAAACGGGAAGCGCAGTTGATCAAGTTCCAACAAGAGGCCGAGCCGCTGGGGGCTTATCCACTGCAATTGGCCAAATTGAAGCCGCAACTGATCACACGCCGTCAGCTGGATAAGACAGCGAAGGATTTGGTCACGGCCAAGAAGGTGCTGAAGAAGGCCAAAGCGTCAAATACAGCTTTGCAGGGGGCAATGATTACGGCTAAAGCGTCACGTGACGCAGTCCAATTAGCCTGGTACCGCGGTCAGGCGGCGCTTTTAGCGGCGGAGCTTGAGGAAGGGCAACCCTGCACCGTCTGCGGCAGCAAAGAACACCCGGATCCAGCTCAAAGTGGTGAGGACGAGGTAGGACAAGAAGAGCTCGAACTGGCCGACGGTGATTATCAGGCATCCGTCAGCAATGCTCAGGCTGCAAAGGCCGAGTGCGATACCCTGATGGGCGATATCAGAAGACTCGAGCAGGCGCAGCTTGATTGCCAGGAATCACTGGGGGAATTGGCTGAGCAAACAGTGACAGATATTGAGAAGGAGATCGCTGGCCTTAACGCGGGCATTGCGCGCCTGGATAAGCTTAGTGGAGATATATCTAAAGCAGGTCAAAAATTACAGGACTGCCGTTCACTGCTTGCCGACTCTGCGCAAGCAGTTAAAGCGGCAGACAAGACAGCCCAAAATAACGATATTGAGTTGGCCCGAGCTGAAACCGTAAAAGCCTCAGCGGAGTCTTCGTTACCAGAAGAATTCAGAGCCGTAGATGCCCTAAGCACCGCGCTTAATCAGGTGGCGGGTGAGATTATTGCTCTGGAAAAGGAGCTGGACAGAACGCAAAAAGTACACAGCGAATCAACCACGGCAAAGGCATTGGCTGAGTCAGCGTTGGAACGTGCCGGTAGTGACCTGGTAAAGAGTGAGAGTGAGGCGCGGCAGGCTGCCAGTGATTATGCTGAAGCGTTGGCTAACAGTTCTTTTCAGGCCGAGCAGGAAAGCCTGCTCGCTGCGATGGCGGCCCAGGATCGCGCCCAACTGGACAAGGCTATTAAAGATTACGAGGCCGAGTGTAACAACATAAAAATCACCTTGAAGGTGCAGCGGGAACAGGTAACAGGCAAAGAGCGACAAAACCTCGAGGCTTTGCAGGAAATAGTAAAGGTTGCTCTGGCTGAAAAGAACAGCTTGGACGCTGCCCTGAGCAATCTGAGTAAACACCTGCACACGCTGGAGCGGGTAAAAACAAACTTCGAGACTGCCAGTACTGCGATGGAAGAACTGGAGGCGAACTATGCGGTAATTGGTACCTTGTCAGATGTTGCCAATGGCCAGACCGGCAATAAGGTTAGCCTGCAGCGCTTCGTGCTGGGTGTGCTGCTCGACGATGTGCTTATACAGGCGACCCAGCGCTTGAGTAGTATGAGTTCTGGCCGCTACCAGTTAATTCGCAAGGGAGAGAGAAGTAAGGGCAACAAAGCCTCCGGCCTGGATCTCATGGTCTATGACGACCACAGCGGCACCGAGCGCTCGGTAGCCACCTTATCCGGCGGCGAGAGCTTTATGGCGGCACTGTCTTTGGCCCTGGGCTTGTCGGACGTGGTGCAGAGTTATGCCGGTGGTATTCGCCTGGATACGTTGTTCGTTGATGAAGGTTTTGGTAGCCTGGACCAGGAATCTCTAGAGCTGGCCATCCGCACCCTGATCGACCTTCAGGAGTCAGGGCGCATGGTGGGTGTTATCTCTCATGTGACAGAGCTCAAGGAGCAGATGGAAGTTCGCATAGATGTGGAAAAAGGTGTGAAGGGTAGCCATTTAGCTGTTGTGGCGCCTGATTTGGTGGCGTAGTGCCATTAGGTCGGCGCATATATACATTCAGCGAGTATTTTGGGCGTGAGCCCAGGGGCACACTTTTGTCCAAAAAGTACATTTTTTTCTGGTTTAGCTGCGTAAGGTAGTGATATTAATAGAAGGTACCCGTGGCGTCCATCAAGCACTGCGCCAAGATGAGGGGCATTCAGCGCTTTCTCAAGAAAACGGCGGAGCTGGGTGATAATGCGCTTTAGTATAGGTATTTCTAGCCACAGTGGAAGTGGATGGGTTGGCCTGACTAAGGAGGGTAAAATCTTTAGTTGTTTTGATAATGCCTTATGGCGGATATAGTCATGGAAATGGCGGTTACTGCCATGTCCTGCCTTGATTTATGACAATACCATCTGTGTGTGAAAAGGTAAAAAATATATAGCAATCCTGATTAATGAGGCTTTGGTGACCACTTCAAACGCAATAGCTGAGCTAGAACCGATATATTTCGTGAATGAGCATGATATCGATCGTGAGGTATTTTTGCCGATTGTGGAAATCGCTTCAAGTATCTCTTGTATGAGTGGCTTTTTCTCCAGTGGCGCTTTGAGTGAGTTGGCGATCTCTCTAAGCCACTTTTTGGCAGCCAAAGATAAACCTTTGAGGTTTATTGTAAGTCCTAACTTGGAAAAGCAAGATTTGGAGGCGCTAAAGATAGCACTAGGCGCAGGAGAGAATCTGATTCCTCTACTCTTTCCTGGCTATGAACCTTCAGAAGACAATCTGCGATCAAGAGCAGTCAATGCTCTAGCCTATTTGGTGGCGACTGGTCGGCTGAGTATGAAGTTGGGTTTGCAAAGGCAAGGACTCTTTCACACTAAATGTTGGATTTTTGAAACAGAGTTCGGTGGTATTACAATCCACGGTTCAGTTAATGCTACTCGTAGTGGGCTATCCGCCAATACTGAGCAGATAGGACTTAGTAAAGAATGGGAAAACGACGCTGACAAAAAGGTTGTTGGGAAGATTCGAAAGACTTTTGAGTCGCTTTGGAATGGAGAGTATGAGCAGGTCCAAACTATTGAAGTTAATGACGAAACAATTGGGTATCTCTCAAAGATTTACGAAAAAAATCGAGATGTTACCGATTGGCCATCCTATTTAAACGACAAGATCCTCAAGGAATTTGGATCTCCCGAAGGAGCGAAGAGAAAGTCCAAATTAGAGGTTCCTGGCTGGCTCAATTACAGGACTGGAGAATACGCGCATCAGGGGAAAGCGGTAAATGCGTGGCTTGAAAAAGGAAAGGGGATACTCTCGGTAGCCACAGGTGGCGGTAAAACACTAACATCCTTAGTCGCAGCGAGTAAGGTTGGTTCTAGAGAAGAAAGCTTGCTCGTTGTTGTTGCTGTACCTACGAAAGCACTACTTGATCAATGGTCTGAAGATGTGAAAGCGTTTTCGGTAACACCACTAAATACCTATGGCCGCCCTAAGAGTGAAATCAAGCGTGAATTAAAAGGACAAATCAGGAGGCTGCGGCTGGGAGTCTCAAATAATGAAGTAATCGTGATGACACATGAAGCACTTAAATCTGAGTTGATCGATATCTTGGAAAAAGCAAGTGCAGATATTCCTTTGATGCTTATTGGAGATGAAGTTCATAATTTAGGTAGTGCGGGCTTTCAGTCTAAAGCGAAATACTGCTTTAAGTACCTACTCGGTCTTTCGGCAACACATGTCAGACAATTTGATGAAGAGGGAACCGATTTTCTAATCGATTATTTTGGGGATGTCGTATATGACTTCCCTTTAGAAAAAGCGATTGGTACTTGCCTTGTGCCATATGACTACCATGTTCACAGGGTGCAGCTAGAAGATGAAGAGCAAGAAAAGTGGTTTGAATTAACGGAGAAAATACGTAAATTGAGCTACGCGGCGGAACTATCTGATGGTAATTCCGAGAAAGAGCGATGGAAGATCCTCTGTTTGCAAAGGAGAAGAATTGTTGAATCTGCGGCGGGAAAAGTAGTCCGACTTGCAAGTATTCTGCCAGCTGAAAAGAATGATATTCGAAGGACTTTGTTTTTCTGCACAGATAAGAACCCTGAGCAGTTGGAATCTTTGAATGAGCTTCTATCAAGGCGTGCTGTAAATTTCCACCAGGTAACAGCCGAGGAGACTAGTAGCCCCAAAATATTGAGCCGGGTTATCGCTTCATTCGGGAGTGGTGCGTTACAAGTTCTTACGTCTAAGCGAGTTCTAGATGAAGGCTTCAATATCCCCCAAACTGAGACAGCCTACTTTCTAGCGAGTAATACAGTAAGGCGACAGTGGGTGCAAAGACTGGGACGAGTTTTGAGGTTGTCTCCTGCGACTGGAAAAGAAAAGGCTGTAGTGCATGATTTTATTGTCATACCTCAATTGGATTCCGGGAAAATTGATGGGGACTTGAAAAGCCTTTTGCGAAGTGAATTTGAACGAATGAGCTTCTTTTCCCAGCTTAGTTCGAATGGACTAGAGAGTGATGGATCAATTGAATTAATGAATGAGTTTTTGGCTTTGTTGGAGACTGATAAATGAGTATTGGATACAAAAAAATATCAGAAATGATTTCACGAGAAATCACGTCTAATGATTCTATGACGGAAGCGCAGAAAGAGAAATTCGAGCAGCTCTGTAACAAGATATATTTGTTGGAGGCGAGTACAGATTCAGTCAAAGGATCTCGCATGATTGAAGATATCATGGGTGAAGTTTCACTAGTAGCAGACCGAATGAAAGAACTTGGAGGAAAAGCATGAAACTCATCAGGGCATCCATCAATAACTTTCGACTGCTGAAGGGGCTCACACTAGATTTTTCTTGTGATGAATCTAAAAATCTCACTGTAATCAGGGCTGCTAACGAAACTGGTAAGACAACTTGTAAAACAGCTCTGCTATGGGGATTGTTTGGGAATCGCGCTTTACCTGGCGAGGGTAAACGGTATCCACTGTTTCCCTCGGATATGAAAGAAACCCTACAAAAAGCCGAGGTTTCTGTCGAGATAGAGTTCGAAACAGACCAGGTCGTAACTGTTGGGCGTGGTTCCCACGAGATTCAAAAAAAGCAGTATCGATTGTTTCGTAGCTGCATCGAATACCCAACGGATGGCGGCATTGTACGTCGTGAATTTGAGGGTGTAGTACTTTTCGAAGTTAAACCCGAAGGGGCAGAGAGGATTTTGGACTCAGATGTTGCTGGAATTATCGAAAGTAGTATTCCAGAGGCGCTGAAGGATGTTTATTTCACTGACGGCGATAGCGCCATGTCGTTTATTGAGGCTGCTGCTACTCAAGGAGTAAAACGTAAGCGAGTAAGCAGTGCGATAGAGGCTTTGTTGGGTCTTGATATCCTAAAGAAAACAATAGATCACCTTGGTAAGTCTGCAGCAAAGTTTAGCTCTATGATCGATGATACCGATTATGCCAAAGAGCTTGAGATATATAATGACCGGATAGCCGGGTTCGAGGAGGATGTTGAAGTATGGGAAGAGGAAAGGCAAAAACTGGAAATTGATATCAGTGAAGGCAGTAGCACACTGGCCTCTACCCGTAAGAAGATTGAGGATGCGCTAAAACTGGGTGATAAATCCAAGTTAGTAGCAGATATGACTAAATGTGTGAGAGATATTGAACGTAGTAAGGATGGCTCAAAGCGAGCGCTAGATGACATATCTGGTTTGCTCAATTCCAGACATCTTTCCGCGGGAATTATTTCCACTTCTGCGAATAGAGGGTTAGAGCTTCTCAATAATCTGAGCGAAAACAAGCAACTTCCTAAAGTCAATATTCCTATACTGGAGGAATTGCTTGATCGTGATAAATGTTTTTGTGGTGCGGATTTGTCAAGTGAGTCGGAAGAGGGTAAGAAGGCGAGAAGCTCTATTCAGGAGTCAATAGAAGATAGTCGGACATCGGATGCTCAACAAGAAGCAGCGACAAGCTTATTCTATTCGGTTAGAAGTGAGCAGTTCGATGAATCTAGATCAGACGCCTGGATGCATGGATATGCGTCACGAAACCAGGATTATAGCGAGTTTATGTCCGCACTTTCCTCGGATCAAAAGAGGCTGATAACGCTTAAAGCTGAGCGAGACGCGATTGATGATACTTCATTGAATGAACTTCGAGAACTTGAATCTTCACTATCTAGCAAGCTTGATTCTGCACGAGTTCAACAAGGTCAACGAGAGAGCTCAATTGAAGACGCCGCGCAAAGAAAGAGGGAGGCTGAAGAATATCGGCAGAAGATAGAGAAGCGCCTCAATAAAACAGATTCATCTGCCGACAAACTCAGTCTTTCACGCATGACGCAAAATGTATTCAAACAGGTCGGTGACCGCTTGGTAAAAGAGGAGCTAAGGAAAGTAAGCGATGAAATGAATCGCATATTCCTTGAGATGATTGGTGCTGATCCAGAGGCCAATGATCTAACGCTGATTACAAGGGCCGAGTTGACAGAAGACTACGATATATTGGTGTATGGTCCAAATGGTCACCAACTTAATCCGGACCAAGACCTGAATGGTGCATCGCGCCGGGCGATTACGCTAGCCTTTATTCTTGCGCTAACCAAGGTAAGTCAAGTTGAGGCCCCCAATGTTATTGATACACCTCTCGGGATGATGGCCGGTTATGTAAAGAGGTCAGTGCTTCGACGAACCGTGTCTGAAGGTAGTCAGGTGATCCTTTTCCTGACGCACGATGAGATTGCGGGTGTTGAGACTATCATCGATGAGACTGCAGGCATGGTCTATACCTTAACGAACCCAGCACACTATCCAAGAATGCTGGTGCACCAGCCAGATGCAACGGATGCCCGTGTTGTTAGATGTGAATGTAATCATAGGTCCCATTGTCATACTTGCGAACGAATAAATAGTGAAGCAGTCGCCGCTTAAAGGAATTTGATTATGAACGCCAATCCCTTCGCATCATTCAATGTGGAAATACCAAAAAAATATCGTGATTCGGTCATTAGTTACAGCCGTACCGGTGGAAATAAGAATACCCCAGAGTATGCCCCATTCAAGAGGCAGGTAGATTTCTGGTACCTGGCGTTTTTGGTGGGAATATCGAAAGGCTTGGATCCTGAGCCAGATTCAGATACGTACAATGCGACTCCTGCAACGATCTTTTCGAGCGACCCTTACCGGATCAATCATATGCTCTTGGCCTATTTAGGGGTAACACAGGACGTTGAGTCTCTAGCAAACCACCGAGCTGTATTTGACTACTGCTTGGGTGTAGCGAATGCCGGCATGCCTTATTTGATACAGATAATGGCAGATCCAGATGAACGACCCCTTTGGTCACTATTCGATGAGTTGGAAGGCTTGGTCGCCTAATTCCAATATAATGTTAAAGCCCGTCTCCTCTAGGGTGGATTAGAAATGCAAATCTGAGATTTATAGTAATCCGCTTGTGGCATCTTCATCGATACGGGCATGATTGACAGTAAAACGCCCTAAGCCTGCCTGAAATGGCTACACATATGTGTAGCAAATACCTACATGATGTCAGTAGCGACATATTTCGCCGAGATGGCAGTATAATCAAATTCAGCCAATACATCGTCAGTCGATATTAGGTCAGGTACTCTGTACAAATACACAGTATTTCGTGTTAGTTTATGTCACATAGACAATGTTATGTCACATAGGCAATAACTCATGAGTATTGGTACAAGCGGTCGTATCGTGATTGAGATCGAGCCGGGTCTAAAGCAAGAGCTGCACGCAGCTTTAAGGCAGGAAGGGCTCAATCTGAAGAGTTGGTTTCTAGAAAACGCACACAACTTTCTTTCAGAGCGTGGGCAACTAACTCTAACACTTGATGAAAAACAAGAAGAGCAGTGAAGAGGCCGAAATGAAATTTATTCCCAATAGCGTTGCGTTCGGCCGTCACCAGACCTTTGCAGTGCGGTACGGTTGGCTTTCAAAAGGTTTTCAGGCTGTAAAGAAAAACCCTTCCGTACTTCGGTCCGAAGAGGCGATTGAAGTCCTAGGTGTTGGTAAGAATATGGTGGAATCCATCGGCTATTGGTTGCGGGCCTTTCAGTTGATTGAGCCTGATTCATACAAGCCAACAGAAATCGGCAATTTACTTTTCAGTACTAATAAAGGCCTTGACCCCTATTTGGAAGACGAGGCCACTATTTGGTTGCTGCACTGGTTATTGGTGAGTAATCCGGAGCAAGCAACTTCGTGGTACTGGTTTTTTAATTGTTACCATAAGCCGGAATTTACCGGACAAGAAGTCTTCACCGCTTTGTCTGATTATGTGGGCGATAAGGTTAAAAATGTAAAGAGGCCAGCCGCAAATACATTAAAAGCCGATGCAAGCCTAATTCCACGAATGTATACACAAAGCAGAGTCAGTAACCGTACGCCGATTGAAGACGCGCTAGATTCACCACTGGCATTATTGCGTCTAATTACCCCTATGGTAGGTGAAAGGGGGTTCCAGTCGAAAGCAGCTGCGAGGCCGGGTTTGCCGATAGGGATACTAGGGTTTGCAGTGGCCCAGCTATTTGAAACAAAGCAAACGGAAATTGTGCCTATCGAAGATTTAATGTATAGCCGTGACGACTACCCTGCTCCGGGAGCAGTCTTCAGACTAACTGAAGTTGACTTGCTCACGAAGCTGGAATTGTTAGTGGAGTGCATGCCTGGTGTATTTGAAATAAACGAAACTGCAGGTATACATCAAGTGTTACAAAGCAAGCATGTACCCCTGCACACATTTATCGAAAAACATTATGCGTTGTCCCAGGAAGGAGAGGCCGCGTGAGCATTGCAGACAAGGTTCGAGTAAATACGCATTACACGCGGTCGATCAATCTAGAGCGTGATAGCGGCTCTAGGGAAGTACTTGAAGCGTATATTCCAACTTCAAGAGCTATCCGCACATTAGAGCGCGTTTCTTCGGCATTTAGTGAAAAGCAGGCGCCGCGAGCGTGGTCCCTCGTTGGGCCATACGGTTCGGGTAAGTCTTCGTTTTCTGTCTTTGCTGCTGAGCTTCTTTCCGCTTCAGAAGATGATCTTACACAACTAGCCCAGAAAAAGCTGGCTGCAGCAGACAAAACTCTAGCGGATTCTTTTGTGGCAGAAGTAAAAGGCAGTCCGGGAATGCTCAAGGTGCTAATTACGGGTGCACCTGAGCCGATGGCACGAAGGCTTTTGTCCGGGTTAAGTCGTTCTCTTGAAGAGGCTTGGAGTGGCCGACGTGGTAAGAGACCAACTGTATTTCGAAATATTAATGCGCTGTTAGATGAGGCGCAAATTAGTGTCCCGCAAATTATCAAGTTGTTTTTAGAGGTTCAATCTGCCCTGGCGAAAGTTGGATTTAAAGGGGTTTTGCTCATCATTGATGAGTTAGGTAAATTTCTAGAGTATGAAGCGAGACACTATGGCGCGAACGACATCTATTTGCTTCAGTCTCTGGCGGAACATGCCTGTGGCGGTGGTAAATGCAACTTGTATCTTTTCGTCATGCTTCATCAATCGTTTGAACAGTATGCAAAAGGCCTGGGCGAAAACCTGAAAAACGAATGGTCAAAAGTGCAAGGGCGCTTTGAGGAAATTCCGTTCATTGAATCCTCGGAGCAAGTGTTGCGCGTCGTTTCTAGTGCATTTGAGTACAAATTATCAAAGCGAGAATCGTCATCTATTCGAAAAACGATAGCTAGTGTTGTGGACGTATTGGATAGCAACAATGCACTGCCCAGCGTACTTAAAAAGGCAGAGGCTATTCGATTGTTCGAATGCTGCTATCCTTTGCATCCTATTAGCGCTTTGATACTGCCACTGCTCTGTCAAAAGATCGCTCAAAACGAACGCACCCTCTTTAGCTATTTGGGTAGTCATGAAGATTTTGGCCTGATGGATATGGTAGTGCGGCTAAGTTCGGTTGACGAATGGGTACTTCCGCATCACATTTTTGACTATTTTATCAGTAATCAGTCTGCAGCCCTAAGCGATTACGCGACTCACCGGCGCTGGGCTGAAGTAGTAACCGCCTTAGAGCGTCTTGGCGACGCTGATCCAGCAGACATAGTGCTACTGAAAAGCATAGGAATTTTGAATATTATTGGTGCTAAGGCTGGTCTGAAACCCTCCAAGGCAATCTTAGAAGCTATTGAGCCTGCTAAATCCCTTGTGACTAAAAGCCTAAAGTCACTTACTTCTAGTTCCGTTATCACCTACCGAAAATTCAGCGGCGAATATCGCGTGTGGCAGGGGAGCGATTTTGACCTCGAGGATGCCCTCTGTATAGGGCTAGATCATATTGGCGAATTTGAACTGGCTAACACCTTGAATGAGGAAAAGTCGCTACAGCCAATAGTGGCTCGTCGATACACCATTAAAAATGGCTCTCTCCGATACTTCACTCCTGTCTTCGTGGATGCTAGAAGTTATAGAAAGGAGCCGAGGCAGTCATCATATCCGAGAATTGTACTTTTCCTCGCTGCAGCTCAGGATGATGAAAAGATATTCCATGACCTCGTAACTGAGCACTTTTTAGACCTCGATGTGTTGGCGCTCTGTAGAAATGGCTCGCAGTTGAGAGAATCGACTGCTGAGGTGGTTGCACTTAGGTATGTTGGAGTTACACGGCAGGAATTGAATAGTGATCCTGTTGCAAAGCGAGAGTTTGAAGACAGGCTCACAGCAGCCGAACTCGCTCAAGACTCGATGTTGAATGCTACATTGGAGTCACCGCAAGAAAACGCTTGGTACTATCGGGGAAAACAGTTCCAGGTTTCTGGAAAACGAGAATTCCAAGAGCAGCTTTCTGCTGTGTTAGCGCGCGTTTATAGTAAAGCGCCGACACTGCATAACGAACTTGTTAATCGTGATAGGCCTTCTTCACAGGCTAATGCGGGTCGGAATAAGTTATTATTGGCGATGGTGAATTCGGCAGATTCGATGGATTTGGGGATAGTTAAATTTCCTCCAGAGAAAGCGATTTATAGATCGATTCTAAAAGAGACGCAGCTGCACAGAGAATCAGAGTTAAATAAGTGGGAGTTTTGCGCTCCCGCAAAAGGTACGCCGTTCTATCACGTGTGGAGCAGAATTAACGATTTTCTTGATGACACCGAAAGGGCTGCAAGGTCTTTTGTGGACCTAAATGCAGAGTTGATGGCCCCCCCGTATGGCGTTAAAGCGGGTATTCTTCCGATACTTTACATCGCTGTATACTGTGTTTACCAGCATGAGCTAGCGATATACGAGCGTCGTCAGTATCGCCCGATGTTTACGGAGGATATGCTTGAGCGATTTGTAAAGCGTCCAGACGAATTCACGATTCAGCGATTCAAAATTAAGGGGTTGCGCGCTTCTATCTACGCTGAGTACAAGACTTTCTTCGAAGACGATGCGGATAAGACTATAGTTCAGCTGGTTCGGCCTTTGGCTAATCTAATTGATGGCCTCGAAGAATATACCCGAAAAACTCGTAGTAGCGATTTATCTGGCCCAGCCCGAAGCGTTCGGGATGCTTTCAAGCTCGCCAAGTCACCAGAGACTCTCCTATTCGAAGATTTACCTAAGGCATTGGGGTACGAAAAACAACTTAATGAAGAAAATGGTAATTTGGAGGGTTTTGCGAGTTCACTACTTGGTGTTCTGAGAGAGCTGAAGTATACGTACAGTAATATGCTCAACCATCAGCAGCGGCTGCTTGCGCATGCTCTGCACATGAACGAGGATGTGACGCTGGCTGATTTGCGGCGCAAATCTATTGGACGATATGAAGGACTAGAGCAGCATACGGTAGATGTTGATGGGCTTAAAGCTTTCATTATGCGGCTCAGTAAGCGTAAAGGGACAGACGAAGAGTGGCTTCAAAATATCCTCATGTTTTTGGGCCAGAAGCCATCTCAGAAATGGTCGGATGCAGATCGAGCTGAAGCTGAGGTAAAATTGAGTGATTTTGCAAAACGAATACTCGACTTAGAAACGCTTCGGCTTCACTATGACAAAAGCGCAGCAAGCTACGAGGGAGATTTTGATGTTATCTTGCTAAAATCTCTCAAGAAAGGGCAGGAGCCAATTGATGAAGTAGTGGCCATTGATCAAGCCCGGCATGAAGCTATTCAAGGTATCAAAGCGGAGTTGAGATCTTCTCTGGATAAACACAAAGACAAGGAATTGAAATTGGCCATACTTGCGGAGTTGGTCGATGATTTTCTCAACGATTATCGCGGTAAAGGTAGGGTTTTTGTCGAACGGGAGTTGCCTCAGAAGAGAGTAAAAAATGTCAAATAAAGTCTTATTTAGAGAAGCTATGCAGATACCCAGTGCCCGCCATGTCCTTGGCCTCTCGGGCGGGAAAGATAGTGCAGCATTGGCGATATATATCAAAGATAAATATCCAGATGTACATGAAAAAGTTGAATACTTTTTCTCTGATACAGGGGCGGAACTTAAAGAAGTCTATGATTTTTTAGATAAGTTAGAAGCTTATTTGGGGAAAGAGATAAATCGACTTAGCAGCGGCAAAGATTTTGATCATTGGCTGCAGGTATACAATGGTTTTTTGCCTTCAGCCAAACAGCGCTGGTGTACAAGAGAAATGAAAATCCGTCCCTTTGAAGAGTTTGTTGGAGATGACCAGGTAGTTAGCTATATAGGTATTCGAGCTGATGAAGACCGCGAAGGCTATATTAGCCATAAAGAAAACATAAAGGCGATCTTTCCGTTTTTGGAAGATGGGGTCGTTCGAGAGGACGTTTTTCGTATGCTAGAAGAATCTGTTGGTATACCAGAATATTATAAATGGAGGTCTCGTTCGGGGTGTTATTTCTGTTTTTTCCAAAGGCAGAGTGAGTGGCTGGGGTTGAAACGAAACCATCCACAGTTATTTGAAGAAGCAAAGTCGTATGAAAATTCGAAGCGAGAGCGCTTTGACTGGGACTCGGGGAAAACTGAAGCTGGTGGGTATGGGTATACTTGGTCTTCACAGGGTACACTTGATGAGCTCGTAGTACGCGCGGAAGAAAGAGAAAAAAGAGAGGGAATTATCACTAGCACCACAACCGTTAGATGGCAAGAAATGCTACGCAGTCACCGTGAGGATGATGATCCAGAAGATCAATCTTGTTTGATCTGCAGTCTGTAGATGGAACTTAATCTTAAAAAAGTTCGCTATAGGCAGATAGCTACCGAACACGGTCGAAAATTGCGGCTTGACGCGCGCCCAGGTGTTTATGCTTGGTTTAGGGAGTTCGATCTGCGAGAATTTGGCGCTGATCCCAATGGGTTCGTTAGGAAGGTGAGAGAATTACTGAACGTAAATCTCTCCGATACCTTTCGACAGAAAATAGGCGTCGTATACCACGTGACCTTGGTTGAACAAGGTGGGGCTCTTACACCCAAGAAAGTTGAATGGCTAGAGCGAGTTGCTAGCCACGAAATTGGCCGTAAAGTGATTTCAGATGCACTGCTGACTCTATCCGAGATTCAATCGCCTCTCTATGTAGGTAAGGCAGTAGACATTCGATCTAGAATTGCGCAGCACGTTACTGGGCAAAGTGAATTAGCTGAAAGATTCGAGGAGGCTGGACTTCAGCTAGACGACTGTTTTGTGAAGATAGCTTATCTAGATGACGAAGAAGTTCAAGGCGCAGCAGAATTATTAGGGAGCCAGGGTCAAGAATCTTTGATCCTTTTAATCGAAGATATAATTACTAGGCTGGGTCCTGCGGCTTTCGTTCGTAGGCCAGGCTAAGGAGCCAAAATGATTTCAAATGTTATCGCAGCCGAGATGACGCCAGCTGTCACTTACCTCAAAGGTGAGTATGCACTGTGGAGATATAAAATACCCTACTTTTCCACTGTCCTACCGATGAAGTTTGTGGCGGACAAGTTTTCTTTGGTAGATGATATTCAGGGCGCTGAATCTATTGAGTGGTCCATAGGCGAGCTCTTTCAAAGGGATATTTCTTGGGACAGGATCGACAAAGAGTTAGTAAAATATCTTAAGAACGAAAATAGGCCCCAGTTTTTTAATGCACTCACGGTTGCACTATTACCGGTAACAGGTGCCGGTTTGGCAGATTCATACAAGGAAGATGAGATATATGAAGGGCTAAATGATCAAACTCTTGAGGACCCACTCCAGATAGGAGGGGTACAAATACAGCCTTTTAAAAATTCTGAAGGTTCTGCGGGAAGAATTAGGTGGGATGTAAATAAGACAATCGCGGTCGCTGTTGACGGGCAGCATAGATTGGCTGCAATGAAACGACTTAGCAGCCAAGTGGATGCTGAGAGATTGTCTATGTCGAGTGTTCCGATAATCTTTTTGCTACCCGATGAGAGGGCCGGCTATATAGAGCCACCACAGCCTGATGGACACCGCTCTGTGATTACTTCGTTGAGAAGAGTATTTATTGATCTCAATAAGCATGCAAGGAAGGTTTCGAGAGCGAGAAATATTCTACTAGATGATCTAGATATTCCGAGTGTGTGTATAAAGACATTAATTGGAGAGAAGCTGTCGGCTCAAACGGAAGAAGGAAGGCTTCCATTGTCAGTGGTTGATTGGGTGTCCGAGAAAAATAAGTTCGAGTCGGGACCTTTTATAACAACTATTTTGACACTGCATGATTTGGTGGTCGAAATTCTAGATTCAAATGGGAACTTTGAACCATCTCGGGAAGACGCGCCCGAGATCAGTAAATGGCTAGTCGATAAGTTCTCCGTTAACGAGGAAGAACTAGCTGAACTGATGGATCGAGTCAAAAGATGTTATTTTCAAGAGATACCATTGACATTTCAACCATCTGAAGTTGCGCTTTTACAGAAGCGCTTCGAAGAGAAATGGGCACCTAATATAGTGAAAATATTTACCGATGTTCTTCCGTACAAAAAAATTATTGACTACGGAGCGAAGAATGGACTGCATAACCCAGAGTTTGTAAATTTGTATATTGCCGAGGAGGTGATTCGCGGAGATTACGGCGCCGACAAAGCCTCTAAAATTAAGGCAAATATCAAATTGCACGATGAGACGTGGATGTATGAGCAAAATTATTTGGCTCATTTAAACCGAATTGACGACGAGTACAAGGATGGAAGCTGGGCTTTCAAAGTGGTATTCCAAAAGGCTCTCTTTTTCTCATACTCTGGGTTATGGGCACAATCCGATGAGTTTGTTGAGGAAGGTTTAGGCGATGAGGAGAAGCTGACTCAGTTCACTGATTTATGGATTGAGGCAATAAATAGCCTATTTGAGTCTGGTCTTGGTCTTGTAGAAACAAAAATAACTGGAAACGACTTTTTGTGGGCCGGCATCGGCTTAAGCGCAGAAGGAAATATCGAATACACCAAAGTCGCAGCTCGGCGAGTGTCAGATTGGCTTAACGTATGGGTGTCAATGTACTGGATGTCGAGCGTGCCTACATATAAACTTCTGCTCGCTTCCCAAGAGGGTGGAATTTATGATATCTGCAGAAACTCGATGAACCAAAGCGGAATCAGCAAGTTGGTGCGAGCGAGAGACAATGAAGGTCTTGAGGCTGATGCGTTTGAGGAAGAAGTCAAGCAACAGACAAAGCTTCGCTATGAAAAAATGAGGAGAGAGATCAATAAGGACTGATGAGTGTCTGCCTCCGCGCTATACAATTCCCGCGACACTGAATGCTACGCGCAGATTTTTCAGATAGAGTCCTTTATTAGATTATTGGTTCGGTGGGAGCTTAAGGGGAAGAATGGACTGTCTTGGAAGAGCGGGCTTTCTCAGGACCTGATAAGTGAAGCTGACAAGCGTAAGCAGCAGGAGTTAGATTTAGGTTGTGTCGATGCTATTAGCTCAAATTTGTTGTCTTACCTTAGCTTGTCCGAGTTAAAAGATGTTCTCGTTTCACCTGCACTTTGGGATACATGCTTTAAGGCGTCCTGGGGGGCTCAAGATATTGTGCTTTCTGATTTCAAACGATTGATTGCGGTGAGGAATAAGGTCGCCCATTTTAGATCGGTATCGCAGAGGGACTTCCGGTTAGTCGAACGTTTCCATGAAGATTTGAACTACAGAACCCGAAACTACGATTTTGCGCGCTCCACCATTAGGCGTATTAATGTAGAAAATTATAAGGAATTGGGAGGGGAGTTGGCTGATGATGCGTTGGTTCTGGCAGCGATTGAGGTGATTGCAGGTATAGGCGGATTTGAAACGAACCAGGCGGTGATCCACTCGCTCGGTAGTCACTGGGGGCTCGAGATTCATGTGGAAGCAGGCTCTATTGATGGGGAGCAGTTTTTGGCCTTCATAAGTCAATTCCATAAAGCGATTAGTGTTTGTCGCATAGGGAGTTTGGGTGAAAAGTTAGAAGTTCAATTTTCAAAAAAAATACCCATCGACAAGGCAAAGCAGCTTGTCACTCAATCGGTGTCCCTGATCTCTAATGTGGTCTCGGGAATTTCATCGGATGAGTCGAAGGATCTATATCAAATTAATATGCGAGAAGACGTCCTTCCGTGGGAATTTGAATTCCCTTCATCCTATAAAAGTTAGCCACAGTCTAATGGTGGGTAAATGGGGCAGCAAAAATATATTTTAAATTTTAAGTCGCTTTCATCGTAAGATCATTAGGTATAGAGATATTTAATTTACTTAGTTTCCACTTCAGGATCGCTAACATCTCATTTTTATTGGACGTGGTTGGGCTTTCCTGAGGCATGAGGATTTCAAGGCTGTCTCTGAAAAATGCTTTTGTTGTCTAAGGGCTGTGGTGTAAATTTTCCAGTGTAATCAAAAAAATCTACATCTTGGTCCCGCATTTTAATTTTAATACGCTCAATAAGTAGAGGCGTTTCGGATTCCCACTCTTTGTAGCCCATTAAGCTCACTTTTCCGGAAGTCATATGGGCTTTAATTAATTGAATATCTTCTAGGTCTCCGTATAGCTGTGTGGCGCAGCCAATATAAATCCGCAGCTCTGGCGGTATATCCCCTAGATAATCTTTGTGAAATATATAACTGTGACCTTCAACCATTTCGCCGCACTGCAGTATTTCATAGGCTTTATTACAGGCTCCTTCAATTAATTCAGGGTTACCTACAGCGAAGAGGGCGACTTTTGCCTCTTCGAGCGCATCGTTATAAGAATTATAAAATGCCTTAATATCGCGCTTTAAACTTTCAGGCATTTGTATTTTTGACTTCCGCTTTTCAAATAATCCTAACGCAAAATATACAAGTAAATCGGCTTTGCGGCTTTTTTGAGCCTCTTTAAACAGGCCGTCACCGAAATGTGAAATCAACACCTGGTGGGCCTTATTATGTGAGCCAGCTACTCGACGGATTTGATCCGAAAATTCAAATTCACTATTGGCGGGTATCCGTCCGAGTTCTAAAGATGTCTCCCAAAAATCAGTGAACAAATCCAAATGCTTATCAATAATATTCTTTTTAAGTGTTTCGGTTGAGACTGCCCTGATTTTTAATTCTCGTTGTGTTTTCTGATTCCAATCCCGTTTGACGTGTTGCCGCTCTAACAGAAAGTTTTGTTCCTCTACTTTATCTTTAAAGACAATAAAAATCCCCTGCCCGGCCGCAATTGCATCTTCAGCCAGCGTTGTTTCTACAAAAGAGCGGAATTCCGACTGGGCATAATACTTTTGAAATGTTTTTCGACTAGTGATTACGCCATCTTTGTAGGGTGTAAACTGCTCGATCACACTATCGCCCGCCACCATTACAGACACGATCAAAAGTTTGTGGGCATATTCCCAAGCCCGCTTCAAAGTCTCAATGCGTTCATCGCGATCTTCAATCACATTCAGCACAAAACCAAGGTTCACTATGTCGCTATTTACAAGTAGGCCTTCTGGTTCATGCACTGGGTCCCAGCCGGAGACGTCTAGTCCATGCGCTTCGAGTTCACGCAAGTCATCGCCCTTACCACAGCCATAATCCAGCACCGACCTATCACCATTCAAGTAATTATGCCGCGCCAAAACCTGCATCGGTTGCGATAGCTGATTGCGATCAATCGCGGTCTTATGTCGGTCTAT
>Ga0164313_10001858_pt1 | contig 18927 bp, 19 predicted proteins | sample GuaBasSedimGuay4_FD_113735 | JGI IMG/M metagenome (GOLD analysis project Ga0164313, IMG submission 113735) | Subseafloor sediment microbial communities from Guaymas Basin, Gulf of California, Mexico - Guay4, Core 4569-4, 0-3 cm | ecosystem: Environmental > Aquatic > Marine > Hydrothermal vents... | reverse complement strand
ATTGGCCGAAATCCAAAGAATAGAAAACAGATGCATGTTTTCCCCGATGGTGACCTGGGCAAGGAGGCTGTGACACACTACCGTGTTCTGGAGCGGCTGGGTTATGTTAACATGGTTGAATGCAGACTGGAAACAGGACGCACCCATCAGATCAGAGTGCATTTTCAATACCTGGGACATCCCCTGTTCAATGACCCGGAATATGGTGGTGATCGTATTCTCAGGGGGACCACCTTTACCAAGTACAAGCAGTTCGTTCAGAATTGTTTTGAGCTTTTGCCCGGACAGGCCCTGCATGCACGTACCCTGGGCTTTGTACACCCATCCTCGGGTGAAGAGATGCTTTTCGATGCTCCGCTCCCTGAAGGGTTCAGCGCTGTAATTCAGAAATGGCGTACCTATATCCAGGGGCGCCGTGATGAATGATGCTTAAGCGCCCCAGATATACATTCATGGACGAATGGCCCCATTCGTCAAAAATGAATCCACTTTCTCAAGCCACATTCGTATAAAAGGTGTTACATTTAAATAAGGGAACCTTTCAATTGAAGAAGAGATGAATATTGCCATTTTTACCGGAGGAGATTCTTCTGAATATGTGATCTCCATGAAAAGTGCCAAACAGGTACTTAAGTGGCTTGATGCTGCTGGCCATACCTGTTACCTTGTTGAGGTAAGAAAAGATAAGTGGTCTGTACATCTTGGAAAGAAGAAGGTAGCTCTGGATAAAAACAGTTTTAGCTTTTTGAACAATGAAGAGAAAATTACCTTCGATTTTATTTGGAACACCATCCATGGTACACCAGGCGAAGATGGGAAAATGCAGGGATTTTTCGATATCATGGGAATTCCATACAGCTGTTCCAATCAATTTTCTTCAGCGCTGACATTTAATAAATACACTTGCAAAAGTTTCCTCAAGCAACATAATGTGCTTACCCCCGAATCCAGTCTCGTACGAAAAAACCTGGAAACCGACCTGGAAGCAGTGGCTGAGATGGTTGGATTTCCCTGCTTTGTGAAACCCAATAGTGGGGGATCGAGTTTTGGGATAGCCAAAGTGGTTCGTTTTGAAGACTTGAAATCAGCACTTGAGGAGGCCTTAGAGGAGGATGATGAAGCTATCGTTGAACGCTATATCAAAGGGACCGAAGTTACCTGTGGGCTGATGAAGAATCGTGAAGGAATTACAGTGTTTCCTCTTACGGAGATCATAACGGAAAATGAATTCTTCGACTACGAAGCTAAGTATACAGTTGGCAAGGCCCAGGAGATTACTCCGGCCCGGATTGACGATGATGTAAGTAAAAAATGTCAGGATATGGCCCTGGACATTTACAAGCTATGCAATAGTACCGGCATTATCAGGGTAGATTTTATTATCAAAGGCAACCAGGTATACTTTCTGGAGCTGAATTCTATTCCGGGAATGACTGAAGAGAGCATTATTCCAAAGCAGGTTCATAATATGGGCCTGGAAATGCCTACAGTCCTCCAGCAGGTTATTGACGAAGTCCTGGGCGCGTAGGAACATTTTTTTGTTACTTTTACTGCCCTCATGAGAACCTATATCCCCATTTTTTTTACGGTACTGCTCTTATCTGGATTGCATGCCTGTTTCTACTCTGATTCGCTTATGTATGAAGTGGAACCTGTCCCCGGGGATCCGCCGATTCTTTCGGTAAGTACCAACCTGGACACCCTGCACAATCCACCGGTCAACGACAGCCTTGAAGTTATCTACCAGGCGGTGGTGGAAGGTGGCGAATTCTACTATGTTTATGCGGATGTTGTTAATACATTGATTTTTGAATCAGACAGCAGCTACGGGTCATTCTGGATCGATTCCGTGCTGGCAGATTCATCGGGAGTGGATACACTCTATATGGAATTTTACTACTCCAGCAACACCAACAGTCTGGCTGATAAGGTTAATTATGAAGCGAGGACCGAAATACTGAAATATGCCATCGATTTTAATCTGGGGGGTACAAAATGAGAAAGCGAATTATCTATAGCATCGCATTGGCCGTGCTGCTTGTCTCTGCTCAAAATAGCCTGGGTCAGGATTGGGGTCTAACATTCTCCGCAGGAGTAGCAAGCTCCCAAATGAATGATTTGAAATATCTGCAGGAACATATTCTAAGTACCTATCCGGTAGAAGGCAAGATCACCAGCTCCTTCCCCCCCTTTACCTCCGCTTCAATAACTATGTTTAAGCAGTTATACGATCATATCCGTATAGGTGGCGGGTACAGCTATTCAACCACGGGAGGCAAATCCTCATACGCCGATTACTCCGGAGACATCAGTACCGAAATGAATGCCACTTCCCACCGCCTGGGAGCATATCTCTCTTACTTAGTCTTGGGTGGCGATCGTCTTGACTTGTCTCTGAACGGTAGCTTGGAAGCAAATCTTACCAGCCTGAGCCTTCAGTCCTACTATGAAATCTTGAACTACTCGAATGGAATAAGCAACAACTACCGGTCCCTTAGTCCAAGTGTTTCAGCTGGAGGAGAACTCATGTATACGCTGAAAAAAATCTCTCTGGGGATGGAGGCAGGATACCTGGTCGATTTGAAAGGAGATCTTAAGGATACAGATGATGGTGATCCCCTGGTGGACCCCAACGACACAGAGCGGGTGCTGAGCTCTGACTGGACCGGGTGGTATGTACAGTTAAAAGCCCTGATCTGGCTCAAGCTCTAAGCTGGAGTACCCCCTCTTATCTCCCCGATAAAGCGCTCCACTCGCTTCTCAAGTGTAAGAGAGTTCTCTTCTCCAAGGGCCCTTATAAATGCACTTCCGATAATAGCCCCCCGGGCATATTGACAGGCTGTTAAAAAAGTTTCCCGATTGGAAATACCAAAACCGATCAGTCCGGGCACCGGGAGCTTCAGCTCTTTCAAACGCTGAAAATATTCTTTCTGGTGCTTTTCTACCGAAGACCTTGCTCCTGTGGTGGAAGCTGCTGCCACCAGGTATAGAAATCCTTCTGAAAGGGCTGCAATCCGGAATATTCGTTGATTATCGGTATGGGGAGTAACAAGTAGAGAGTTGTATATCCCGTAGCTCCTGAACAGATCCAGGTAGCGGGTCTCATATTCATCGGGAGGCAAATCGGGAATAATCACTCCATCAATCCCTGTATCCCTGCACCTGCTTAAAAACCTTTCCATACCCATCTGTAGGACAGGATTCAGATAGCCCATCATGACCAGTGGAATGCTAACACTTTCCCGGATCTCATTCAGCTGATTGAATAGGAGATCCAGTGTCATGCCATTTCGAAGGGCAAGCAAGCTGCTTTGCTGGATCACAGGGCCATCAGCAAGTGGATCTGAGAAAGGAATTCCAATCTCCACCATATCGGCACCATGTTCCTCGAGTGCTTTCAACAGCCTCGGAGTATCATGGAGTCCTGGATAACCTGCAGTGATATATATGGATAGAATCTCTCTTTCCCTCTCCCTGAAAAGTTGATCAATTCTGTTTATCATGCGCTTAGATTTCTAATTTATCAATATAGGTCTCCATATCCTTATCGCCTCTTCCGGAAAGATTCAGCACTACCACATCCTTAATCCCGGGTTTGATTTTTTCAAGGGCAGCCAGGGCATGTGCGGTCTCAAGGGCTGGAATAATCCCCTCTTTCCTGGTACAAAGCATTGCTGCCTGCAGGGCCTCCTCATCAGTAATGGCGTACACAGTGGCCCTTCCCGATTCGGCCAACCAGGCATGAAGGGGACCCACACCGGGATAATCAAGCCCCGCCGAAATGGAATAAGGCTCTTCGATTTGTCCATCATCATCCTGCATCAACAGGGTCCTGCTACCATGTATGATCCCGGGTCTGCCCAGCAATGAAGTAGCAGCCGTATAACCGCTATCTACACCCAGGCCTGCTGCTTCGGCCGATATCAATCTGACACGTCTATCTTCAAGGTAGTGATAATAGGCTCCTGCAGCATTACTCCCCCCACCCACACAGGCTACCAGGTAATCAGGATAGTCCCGGCCGGTCTTTTCCATTAACTGTATCCGGATCTCCTCTGAAATAACAGACTGAAACCTGGTTACCATGTCAGGGTATGGGTGTGGCCCCACCACCGAACCAATGATATAGTGGGTGTCTACCGGATGAGAGATCCAGTCGCGTATGGCCTCATTGGTAGCATCTTTCAGGGTCTTGTTTCCACTATGTACCGGAACTACCTCTGCTCCCAGCATCTTCATTTTCTTGACATTGGGAGCCTGACGTTCTACATCCAGGGCTCCCATATAAACAATACACTCCATTCCGGTAAGTGCACATACGGTGGCCGTGGCGACACCGTGCTGCCCTGCACCTGTTTCCGCTATGATCCGTTTCTTCTTAAGGTGTGTGGCCACAAGGATCTGACCGATGGTGTTGTTGATCTTGTGGGCACCTGTATGGTTCAGGTCCTCTCTTTTAAGAAAGATCTGGGTCCCGTAATGAGCCGACAGCCGTTCCGCTCTGAAAAGCGGGGTGGGCCTGCCTGCGTAATCTCTTAGCAAGAGCCTGAATTTGTTCTGAAAACTGTCCGACGAAACAATTTTTATATAGTTATTTTCAAGCTCCCTGATATTTGGATAAAGCATTTCAGGAATATAGGCTCCCCCATATTCCCCATAAAATCCTTCTGCATCCACCTTATATCCCATGATTCTATTTTCTGATTTCAATAAAAAATCCCTTCAGTTTTTCTATATCTTTTAGTCCGGGCGACAATTCAAATCTGCTATTGACATCCACTCCAGTCAAGCCCTGCAGATCGAGTGCTCGTATTAGCCCGGCATCTCCAGGACCTATCCCACCACTGAGTAAAAAAGGAGTGGGAAGCGACAGGCTCTCCAGCAGCTCCCAGTCAAATTTCTGACCTGTTCCGCCCTTTCCTGCTCCTCCTGAATCAAACAGCAGGAGGTCCACTACCTCCATATATATCTCAAATTCCATAAAAGGTACCTGGGGATCAAGTGCCTTGATCACCTGCACTGCTTCCCCGGATAACTGTCTACAATATTCCGCAGATTCTCCTCCATGTAGTTGCACCGCGTCAAGGCCATATATCTCTATGGTTTTTCTTAGCTGTGAAAGCTCTTCATCGACAAACACCCCCACTTTCTTTATGGCCGGACCGGGAATCTCAAATAGCATAGGATCGGGATGAGTTCCAACGAAGCGTTTAGATCGTGGGTAAAAGATAAAACCAACAAACTCGGGAAGCAGGGCGCAAACCTGTTCCAGATTCAGAGGATCACGCATCCCACATACCTTAATTTGCAAATCCTTCTGCCTATCCATGTTGTCTTATGTCTCTTATATCTTGTTGATGAAGCGCTGACACGCTGCTCCCGGATCCTTCTCCTTCATAAAATTCTCTCCCATCAGGAACAAGCTGTACCCAGCCTTGCTTAGCCTCATGATCTCCTCAGGGTCACTAAGTCCACTTTCCGATACCGGCACAACACCCGGGGGAAAAGCACCGATCAGTTCATGGCTCCTGCCCGTGTTCACTTTGAATGTCTTCAGATCACGGTTATTGACACCCACAAACTTAATCTCCTTATGGTATTTCTCCAGTTCCCCTTTGTGGTGTACTTCAAAAAGGGTATTCAGTCCCAGCGATGCTGCTTCCAGGGCCAGCTCTTCCACCTCCCCTTGATCAAGGATGGCGGCTATCAGCAAGACCATATCAGCTCCATAAGCACTTGCCTCGTGCAGCTGGTACGGATCAATGATGAAATCCTTTCTTAAAAGCACCAGCCGGGGACAGGCCTCACGAACCCGTTTCAGATCCATAAGAGATCCGCCAAAAAAGCTTTGGTCGGTAAGGACGCTCATGGCAGATACCCCCGCCGCATCATAAGCAGTGGCTACCTCAACAGGATCAGCATCCGGGTGAATGAGGCCGCGTGAAGGTGACTGGCGTTTGAACTCAGCAATAATACCCGGTTTTTCGCTCGCTTCCGGAAAGGCTATTACATTGGCCTTTCGCCTGTAACTTTCAAATGAACCCAGCTTTGAAAGGGGGCAAACCCTTTTACTTTTCAGTACCTCCACCCGCTTCTGTTCAACTATGGTATCAAGAATATTCTTAGCCATGATTTACCAGTTGTTTAAATGCAGTATATGCTTTGCCCGATTCGAGCGACTGCCTGGCCCGTTCAAGACAGCGTTCCATTCCAGAGGACTCATCCATACAGTAGAGAGCCAGTGCTGCATTGGCAACCACTACATCATTCTGAGCCCGGCTCCCCTTCCCCTCGAGAATCCTTAAAAATACCCCGGCGGCCTCCTCCACGGTCGAACCGCCATAAATATCTGAAAGACTTACAGTATCCAGTCCCAGATCGCCAGGAACAAAAGTCCGCTCAGTGGTCCTTGTTAAGGCCCTGAAACTGCCTGTGAGGGAGATTTCATCAAATCCATCCAGGGAGTGGATAATGCAGAACTGCTTATCCGATTCCTGGTACAGGTAATGATACAGCCTGGCCACATCAAGACTGAATACCCCAACCAGTTGATTACCCGGATTGGATGGATTGACCATGGGACCAAGCATGTTAAAGAAAGTTTTGATCCTGAGACTTCGTCGGACGGGGGCAACATTCTTCATGGCCGGATTGAACAGGGGGGCATGAAGAAAACAGATGTTGAACTGGTCTATCTCCCTGCGCAAGCGATCGGGATCACTGCTGAAAGTATAGCCGAAATACTCCAGTACATTGGAGGACCCACATGCCGATGAAACGCTGTAGTTTCCATGTTTGGCCACTTTCTCACCTGCACCTGCCACCACAAAAGAGGTAAGCGTGGAGATATTGAAGGTATTCTTCTCGTCACCACCTGTACCGCATACATCAATGGTATTGAAATCCGACAGATCCACCGGAGTGCAAAGCTCCATAAGGGCATCGCGAAAACCAGCCAGCTCCTCAACAGTTATACTACGCATCAGGTAGACCGAAATGAATGCTGCCATCTCGGCTTCATTATACTTTCCCGCTGCCATGTTCCGAAGAATCACTTTTGCGTCCTCCTTCCCCAGGGTCTTATGATCAAACAGGTATTGTAAGGTTTCTTTCATAGTATACTCGCTTTGCTCGAATTAATCCAATTCAATATCATCCTTCCACCGTATTCGGTAAGTACCGATTCGGGATGGAACTGCACACCTTTTACATCGTGCTCTCTATGCCTGATGGCCATGATATATCCCTCATCATTCTCCACCGTGATTTCCAGGTCCCGGGGCAGGGAATCAGGCTCTACTACCCAGGAGTGATAACGTCCGGCATCAAACTCCTTCGGAACACCGCTAAACAGATATTCGTCTTCAACCACTTGTTTCATCTGACCTGTAACGCCATGATAAACTGTTGACAAATTGGCGATAGATCCTCCATAAGCCTCCGCAATGGCCTGATGTCCCAGACAAACTCCAAGTATGCTTTTGCGGGGACCATACTCCTTTATGAGATCCAGGCATATACCTGCTTCATTGGGTATTCCGGGTCCCGGACTAATCAATATTTTATCGTAGGCTGCCACCTCCTCCAGACTGAGTTGATCGTTTCGCTTTACATCGACCGCTTTCTTTAGTACCCGCTCGATATACTGAACCAGGTTGTAGGTAAAGGAGTCATAATTATCCAGCACAAGAATTTTCATGGTCAGTCTAATTAAATTTGTTCATATTCCCGGCCATTTCGATGGCCGACTTCAGAGCAGCCAGCTTGTTATTCACTTCCTGCAATTCGCCTTCTTCAGTTGACTCAGAGACCACCCCGGCCCCAGCCTGATAATATAATGTGTGGTCGCGCGACATGAAAGAACGAATCATAATAGCATGATTAATATCTCCATTAAATCGCAGGAAACCAATGGCACCCCCATAGAAACCTCTTCTTTTCTTCTCGTAAAGATCGATCAGCTCCATGGCTTTATATTTGGGAGCTCCTGAAAGTGTACCGGCAGGAAATGATTCTGCCAGAATCCGGATGGTATTAGCATTCTCTGGCAACACTCCCGAAACTTTTGAAACCATATGAATCACATGGGAGTAAAACTGGATTTCGCGGTACTCTTCCACAGTCACCTTCTGTGTGCTTCGGCTCAGATCGTTCCTGGCCAGGTCCACAAGCATGACATGTTCAGCGTTTTCCTTCTCATCTTCTGTAAGCTTCCTGGCCAGTTCCTGATCCTCCCGGTCATTTCCCGAGCGCCTGAAGGTCCCGGCAATGGGATTGATGTATGCCTTACCACCCTTCACCTCAATTTGCGCTTCCGGAGAAGATCCAAAAAGTTTGTAAGAGCCATAATCGAAGTAGAAAAGATAGGGAGAAGGATTGATGGAACGAAGTGCCCGGTATACATTGAATTCATCACCGGTGAAATCCTGGAAAAACTGCCTGGAAAGCACTATCTGAAAGACATCGCCTCTGAAACAATGTTCCTTCCCCTTTGCAACCATGGCCCGGAAATCGTCATCGCTCAGGTTGGATGACTCCTCCCCGGTGGTCCCAAAGCCATAAGTGGCAATGTTACGGTTGTGCAAGAGCGTACTTACCCGGTCTATTTCACTCTCTCCTCCATTTACGATATGCTCAAAGATCAAAAGCTCATTGGTCAGATGATTTACTGCCAGCACAAACTTGAAAAAATTATACCGAAGCTCAGGGATGTCCTCCTTTTCGGGAATAGAAGATTTAAATTGTATATCCTCAAAGTATTGAACGGCATCGAAGGAAGCATAGCCAAAAATGCCATCTACCAGCAGGGCTTCTCCCCCGGTATCAAGCTCGAAGGCAGAGAGAAAATCCCTGAGGCGCTCCACTACATTTCCAGAGCTTATGGCTTCATGACTTGTCTCCTGTCCGGGTAAAGAAGTACTTATCTCATCGTGCTGCACCAGGAACTCCGCCAGGGGATCCATGCAAATAAATGAATAAGAATTCTCCTTGCTGTGATAATCTGAACTTTCAAGAAGCAGGGAATTGGGATAGATGTCCCGAATCTTCAGATAGATGCTAACGGGAGTAATGATATCCGCCAGGATCTTTCGTCTAACTACTCTTACTGGTACTTTTTTCATTTTGATTCTATTTGGGTCAAAAAAAAAGGCTTCCACCGAAGCGGAAGCCTTGAATATTGTATGACACAATGAAACGCTACCTATACTCCGGATTGTCGGAATAAGATTGCCACCACCAATTTGTGCGATTTATTATCATGCTGTTCAATACTGAATGTCAAATTAAAGGAAAGATTTCTATTAATCCAAATTTCATTACATTCGCCACGCATAAGCTAAGCACATTGGCACGAATCTATTTCAGAAATATTGCTCTATTCATGTCCATCTGGCTGATCGTCATGGTGATATATGCAATAAGCAACAGGGTTACCGACCTGGAATATCTCTGGAAATTCTCCCTGCTTCCGGCTCTGTTTCTTGGTTTATTAGCAGTGCTGGCCACTTTCCTTGGACAGACCATTCGTGTAAAGAAGGGGATCAACTGGATCTTTCTGCTTGCAGCGGTGGCGGTGGACCAGGCCATCAAAGCATATCTGTTTTCCCTGGAATGGGAATCCATTTCCATTCCTCTAATCAAACCTGTTTTCTACATTGAACCCACCCAGAACACACTGGGTTCCTACCTCTGGGTTCTGCTGAGATTGAAACAGGGGTCCCACCTGCTCAATATGATTCTTTTTAGCCTGGTGGGTCTTATCTTTGTCGAAGTATGGAGGTTCTATGTAAATAGAAAAAGGAATAGTTTCTGGATCAATGGTTTTATCCACCTCTTCCTTGCCGGCTTGTTGGCCAATCTGATTGATAATGGATTCTGGGGCGGCTCCCTTGACTACATCACCATTAAACCATTCTACACCTTCGACCTGAAAGACCTCTATATCACCCTTTGTGAACTCTTTCTGGTCGCAGAGCTGCTGGATAATCGCCTGTTAAAACGCTTTTTTCAAATGCCCAAAGAGGATAGCAAACGGCTGAACCGGGATTTCATCCGCTTTGTTAAAAATGATCTCAGGATAGGAAGAAAGAAAGCGGAATAAACTAGCCCCTACTACTGAATTATCCCCTCCTCCTTTAAAGTGATCATTAACTGGTAACACCGTTTTATGTCTTTCACCAGTGATGTTGCTGATATGGTGGCACCAGCTACTGCATCAATCTCTTTTCCTAGTGTGAGTTCCTCTCCCGCATAAGCCTCGAACTGACTCAGCCATTTCTTCTGGCAAATCGCAGCTCCATGTGAAGAGCGATAGACCGTAATGGTAAGACCCCTTACAGAAAGATCAGGAGCACAGGCAAGCAAATAATCAAAGTAGTCATACCGCCCCAAGGCGCGGGTCGACAAGAGGTATCCAAGTATTTCATCCTGCTGTCTAAGCAGATAGATCCGGTCATCATCCCTCATTAATCCCGCAAGCTCAAGGTCCTGATCAGTCAGTACAATAGCTTCTGCTGTCAAACCCTCCTGAAATACAGCCTGCACAAACTTATGCTCCTTCTTGGTTAAGTCCACATGCTCCTGAGAGAAGACCAGGGTAAAATTGACCAGAAAGAAAATAATACTTATAAATTTCATGGCGCTTTTTCAAAGAGATTAGAACCAGACAGCTACTCCAGCATTGAACTGCTTTTTTGTATCGCCCGTTCCCTGGTTGCTAAAACGCTGAAAATCTACTTTAAACATGGCTCCCGCCGCCAGTTTCCAGCCCAGTCCGATGGTCAGATCACTGCGTTGAAACTCTGGATTCTGAAGAATTGGATCCTCGGTGGAAACATGGGTGCTGTATTGTTCATACCTGATAAAGGGGATTAAACCTGATTCGAAACTTTCAACCTGGTGCAGAAGGTCATAGGACACTTCAAGATACCAACCGCCAATAGAACTCCCCAGATCGCTCCCGGTGAATTCATTATATGTGGCTGAGTTAGAAACCATGCCCAGATTGGCCTGCCCCCTGAGCTGCATACCTCCCAGCTGATACCTGGCATCCAATCCTAACATAGATAATCCCACCACTGAAGAATCGGCTGTAAGCACCGACGGGATGTCCGATTTATCAAGGGCTCCAAAAAGGGTCGACTGAGTTTTGCCGGTATATCCCGAAAGTCCAAGTTGCAGACCTGATACGCCGAAGTAATTAACTTTAAAAGTCAGGTTCGGAGAATTAATAATGGATTCAGCCCCTTTCTGACGACCTTTTCTAAAGCCATTGGATCCGCTCAGAGTGGGTTCCTCATTGTAGCCATTGAAGCCATTTACCAGATACAGTTGGTATGAAAGAGCAGCCGATGGAAAAGTGCCGGTAAAACCTGCACCAATTTCCCGCCAGGTAGTAGGTACGATATATTTATCCAGGTTGGGCCGTTCGACCCCGTTAAATGTGGATGGCTCATGATACTCATTGATAATCCCCATGGGAATCAGCATTAGCCCACCCCGGAGTTTCAACCAGGGGAGAATTTCATATTGAAGGAAGGCCTGTTCTACAAAGACCTCTTTCACATGTTCAACTTCTATCTCTGTAATAAACTGAGTTTTGGAGTTGAACTTATATCCGAACATCAGGACCAGCCGGTGTACATCAAGGACACCATTATTGTAACTGCCATTATCCAACAATTGGTTATAGTCAATCTGCCCATAGCCTCCAATGCTTAGTTTTTTCTCAGCTTCCATCATTCTTCCTGCTGTATTGGTCAGCTCCTGTGCCTGGATCCAGACGGGTAATAAAATCGCAGTGCTCATTCCAATCACCAGGCTTCTAAGTACCTTTTTCATCCTACTGTAATTTTTAATAAGTGACCTTACAAACCTACAGCAAAATACCTGATAGAATGCGTTTTACATATGATACGGAGAATCATTCTAAATAACAATATGTCGTGATAGAATGATTATCTGATACTTAAAGCACATGTTAAAATGCCTATTTAGAATAGAATACCTACATATGGGTATGCCTCTGGGGGAGTCAGGCTAGTCTTACTCAGCAGCCTGAATGGGATATCGTTCAAATATCTTGGCGACCAGTTCTGAAAGTCCGGCTGCCCGCTGATCCGGATCGTATTCAAGTTCACCAACGGCTGCGCAATGCCAGATATGTTTCATGCTCTGGTTATCGAACATATCCACCGCAATCGCACGCTCCAGATAATTATATACGCCTGAATAGCCAGAGCCAGAGGCGGCCTCACGATGGTACACTGTAATCTTTATGGAAACATCTCCACCCGCTTCTACAAAGTTTAGTCCCCTGGTCTCAATCTCCCTGGCGAAAACCACCCTGATGCGTTCCAGTTCCATACCGGTGATGGTCTTTTTATTACCCTCGCTAAAATCCATAAAATGATAGCTGGTATATTGATCAAAGGTGGCTGAATCATCTATATCTGAATATAAGCTGACGGAGGGTCCGCATGCACTTAGTAATACGGAAAGGATGAAAATTGGGAATAGCTTAAGGGCCATATCTGTTTCTATATGTTCAGACTTAAAAACACAAATACTGTGCCACAGAAAGCAGGTGCTACTGAACCCTGAATTCCATGCTGGTTAAGGCCTCTGATAGCTCCCACAGCTGAGCAGCTACTTCATTGGTAACCAGCTTTTTACTTGGAGAATCCGGTACAGGCCAACCTTGCATTTTCAGCATGCCTCCGGGACCAAAAAAGGCACCCTGCTCTACTCCATCTGCAGTGGCTGCATACAGTGATGGCAGTGCTCCCTTCTCTCCGGACTGGGCCACTACCTTGTTGATCAGGTTCATGGCTTTTGCTCCCAGTTGCTTACCCTCCATCTTGGCGCTTTTGGCCTGGAGCTCAGTATCCGCATAACCCGGATGAGCTGCAGCTACTGTCACACCACTTCCAGTCTCTGTCAGCCTGTTGGCCAATTCGCGAACAAACAGAAGGTTTGCCAGTTTGCTCATTCCATAGGCACCCCATTTTTTGTAGGCCTTCTCCCAGTGAATGTCTTCAAATCGTATTTCCCCAATGAGGTGAGCCAGACTGCTTACCTGGATCACCCTTGAATCTTCGGTCCCAGATAGCAAAGGCCAGAGCCTGGATGTAAGTGCAAAATGTCCAAGGTGATTTACTCCAAACTGCATCTCAAATCCATCCTCTGTCTTGTTGTATGGAATAGCCATTAGTCCTGCATTGTTTATTAGCAGGTCCAGCCTTTCGTGTGCTGCCGTAAACTTCGACGCAAACTGTTTCACCGATTCCAGGCTGGCCAGGTCGAGCTGCCAAACTTCAGGCTCCACTGCCACGTCCTCATTTATAATAAGCTGCCTGGCCTTTTCCCCCTTCTCCAGGTTCCGGCAAGCCATGATCACCTTTGCCCCTTTTAAAGCCAGAGCCTTTGTGGTATTGAATCCTAGTCCGCTATTGGCTCCAGTAACAATAACAATTTTGCCGTCCTGCTGCGAAATATCATCAACGGTCCATTTATTTTTTCTCATATATTTTCAATTTCCAGATAGGGTAAACTGCTCCCTTTGCATCTTATTCGTAAAGCGGGTCGAATATAACACTAAAATCAAATAAAAATGAAAACAAAAGAAAGAAACAGGAGCATTTGGATGATGGCTGCACTCTTATTCCTGGGAGCCACACTTTACGCTTTTCCAGGACATGATGAGGAGCTGTCCGACACCATCAATTACAAGGCCTATTATGGCAAGGTAGTTGATTCCAAAACAAATAAAGCACTTCCTTTTGCAACCATCGAAGCATTGGGGAGCAACGCTGCTACCGTTACCAATATTGATGGTGAATTCATCATTAAAATTGAACGGAAATCGGATGTATCACAATTGAAAATTGCTTATATCGGATTTCAGAACAAGATTCTTGAGCTGGATAAGTTATCAGACAAGGGATCCTATACTGTAAAGCTGGAACAGACTGCCATTCAGTTGAAACAAGTTACCATTCGCCCCCAGGATGCCATGGAGCTTATCGCCGATGTACTGGCCAATATCAGAGCTAATTACAGCGACCAACCAATGATGATGAGGGGATTTTACCGTGAGACTATCCAGAGGGGACGCAATTATGTCTCCATTTCGGAAGCCATAATTGATGTTTATAAGGGCAGCTACCTCAACGAGTATCAGGTAGACCAGGTGAAACTATTCAGAGGACGCAAAAGTGCGGATGTTGAGCGGATGGATACAGTTCTTTTTAAAGTTCAGGGTGGACCCAATACCACTATTCTTATGGATGTGGTGAAAAACCCCTATATCCTGCTCTCAGAGGAGTACCTGAATATTTATGATTTTCGCCTCTCAGATGTGATTACCATCGACGACAGGCTCCACTATGTCATCTCCTTCAATCAGAAAGAGTATGTGGATGATCCCTATTACAAGGGCCGTCTATATATAGAGATGGACAGACTTGCCATTTCGGAAGCTGAGTTTGAGCTCAACGTGGAAAATCAGGATCAGGCAGCCAGGCTCTTTATCAAAAGGAAGCCCATGGGAATGAGTATCATTCCAGAAAGAGCTGCCTACCGCGCCAAATATACCATTGAGGACGACAGGTGGTATTTCACTTATGCTCGCGCAGAGGTAAAGTTCAAGGTGAACTGGAAAAAGAAATTCTTCAATACCACTTACTCAACCATGTCAGAATTGGCCATTACTGACCGAACTTATGAAGGAATTGAGAAATTTGCCGGCAGGGAACGCTTCAAAAGCAACGATATCCTGAATGAAAAGGTATATATATTCTTTGATCAGGGATTCTGGGGGGGGTACAATGTAATCGAACCAGATCAGTCCATCCAAAGCGCAATCCGAAAACTGAACAAAAAATATCTGAAACGAACAGCCGATGTTTAATAGGCATCTATCTATATAGCTCAAAGCACTGTCTGTTGGAATTGTGTAACTTTATCATCCCTGTACAAGCCACAAAACAGACAGTGCTTTTTACACATTACAATGATCCTGAAAGAACAACAGCAACTAAGAAAAATCCAAAAGGGAGATATTGCATCCTTTGAGGCTCTTTTTCACCACTACTACAACGGCTTGTGTGGATATTCAACAAGACTTGTTGGCATGAAGGAAGTAGCAGAAGAGGTGGTTCAGGATGTGTTCTTTAATATTTGGAAAAACAGGGAAACGCTGCGAATCAGGCAAAGCATTCAAAGCTACCTGTATCGTGCAGCATATAATAACTCCATGATGTACCTGAGAAAAATGAGAAGAGAATATTTCATGGAAGATCTCTCCCGGCCGGAACCCAGTGTGGACGCTCCGGATCCTTCCCAGGTCATTCAACTGGACGAGGTATCAAATCTGATCTCTCAAACACTTGAAAGTCTTCCGGAAAGATGCAGGGAAATTTTCAGGATGAACCGCCAGGAGGGATTGAAATACAGAGAGATTGCCCAAAAGCTATCCATTTCAGAAAAAACAGTGGAAGCCAATATGGGGAAAGCGTTAAAAGCATTAAGAAACAGTATGGAGAGATATGAGCAGGAGTAAGGACATACAGATGGCCCGTTACCTGGCCGGGGAAATGACTACGAAAGAGGAAATCTCCTTTTTAAGTGGTCTTGAAGAAAGCCAGGAACAAATATCAGAATTGAAAAACATGGAAAAGAGCTGGAAATATTTTGATCAGAATCCTTCGCAGAAGGACTGGGACTCCGGAAAGGCCTGGAGCCGGCTTCATCAAAAGCTGGAATCGGAAGGCCTCCTGGACGATCAGCCGGTCAGATCGGAACGGAGCAGATTCACTCCCCTACTGAGGATCGCTGCATCCATTGCGTTGGTTCTGGCCATTGGGATTCCCGCACTCTATTTTGGAGTGATCCAGAATGAAACTGAGCTTAGTATCAGACATCACCTGGCTGAAGAGGGCGTAGCCACTGTGGATCTGCCCGATGGCAGCCGGGTCTATCTCAACAAAGGATCAGAGATCTCCTATTCGGTAGCTTTTAAGAATCAGAGAGCTGTTGAGCTAAGCGGAGAAGCCTTCTTCGAGGTTATGTCAGATCCACAGAATCCTTTTACAGTTTCTTCCGGAGAGATGGTAGTTACAGTACTGGGAACCTCTTTTAATGTGAAGCAGCTTGATAATCCCTCTGATCTTGAAGTTTATGTGAAAACAGGAAAGGTCAGGCTAGCCCTGAAAGAATCTGAGCAGTTCATTCAACTGGAGCCTGAAGAGTTCGGACTTGTTGAAAGCAGAAAACTCACCAGCTCGATACAGGAAGACCCAAATTATATAAGCTGGAAAACAAAAGATTTTAAATTTGTAAATTCAGCGCTGATTGAGGTTCTTCAGGAACTGGAAGAATCTTATCATGTGGATATTCATACTGAAGACCTCGACCTGTCGGAGATGTGGATTACCACCTCATATAGTGGCCAGTCCATCGATGCTATCCTGGAGACCATTGGTACAGCTTTTGAGATGAGTGTCAGCCACAAGGAGAATAGCTACTTTTTGACCAAATAGGATACGCACATGGGAAATAGATCAGGAGGATATCTGTCCGGACATCTTTGGCCGACACTACTCCTTTCAATCTTATCCCTTCTTATCTCTATGCCGGTTCATAGTCAGAAATCCCTTCCTGCTGTTCTTATTTCAATTTCCTCCAGGAACCAGAGCATCAACCAGGTTCTTGAGGAGATCACGCTTCAAACCGGCTACCACTTTACCTTCGATGCTGCCATTATTAATGGCAAGCAAAAAGTACAATTCAAGGTAAGCGACCTACTCCTGAAGAATGCCCTGGATTCCCTGCTCAAGAATCCCCAACTGGATTATAGGTCCATCGAAAAGAACATCGTTATATACCGGAAGAATGAAATCGCTCCCACCCCTATCAGCAGCACTATTGACAGAGCCCTTCTCAAGGGCAGAGTGGTGGATAAACGCTCAGGAAAACCTCTTCCTTTTGCCACCATTGCACTTTTCGAAACCAGTCTGGGCTCCATCACCAATCAAGAGGGAGAATTCTCTTTTAAAGTCCCCCTTGACTTTCCCGATCCCATGATGGTTATATCCTATATGGGATACAGGAGCATAGTACTTCCCATTACATATCCTGTATTGGAGGAGCTTGAAATTGGTCTGGAGAAGAAGCTGGTACCACTTCAGGAAGTGATCATCAGGTATGTTGATCCGGTCAAGTTGCTCCATGAGGCCATACAGAGAATTCCCGCGAATTACCTGGATGATCATTCCACCATGACCGCTTTTTACAGAGAGTCTGTAAAACGAAATGAGCACTGCATGGTATACTCAGAGGCAGTACTGGATGTGGCAAAAGGGCCCTATGCCTCCTTAACTTCCAGCGATCATATAAGCATAGTAAAGAGAAGGAAGATTTCCGATGTCTCCGCTGAAGACACAGTCCTGGTCAAGCTTCGATCCGGGATCTCCACTTCCCTGAGACTTGATGTGATCAAAAATCGTCCTGATTTTCTTGAAGATGATTTTCAATCCAGGTATAACCTGGAGTTCAGCGATATGATGACCTATGGTGACCGCCTGGTCTATGTCATTAGTTTTCAGCAAAAAAAGGAGATTCATGACCTGCTGTTCAAAGGGCAGATTTACCTTGATCAGGAGACCCTGGCCGTGCTTGCAGCCGATTTTGAATTTAATCCGGATTTGCTACACAAGGAGCCTGAACTCTTCCTGGTAAGTCGCTCGCCTAAAATTCGCATTCGGCCTGTGGCGGCCAGATATCATGTGAACTATAGAGCAGTTCAAAACAAGTACTATGTGAGTCAGGTACGCGGCGAAGTGGAATTGAAGGTCAGGAAACGAAAAAAATGGATCAGTTCCAGATATAAAATCTCCCTTGAAATGGCCATCACAGACCTAATTCCAGGACAGCGTTTACGCATCAACCCTGCCGATCGGGTAAGCCGAAATATTGTCCTTGCTGATGAACCATTCCAATTTGAACCGGAGTTCTGGGGAATTCATAATACCATTGAGCCGGAAGCTTCACTCCAGGAATCGATCCGAAAACTGGAACACAGCAGTCAGGAGATTTTTGAGTAAATTCGTATTTTAGATCATTCTATCTTTAGTCAATCAAAATACTTTATTCCATGAGAAAAATTTTAGGCTTTACTATCCTGGCCATGTTGCTTGCCTGCACCCAGGCACCTCCTGAGGTCACTAAGTACACCATCGAACAATTCTACGACAACCTCTCCATCGGAGGAGGAAGCTTCTCAGCCGATGAAACCACTTTGCTTGTTACCAGCAACCAGACTGGGATCTACAATGTCTTTGCTCTGAATGTTGATGGCTCAGGAGAGCAGCAACTTACCTTTTCAAAGGAGGAGTCCTTCTTTGCCAACTCCTATTTTCCAGAAGATGACCGCTTCCTCTATTCTGCCGACAAGGGCGGGGACGAGAACAATCATCTCTATATGCAGGAGCCGGATGGTACGGTTACGGACCTGACTCCCTGGGAAGGAGCCACCTCTCAATTTGCTGGATGGAGCAGGGATTTCAAATATCTCTACCTGATCTCCAATAGACGGGATCCTCGATTTTTTGATGCATACACAATGGGTCTGGAGAATTTCGAGCCAGTCATAGTTTATGAAAACAAGGAGAATCTGACCCCAGCGGGCTTCTCCAATACCGGAAGATACCTGACCCTGACTCAGGATCTCACCACCTCCAATAATGAAATGTACCTGCTGGATCTCAACTCGGGAGAGGTCAAACATATCTCGGAACACGAAGGAGATGCCACCTATTCCCCGGCCGATTTCTCACTGAATGATGAATATCTGTACTATCTCTCCAATGAGGGAAGTGAATTTACCTATCTCTCATCTTACCACCTGGAGACTGAGGAAAAGAAAGT
>Ga0164313_10001857_pt1 | contig 18930 bp, 18 predicted proteins | sample GuaBasSedimGuay4_FD_113735 | JGI IMG/M metagenome (GOLD analysis project Ga0164313, IMG submission 113735) | Subseafloor sediment microbial communities from Guaymas Basin, Gulf of California, Mexico - Guay4, Core 4569-4, 0-3 cm | ecosystem: Environmental > Aquatic > Marine > Hydrothermal vents... | reverse complement strand
TTTGGCGCCGCCAAGCGCTGGCCCGTGGAATATTACGCTGAGCTGGCCCGGAATTACCTGGCGCGGGGCTGGCAGGTAGCCCTGTACGGCGCGGCGAATGACCGGGAGGTTTGCGCGCGGATCAGAGAGGCCAGCGGCAATCACCCGCGCTGCCATAATCTGTCCGGGGCTACCACACTGGCGGAAGTGGTGGATCTTTTATCCCTGTCAGCAGCGGTGGTCAGCAACGACTCCGGCCTTATGCATATCGCCGCCGCGCTGCAGCGCCCTCTACTGGCTATTTACGGCGCCACCTCGCCGGCTTTCACGCCGCCACTGAGTACGGCATCCGCTTTGCTGGTCAGTGATATAGATTGCGCCCCCTGCTTTCAACGGGAGTGCTCCCTGGGTCATCATCGCTGCATGCGGGACATACCGCCACAGCTGGCAGCTGCTAAACTGGAAACCCTGTTGGCCGATAGTGAGGGTGCGCATTGAGGGTGCTGGTGGTAAAGATGTCATCTCTGGGCGATGTTATTCATACACTGCCGGCTCTCACCGATGCCGCACGCGCCTTGTCGGGCATCCGCTTTGACTGGGTAGTGGAGGAAGCGTTTGCCGAAATCCCCGGTTGGCACCCGGCGATAGATCAGGTCATCCCGGTGGCTATTCGCCGCTGGCGCAAGCGACCGTTGAAAAATTTCACGGGCCCCGAGTGGCGTCGGGCCCGCAATGCCCTGCGCAGGCAACAATACGATGCCGTGATTGATGCCCAGGGTCTGCTGAAGAGCGCTTTTATCGCCCGTCTGATAAAAGCGCCCCGTTACGGTATGGACAAACATTCGGCGCGTGAACGCCTGGCGACCCTGGCCTATCAGCACAAGATCCCAGTGCCGCGGGAGATGCATGCGGTGGAGCGCATCCGCCTGCTATTTGCCCGGGCGCTGGATTACCCGCTTCCTGCTGAGTCCGGGGACTATTGTGTACGGGAGGGTTTACGGGACGGTTTGCCGGACAAGCGGGCCCCCGCCGGCCAAGAGTTACCGCCGGGCCTGCTGTTTTTCCACGGCACGGCCAGGGCGGAAAAGCTGTGGCCCGAAGAGTACTGGATAGAGCTGGCGGCCCTGGCGGCGCAACAGGGCTACACGGTATGGCTGCCCTGGGGCAGCGAGAAAGAGCGGGAGCGCGCGCAGCGAATCGCCGGGCACCACAATGCCGGGCACTCTAATGACAGACACTCTTATGCAAGACCAAAGGGACAGGTGCAGGTATTACCGGAGCTGGACCTACGGGGATTGGCCGGCATGCTGTTGCAGGTTCGTGGCGCGGTGGCGGTGGATACCGGGCTGGGGCATCTCAGTGCGGCGCTGGATGTCCCCACGGTGTCCCTGTACGGGCCGACCCGCATCGGGCTGATCGGCGCGTATGGTCGCAACCAGGCGCACCTTCAGTCCCCCGTGGGTGCACAAGATACCAGGGATCCGCTGGCCATGATGCGCTCTATCACGGCAACCGCGGTATGGCGGGAATTACAGGCTATTCTGGCCGGTGCTACCCTTCCCAGAGTCCGGCGGTCCGCTGCGATTCAGCCCGGGAGCGACTGATCATGCGTCTCGCTCTTTTGTTGTACAAGTATTTCCCCTACGGGGGTTTGCAGCGGGATTTTCGGTGCTTTGTACAGGAACTGCAGCAGCGCGGTCACCAGTGCCGCGTGTATTACATTTCCTGGCAGGGTGAGCCCCTGGCGGGCGCGGATTTACGCCGGGTGCCAGCGTTCGCCATCAGCAACTATCGCCGCAATGAACGTTTTCTGCGCTGGGTACAGTCTGACCTGGCGCGAGATCCGGTGGACGGTGTCATCGGCTTTAACAAAATGCCCGGGTTGGACGTGTACTACGCCGCGGATCCCTGTTATCTCGACAAAGCCCTCACGGAGCGGGGCTGGTTGTACCGACAGGGGGCGCGCTACCGTCACTTTGCCGCCTGGGAGCGAGCTGTATTTGAAGTGGGTAATGACACCGATATTTTGCTGATTTCAGAAACCGAACGAGCCAAGTTTGAACAGCATTACCACACGCAGCCAGAGCGACTGCATCTGTTGCCGCCGGGTGTATCGCCGGACCGGCGTGCACCGCCCGATGCGCCCGCAAGACGCAAGGCCATGCGACAAAGTCTGGATCTCGAAGCACAGGAATTAGTGCTGTTATTGGTGGGCTCAGGATTTATCACCAAAGGCCTGGATCGGGCCATCCATACGGTTGCCAAGATGCGCGAGGCCCAGCCCAGTGTAAAGGTGCGCTTGCTGGTGGTCGGTCAGGATAATGAGCGGCAATTCAAGCGCCTCAGTAAGCGCCTGGATGTCACTGACCGCGTCACTTTCCTGGGCGGCAGGGATGATGTGGCGGATCTGATGCTGGGTGCCGATCTACTGATTCATCCGGCCCGGGCCGAAGCGGCGGGTGTCGTGTTATTGGAGGCTGTTGTCGCAGGCCTGCCAATAGTGGTTACCGATGTGTGTGGTTACGCGCATCATGTTGTGGCGGCCCGGGCAGGCATTGTGCTACCGGCCCCGTTCTCCCAGAAACAGCTGGACCGGGCGGTGATGCGCTACATCGATGGTGTTTTTCGTGCCGATTGTCGCAGCAGTGCCCTACTGTATAGTGAGATGATGGATCTTTATTCCATGCACAGTACCGGCGCCGATCTGATGGTGAATTGTATCCGGCAAAAGCTGGAGCGCGCCGATGACTGAATACTACCTGCGCAAGGATCTCGCTGCCGGCGAATTGGTGGCTGTACGGGAGGCGGCTAATTTACTGGACTGGGCCAGAGCCATTGCTGACAGCGCGCTGCCCCGGGACATCTACCGTAACAAGGAGGGCCGCAAGACACTGCGGTTCGAGCAGGGGGGACGGCGTTTTTTCCTGAAGCTGCACGCGGGAGTTGGTTGGGCGGAGATCGTCAAAAACCTGTTGCAGGGCCGCCTGCCTGTCGTGGGGGCCGCTAACGAATACCACGCGGTGCGGGCACTTGAGCGTATCGGAGTGGATACCCTTTCGGTGGCGGCCTATACCAGTACAGGGCGCAACCCGGCAGCCAAACAGTCGCTGCTGGTGACCGATGATCTGGTGGGCACGGTCAGCCTGGAGGACTACTGCGCCAACTGGGTCGGCGCGCCTCCGGAGCCCCGTGTCCGTATGCGTCTTATCCTGAAACTGGCGGACAGCGCACGGCGCATGCACGGTGCGGGTATCAACCACCGAGATTTTTACTTGTGTCATTTTCACCTGGACGAGAGCAGTCTGGCGGCGCAACCCGTGCGCTGTTACCTGATCGATTTGCATCGCGCACAAATAAGGGGCCGCACGCCGCGGCGCTGGCGAGTCAAGGACCTGGCGGGGCTGTATTTTTCTGCGATGAATTGCGGTTTGAAGCGTCGTGATCTGTGGCGTTTTATGCACCATTACAATGAGGGTGGTTTGCGTCAGGCGCTGGGTGAGGACGCCCGATTGTGGCGGTTGGTGGAGCGGCGGGCACGGCAACTGTACCGCAAGGGGCACGGTGCGCCGCCGCCGATAATTGGCGCTGTCGGGATGCAGGTAGATGCCTGATCGTACGCGGATTATCCGTGGCGATAGTTGGGGTGTCGCCCTGCATGACACGCTGGCGGCTTCATCAAACAATACAGCGGCCTGGATGCAACAGCATACGAACCTGTTGAAAAGCGATAGCCATTGCCGGGTTGGTTTGCTGCGGCTGCGCCATGAGCAGTGTTATCTCAAACTGTACCGCTATAAATCCACCGTGCAAAAACTGTTGTTGCGGCTGGGCCGAGGGCGCCCCGTGCGCAGCTTCGATGTCGCCTGCAAACTGGCGGCAAACGAGGTGCCGGTGCCACGGCCACGTGCCTGCCTGTTGGTTCCCGAGGGGGTATTGTTACTCACCGAGGGGATAGCCGATGGCAGGAATTTCAATGACCTGTGGCCAGAGCAACCGGTTCACGATAAGTTTCGACAGCTACTGCACGGTGCCGGTGAGTCCGTCGCGCGCCTACATCGGGCCGGCTACGCCCACGGTGATTGCAAGTGGAGCAACCTGCTGTGGACGGGTAGCCAATGCTATCTGGTCGATCTCGACGGGGTGGGTAAAGCGCCGATGGGCAGTGCGAAGCAGGCGCGGGATCTTGCACGGTTCACGCTTAACGCGGAGGAACTGGGTATTGGCCCCGAGCTGTATGAGCTGTTCCTGGAGAGTTATTTGCGGGGTATCGGCGGGTCTCGCAGCATGGCGATAGATCGTATGATGCCGGCCCTGCGCATGTTGCGCGACCGGCATCGGGTTAAATACGGTGAGCGCGGACAGCACCTGCTGTAATGTTCTATCAATCGGTCATCCGCTTCAGATAGCGCCGCGACTTGAGGTAGATGCGCAGCGCCTTTTCCCACTCCTTGAAATACGCGCGGCGTTCCCGGTAGCGACAGGGATAGACAACGCTTTCTACGGTACGCAGCTCATCCAGCCAGCGCTTATCGGGCTCGTAGCCCAGACGCAGCAGATCATCCGCCAGGGTCGGGTGACGCCGGTGCTGCTCGGCGATGCGGGGCAGGTGCTGGCGCCACTTCTGAAGGCTTGCCCTGTTGACTTCACGCAAGCCGTTCATCGCCTGCTGCGAGGCTGTGGATGGCTGCGCGAACAGGTGGTAGTCACTGAACAAATGTTGTTGCTTCAGGGCCGGGTAGTGTGCACTGATACCTGCCTGGGTGGCATTCGGGTCCGTTACCAGATCTTCGTAGCGAAGTTGCAGAAAGCGGGGATGGCCGGTGTAGTGGCGAGCCGCGACGTCGCATTCGCGCCACACCCGATAGTTACAGAAGTATTGTCCGGGGCTCTCCCGGTGTTTACTGGTGATAACTGCTCGCGGATCGCGGCTCATATAGATAATGTACAGTTGTGGGTCCCGGTGAAAAATATGCCGTAGGTGTTTGATGTCGTTGGGCTGTTTGCTGAAGTAGATATCGCCGCTGGCTGCAAGTGGCTCGAATATATTCATTTCGTGTGCGCAGTAGCCGCTGCTGGCAAAGCAGGTGGACACCAGTTCCATCAGCAGGGTGGTCCCGCTACGGGGGCAACCCACGATGTGCAGGCGTTTCACAGCTGGCCTTTGTCGCGCAATCGTCGTATGGCCCACAGATAAGCTTCTGCCCCGAGGATTTTGGCCTCCAGGGGAGACCATTCACGCATTTGCCGACGCCAGGCGGTGAAAAAACGCATGCGGTCACTGCGGCTGATATCCGAGGGAAGCAACATATTCAGTTGCATCAGGTTGCGCAGCAACATCTTGCCCGGCGGTGGGATTTTCTGCACATTACGTTCGTTGTCGATCAGGGTGAAGCGGAAGCGCTGCTGCTTCATAACGGCCAACACGTTGCCCGGCCTGAGGTCCCCGTGAATAAAACCGGCGGCGTGCACCCGGCCAATAAAGGTACCCAGCTCTCGCAGCAACTGGCGTCGCAGCAACAGCTGTTCTGCGCCCCTCTTAACCAACGTCACTCGCAGCCACTGGGTGATGCCCTGGCCGGGCGCCGCTTGCATAAACAGGTATTCCCGCCTCCCCGGGAGTTTGCCCCAGGCGATATTGGCCGGCGCATCTATACCCGCTTGCAGCAGGGCATTGCCATTGTTGCGCGCGCGGGTCGCTCTACTGCCTCTTACCAGGGCCTTCAGTGACTCCGCGGGACTGCGCGGCAGGAATTCCTTGTAGTACAGTTGTCGCTGCGGGTTGTAAGCCACCCGGGCATAGGCGGAGCTGTTCACCAGCTCCCAGTCGCTCGGCAGCCTACCCTGTGCAAGGCGCTCTGCCCAGTGGTGCAACTCGTCTCGATTGTCACTTGGTTTGTCTATGACGACTGGCCTCAGGGGATAGTAGTTAAGTTATTCTACGCCCCCCAATTGTTCTCGTCAGTAATGCGGCTTGTCAGAAGTTCCGGGCCTTTCGAGCACGACATTATTGATTTTCACAATACTGATCACACCATGACTGCCACCGTCGAAAATGGCCGCCTCCTGCAGTGAGTATTTTTTGAGAAAGGCCTCCCACACCTCAGTATCACGCAGCCTTACCCGCATCGCCATATAGTTCCGCTCCTGCCACTGGCTGGTGGAGGATAAAAAGGCGCTCATATCAGATTTGTTTTTGTTGGCCGTGCTCCAGTCAAATTCGCGGCCGCTAAAATAGGCAATGTACTTGTCGTTTGACGCCAGTGTTGCATGGGCTGATGTGTTTGTTACCAACCAGTCTTTGGCATCGCGTATAAACACTTTCTCCAGGCCACCGTGGAAAAGGGTGTCCAGTGACATCCCGAGCAGCAAGCCTGCCACCACAATTTTCTTCCAGTGTCCCAGGCTCTCCCGCCACAGGGCACTCAGAATGAAGGGTGTATATAACAGCGCGAAGATGCTGAACTGGTTGCTGTAACGCTCCAGCATGAAGCGGTTGATCAGGGTGAAGAGGGCGAGGTAGGCCAGGCTGATCAGCAGGTGAGCCTGCAGTAATGTGGCATCATTCGACCGGAAGCGTCCCAGCAGTTTTTTCTTCCAGCCCCACAGCAAGACAACAATATAGGGCCAGGTAAATGCCCGGCAAATATTCAATAGAAGAATTGCGATGAGGCCGGCCAGAACGGCCACTGAAGCGTCTTCTTTGGCTGAACCTCTGAGCATGGCCTCGCCGGAGGCCAGTGTAACTCTGGCAAACTGTTCCGGGAATGAGAGCAGATCATGGATGTAGTTTTCAATACTGGGGAGTGGCAGAGCACCCGGGTGCAACACCAGGACCGCCACAAGGTATGCGCCGACTGCGCTCAGCGCTGGTGCCAGCAAGCGCAGACATAGTCGGCCCCTGTGTTCAAGACCCTTGATGGCCAGCAGGGACAGGGGAGCCAACATCGCAAAAAACAGGCCCTCGAAGCGGAACACCGAGGCGAACAGCATATAGACGAACCAGCGTAGTTGGTATTTCCATGTAGGGCTTCTCAAAAAGAGCAGAAGCTCCCGAAATGCCAGGATGATGAATGCCCAATAGGCTGGGTCGCGGACGATTGATGCGCGATGGTCGTTCAGTATGGGCTGTGAAAGGACAACGATAGCGGCGATCAACTGTACCCGGCGATCGCCACCCAGAGTACGCACGGTGGAGACAAAACCCGCGCAAAAAAGCGCGTAAAACAGTGAAATTAACAACTGTCCGGCATAGACCAGGGGTATCCCGGTAAGCTGGTGAATTAGTGCAAAGCAGATGGAAATCAGCGGGCGCGAGAACAACTGCTGGCTGGCGAGAAAGCCACCGTGCAAGTAGGCATCAGCACTGCGTAAGTATATGATAGCGTCCCGATTGATCAGCGGGTCAATGGCGATGAGGTAGGCGGACAGCAGCAAACTGACTGCTACGATCAGCCGATAGTCGAGGGGTGCCAGGGGTGTGATAGTTGGGTTTGGATGCACTATTGCAGTCTACCTTCAGCCTTTTGGGTAAACCAGTGTGAATAATGCTTCCCGCAGCTGCGTCGAAGGAGTGGGTTTGAAGGAAAAAGTTGTTATCGTCGGTGCCGGTGGGCAGTTGGGGCGGGAGTTGGCGCGCACGGCCGGGCCGGATGTGGAGTGTCTCCCACTGTCCCGCTCGCAACTGGATATCGCCAATCCGGCAGCCATAGCTGAAAGCCTGGCTGGTCTGGCACCTAAGACGGTGATCAATGCCGCCGCATATACAGGGGTGGATAAGGCAGAATCTGAGCGCGAAGCTGCCCGGCTTGCCAACGCCCTGGGGCCCGGTTATCTGGCCCAGGTCTGCAGGGAACAGGATATCCGGCTGATTCACGTCTCCACCGATTTCGTGTTCGATGGGGAGTCTGCTCACCCCTACACCCCGGATGCGCCTACCGCGCCCCTGGGGGAATACGGGCGCAGTAAACTGGCCGGAGAACTGGCGGTGTGCGACGCACAATCGCAGGCGCTGATACTGCGCACCGGTTGGGTGTATTCCAGCTACGGCAATAATTTTGTAAAAACCATGCTGCGCCTGATGGCCCAGCGGGATGAATTGGCGGTAGTGGCCGACCAGGTGGGAACGCCCACCTGGGCCAGGAGCCTCGCCCTGGCTCTGTGGGCGGCGGCTGCACGGCCACATCTGAGTGGCATTTATCACTGGAGTGATGCGGGTGTATGTAGCTGGTATGACTTCGCGATGGCGATTTGTGAAGAGGCCTGTGATCTGGGTCTGTTGGCCAGGCCGGTGAAGATCCGCCCCATTCCCGCGAGTGAGTACCCAACGCCGGCGCGCCGCCCGGCATATAGCGTGCTGGATAAGGCGCGCAGTTGGCGGAATCTGCAGCTGGAGGGCGTTCACTGGCGCCAACAGCTGCGCACCATGCTTAAAGATTTCATGGAACTGGAAAATGTCTAAGTCTCTTTTAGTAACCGGGGCCGCCGGTTTTATCGGCGCCAATTTTGTTCACTACTGGGCCAGGGCTTACCCCGAGGATAAAGTGGTGGCATACGATGCGCTCACTTATGCGGGCAACCTGGCCAGCCTGGATGCCCTGCAGGGGAACCCGAACTTCAGTTTTGTCCACGCGGATATCTGCGACTACGATCGGGTGTTGCACACCCTGCGCGAGCACAGCGTGGATACGCTGGTGCACTTTGCCGCAGAGAGCCATGTGGACCGCTCGATCACCGGCCCGGATGCCTTTATCGAGACCAATGTAGTTGGCACACACAGCTTATTGAAGGCCGCACGGGAGGTCTGGTTGGGGGGAGACGCGGTTGTGCCGCACCGTTTTCACCACGTATCAACCGACGAAGTATACGGCTCACTCAGCGCCGATGCCCCCGGCTTTCACGAGCAGCAGAAATACGAGCCAAACTCGCCTTATTCCGCCAGTAAAGCGGCCTCCGACCATCTGGTGAGAGCCTATTTGCACACCTATGGTCTGCAGGTGAGCACCAGCAACTGCTCCAATAATTACGGGCCCTACCACTTCCCGGAAAAACTGATTCCCCTGTGCATTACCAATATTCTGCGCGGCTTGCCCCTGCCCGTCTACGGTGACGGCAGCAATATCCGCGACTGGTTATATGTTGAGGACCACTGCCGGGGTATCGATCTGGTGTTGCAGCGTGGAGCGGTGGGCGAGACCTACAATATCGGTGGCAACAACGAGTGGAACAACCTGGACATCGTACATTTGTTGTGTGATCAGATGGATGCTCGCTGCGCCGTGGATCCGTCGCTGGCTGAGCGATTTCCGGCCGCGCCGGGCGCCAATGGCGGCCGCGCCCGCGACCTTGTCACGTTTGTCGAGGACCGCGCGGGACACGATTGGCGCTACGCCATCGATGCCGGCAAGATCATGGGCGAATTGGGCTACACCCCCCGCGAGAGCTTCGAAACCGGGTTACAGCGCACCCTGGATTGGTTTCTGTCCAACCAGCAGTGGTGGGAGCCGCTGCTTATCAGGGACCAGGTCTGAATTACGGCACGCAATAGCTGTGCGGGACTAATCCCCAGGCGTTAAAACAGCGGTATTTCAGCCCAGGCCAGGCCCTCGGCATCCTTAGTGGAGAGTTGGGGTCGCCCTCCCTCAGGCAGGGGCCATTCGATGCCCACCGTCGGGTCATTCCAGGCCAGGCATATTTCACTGTCAGGGTGGTAGATGTCCGTGCACTTGTACTGGAAGTCTGCGTATTCGGAAGTCACATAAAAGCCGTGGGCAAAGCCCGGTGGCACCCACAGCATGTGATGGTTATCGGCACTGAGCGTTTCACCATACCACTGTCCCAGGGTTTCTGACTCGCGCCGCAAGTCCACCACGACATCGAATACCTCGCCGGATGTGACCCGCACCAGTTTGCCCTGGGTGTGCTCGGTCTGGTAGTGCATGCCGCGCAGTATACCCCGGGCGGAACGGCTGTGGTTGTCCTGCACGAAGCTGATATCCAGACCCGCCGAGCGGAAGGTCTCGGCGCTCCAGCTCTCCAGGAAAAAACCGCGCTGGTCACCGAAGACCTGTGGCCGCAACAAGAAGACGTCTTGCAGGGGGGTTGCTTCAAGCTTCATCAAAAACCACCCCATCATCGTTGAGCAAGTGTTTCAGGTAAACCCCGTACCCGCTTTTTTTCAGTGGCGCAGCAAGCGCCAGCAATTCATCGGCACTGATGTAGCCCATGCGGTAGGCGACCTCTTCGGGGCAGGCTATTTTCAGCCCCTGGCGCTCCTCTACTACCCGGATGAAATTGGCCGCATCCAGTAGAGAGTTGTGCGTCCCTGTATCCAGCCAGGCGGTGCCGCGGCTCATCACTTCAACACGCAGATCGCCGCGCTCCAGATAGGCCTTGTTGATATCGGTTATTTCCAGTTCGCCGCGCACGGAGGGTTGAATGCTCCTGGCGATGTCCACCACATCGTTATCGTAGAAATACAGGCCGGTGACCGCGTAGTGTGAGCGCGGATTGGCGGGCTTTTCCTCGATATTCTGGGCCACGCCATTCTCGTCAAAACTGACCACCCCATAGCGCTCGGGATCCTGCACATAATAGGCAAAGACTGAGGCGCCCGTGTCCCGTTTGGTCGCATGCTTCAGCTTGTTGGTAAAGCCGCCGCCGTAGAAGATATTGTCCCCCAGTACCAGGCTGGACGGAGAATTTCCGATGAAGTCCGCGCCGAGAATAAAGGCCTGGGCCAGCCCGTCGGGACTGGGCTGTACCGTGTAGCTGATATTGATGCCCCAACTGGAACCGTCCCCCAGCAAGTCGCTGAAAGCGATCTGGTCCCGGGGTGTGGTTATGATCAGGATATCCCGGATGCCGGCCAGCATCAGGGTTGCCAGGGGGTAGTAGATCATGGGCTTGTCGTAGATCGGCATCAGCTGTTTGCTGACAGTGCTGGTCAGTGGGTGCAGGCGCGTGCCCGAGCCACCGGCCAGAATAATGCCCTTGTAGGGTTGAGCGGTCATGGTGTGCAGTCCAGATAAGTAAGCCGGGTGAGTATACCGGTAAAATCACAGGGGTGGCGACCTGCTACCGACACTCAAATGCGCTGTACGCTGGTCAAGGGGGTGGATTTTTGACCAACAGCTGATTAAAATCCAGCCTGTTTTGTTGGGGGCACCTGGTTGGTTGTCTACACAGGATTATGTACTTATTTAAGTAATGTCGGGTAGGTAGTGTAAGTCCCGCTGTACGGAGCACATGGAGCCACCTTCGGCTGGACCCCCACGCCTTTGAGTGGACCCATGCACACCGCGCAGCTATTGAGTGTCGTATCCACCATGGCATTTACCGTAGCCTCTTAAGTAAACGCTATTCAGACCTGATCCCTAACACCCCCAGTCTGATCCATATGAAGTCATTGAGAGGAAGCCATTATCAGGCGCCTTGATAGATTACCGGCCGGTCCCCAGCCATTGGCCGGCGCGACAAGCGAACCTGTTCAGCTGGCAGCGCCGGGAAAGCGCCTGCGCATTGCCCTGCTGGGGTACCGCAGCCAGCCATACAGCGGCGGGCAGGGGGTCTATCTCAGGTATTTGAGTAAAGCCCTGGTGGATGCGGGGCACACGGTAGATGTAATCTCCGGTCCGCCCTACCCGCACCTGGATCCCAGGGTTCGCCTGATTGAGCTGCCCAGCCTGGATCTGTTTGAGAATGGCCTGCTGTCCCTGCGTCCACGGCACCTCAAGTCCCTGACCAATGTTATCGAGTGGCTGAGCAAGCTGACCGGGGGATTTGCCGAGCCCTACACATTTGGGCGCCGGGCGGTGAAATACCTGCGCCGGCACGGCCACAATTACGACCTGATACACGACAACCAGAGCCTCAGTTACGGCATGCTCCAGATCCAGAAAATGGGCCTGCCGCTGGTAACAACCCTGCATCACCCCATTACCAGTGATTTGCGCATCGCCCTGAATGCGGCTCGTAACTGGCGGGAGCGCCTGCTTATCCGCCGCTGGCATGCCTTTTTGAACATGCAAAAGAAAGTTGTAAAGCAGTTACACAATATCGTTACCGTATCCGACTGTTCGCGCCAGGACATCGCCCGGGACTTTGGTTTGCAGCCGGCGGGCATCAGCCTGGTGCACAATGGCATCGATACCGAAGTATTCAAGCCCATGCCGGCTGTGGTGCGCAATCCCATGCGCTTGATGGCGACCTGCTCCGCGGATGCGCCCCTCAAGGGGTTGCGCTATTTATTGCGTGCTTATGCCCGGCTGCTCAAGCAATATCCGGAGCTGGAGCTGCTACTGGTAGGTAAGCCACAGCCGGGAGGCAAGACGGAAAAATTGGTGCGCCGTCTCGGCATTGCTGACAAGGTGCAATTTGTCAGCGGCATCACCACGCAGCAAATGGTCCGCTACTACGCGGAAGCGGCTATCGCGGTGGTTCCCTCAGTATACGAGGGCTTTGGCCTGCCGGCGGGGGAGGCCATGGCTTGCGGTGTCCCTGTGGTCTCCACCGATGGTGGTGCCCTGCCGGAAGTGGTGGGTGATGCCGGCGTGATTGTGCCGGTAAAAGATGTCGATGCCCTGGTTGCGGCAATCGATACATTGCTGCGCAGCCCCCAGGCGCGTGCAGAGTTGGGTGCCCGGGGCCAACAGCGCATTGGCGAAAGCTTTTGTTGGCATGTTTGTGCCCGCCAGATGACCGATTATTACTGGGAGGTGTTGGTCAGTGCAGACCGTTGATTTCAGCCATTTCCCGCTGGCCTCGGGTGACGTGGTGCTGGATCTGGGCTGTGGCGAGGGCCGCCATGTGATCTCCGCTTACGTTGAGGCCGACGTGCATTCGGTCGGCGTGGATCTGTCACTGGAGGACCTGAAGACCACCCGCGACAAATTTACTGATTTCGAGGAGCCCGAAAACCCGGCGAAGTCGTTTGGCCTGTCTTCCGCCAATGCTCTCGAATTGCCCTTTGCTGACAATACCTTCGACAAGGTCATCTGCAGTGAAGTACTTGAACATATCCCCGATTACCAGGGAGCCCTGTGCGAGATAGGGCGGGTACTCAAGCCGGGCGGTTTGTTCTGCGCCAGTGTGCCGCGCCGTTGGCCGGAAAAAATCTGCTGGGCGCTCAGTGATGCCTACTATCAGGTACCGGGAGGCCATCTGCGAATTTTTCGCAGTAACGAGCTGCGTCACGAAATCGAACAGCTTGGATTCAACCATTACCACCGTCATTGGGCGCACGCTTTGCACGCGCCCTTCTGGTGGCTGCAATGCCTGTTCTGGAAAAATCGGGACAGCAACTGGCTGGTGGCGCAGTACCACCGTATGCTGGTATGGGATTTGACGGAGAATCCGGTGTTGACCCGAATAATGGAGAAGTGCATGAACCCGGTTATGGGTAAAAGTGTGGTGATGTATTTCCGCAAGGAAGCTGTGTCATGAGTGGACTCTATCTGAGTCGCGGCTTGTTTCCCCAGGAATTCCTGCGCCCTACCGTGCAGTTCATTCTCGATTGCCAACGCGACAGCGGTGAGATTCCCTGGTTCGAGGGCGGTCACACCGACCCCTGGGACCATGTGGAATCGGCCATGGGACTGTCCATCGGCGGTGAACTGGAAGCGGCCGGCAAGGCCTATGCGTGGCTGGCCAGGATGCAACTTGAAGATGGCAGTTGGTGGGCCTCCTATCGGGGAGAGGAAGTCGACAATCCCCAGCGGCGGGAAAGTAATTTTGTCGCCTATATTGCAGCAGGCGTCTGGCACCATTTCCTGGTGTCCGGCGATTGCAACTTCCTGCGCGCCATGTGGCCCATGGTCGACAAGGCGATCGGTTTTGTCGTGTCCCTGCAGACTGAACACGGCGACATCTACTGGAAAGTGGATGCACAGGGTATCCCCGAGGATGATGCGTTGCTAACCGGCTGCAGCTCCATCTACAAAAGCCTGGAGTGCGCCCATAACATCGCCGCGACCCTGAGTGAGGACCGCCCGCAGTGGCTGGTCGCCCGTGACCGGCTGGGTGTGGCTCTGCGGTACAAGCCAGAGCGCTTTGATCGCACCTGGGAGAGTAAGGCACGCTACTCCATGGACTGGTTTTATCCTGTGCTGAGCGGTGCACTAACCGAGATGGAGGCGAGAGCGCGGCTGGCCGGGCGTTGGGATGAGTTTGTGGAGGACAATCTGGGTTGTCGCTGTGTCTCCGATGAGCCCTGGGTTACCGTGGCCGAATCCTGTGAGTTGGTGATGGCATTACTGGCGGCGGGCGATCATGCCCGCGCGGTGGAGGTCTACAGCTGGGTGCACCAGTGGCGCAGTGGTGACGGCTCTTACTGGACCGGCTACCAGATGGTTGAAGACCTGCTGTGGCCGGAGGAGAAGCCCACCTGGACGGCAGGTGCCATATTACTGGCGGCGGATGCCCTGACTGAGCACACGGGAGCCTCAAAACTGTTCTGCGGTGTGCACTTATTGGATGCGACACCGGACGCTTCCCTGGTGCGGCGTCTCCTCGTCGATTAAAGCGGGTGGTTACAGGCGCCGCAGCAAACCCAGGCTGTTGACCTGCCCCAGGTTTTCAAACAGGCCTGAAGCCTGTGCCATACGGTAGACGGCGTAGGGCGCCTGGCCACCCGCATGGGCATCGGCGAACAAGTCATGTATCGCCAGTACGCCACCCCTCATCAGATGCGGCATCCAACAGCGATAGTCGGTCAGCGTTGCCTCCAGGCTGTGCCCGCCATCGATAAAGACCATCGCCAGGGGTGTCTGCCAATGCCTGGCGGCGACTGCTGAGCGGGCCACTACCGGGACCACCACGTCATTCAGCCCCGCCCCGTGAATATTGCGGCGAAACTCTCTGAAACTGTCCATGACCCCTTCGCGGTTGTCATACAGTTCAGGGTCGTGAAAGAACTCGCCCTGCTGGTGCTCTTCCGAGCCCCGGTGATGATCCAGCGCGAATACCGTACTGTTAGTCCGTTTACAGGCCAGGCCCAGATAGATGGTGGACTTGCCGCAGTAGCTGCCGATTTCCAGTACCGGCCCCGCAATGCTCTCCTGCAAAGCCTGTTCGTACAGGGCCTGCGCTTCATCTGTGGCAAGGAAGCCCTTGATCTGGTCGATGTCGGCAGGCAGGTCGGGGATTATTGTCATGGCGCTCATTGTGAGGCTAAAGGCAGGGCAAGTTAGCGGGTTTGTCCGGCGCTGGCAAGCGCCGGACAGTGGTCAGAACCGCTACCTGTGCCATGTTATGATGGCCGCGTCCCGTTACTACACCACTGGCGACAGTCAGGCCACAAGGAACATTCCATAATGAAACTGGATATGCCGCGCTTCGACCAGGCCCGTGTGGTGGTACTGGGGGATATTATGCTGGATCGTTACTGGGAGGGGGGCACTTCCCGTATCTCGCCGGAGGCGCCGGTGCCGGTGGTCAAGGTGGAGCAGATTGTGGACCGGCCGGGCGGCGCGGGCAACGTGGCTCTGAATATCGCCGCCCTGGGGGCGCAGGCCAGTCTGTTGGGATATACCGGTGATGATGAAATGGCCGATTCCCTGCAGAATATGCTGGGTGGGGCCGGGGTTCATTGCGCTTTCACCCGCGTACCGGGGCATTCCACCATTACCAAGCTGCGGGTAATCAGCCGCCATCAGCAGCTGATACGCCTGGATTTCGAGGAACCGGCCCCACCCCCGGGTAGCCCCTCCCTGGCTGAGCGCCTGCAGTCACAACTCGATGGCTGTGGTGCGCTGGTGCTCTCCGACTACGCCAAAGGCGCCCTGACGCACAGCGCATCCCTGATCGCGGCGGCAACCGCCATGGGGGTTTCGGTGCTGGTAGATCCCAAGGGTAGTGATTTTGCCCGTTATCGCGGGGCGCACCTGTTGACTCCCAACCTGCACGAGTTCGAGGCGGTTGTAGGTCGCTGCACGTCAGAAGGGGAATTGGTCGCCAGAGGCCAGAACCTGATGCAAGAGCTGGATCTGGGGGCCCTGTTGGTGACCCGCGGCAAGCACGGTATGACCCTGCTGCGCCCGGGGGCCGAAGAACTGCACTTGCCTGCCCGCGCCCGGGAAGTATTCGACGTGACCGGTGCCGGTGATACGGTGATCGGCGTCATGGCAGCCGCTGTCGCGGGCGGAGCGAGTCTGCCCCAGGCGGTAACGCTGGCTAATATCGCGGCCAGTATTGTGGTGGGTAAACTAGGTACGGCGGTGGTCAGTGTTCCCGAGTTGCGCCGCGCGGTGCAGCAGGACCAGGGTTCAGAGCGCGGCGCTGTGACACTGGATCAGTTGCGGATTTCGGTGGCCGATGCGCGTAGTCATGGTGAGCGGGTGGTCTTCACCAACGGTTGTTTCGATATCATTCACGCGGGCCATGTGAGTTATCTGGAGCAGGCGCGACAACTGGGTGATCGCCTGATTGTCGCGGTCAACAGTGACGACTCGGTCAGGCGCCTCAAGGGCGAGGGGCGCCCGATTAATCCCGCGGATCGCCGCATGGCGGTGCTGGCCGGTCTGGAGGCGGTGGACTGGGTCGTGTGTTTTACAGATGACACTCCCACGTCCCTGTTACAGGCGCTACAGCCGGATGTCCTGGTCAAAGGCGGTGACTACCAGAACAAGGAAGACGTGGTCGGTTGGGAGATGGTCGAAGCGTATGGTGGTGAGGTGCAGGTCGTGGCGGTGGTAGATAGCGTTTCCACTACCGCTATTGTCAGTAAAATCCAGCGAAATAGTAAAGACTGACTAACCCAAAATATTGCGCACAGCCTCTACGTTGGCTTGCAGGTGGGCGGGGGTGATGGTGCCGATGATGGCGGCACTGGTAGCGGGGTGGGCGAACACCAGGTCCATACTGGCCTGCACCGGGTGCGGGTACTCCCGCGCCAGATGCCCGCTGGCCAGAGCCTTCTTGATCAGGGCTCCCCTGCCCAGGCTGGCGCAGGCATCGAGTACCGGTAATTCCTCCTGCGATTCCAGGTTGTAGGTAAGCATTACCACGTCGCTGGCGGCGGCCGCAGCCAGGCCGCCCTGCACAGTTTTAGTCGACATGCCGAAGGCCCTTATCAGACCCTCTTGTTGCAGTTGTTCCAGGACTTGCAGGGTGCCCATTTGCTGGATGATGTGCAGGTCATTGCCATCGGAATGTACCAGCATAATATCGATCACAGCAGTATTGAGACGACGCAAGCTTCGTTGCACAGACTGTCGCGTGTGCTCGGGGGTAAAGTCAAAACAGGAACGCCCCGCCTCGAACTCTTCTCCCACCTTGCTGCAGATCAGCCAGTCGTTGCGCTGTCGCGCCAGCAATTTTCCGAGGCGTTCCTCACTGTTGCCGTAGGCCGGGGCAGTGTCGATCAGGTTGATGCCCAGGTCCCGGGCCTGGGCCAATAGTGCCGCCGCGCTGCGGTCATCCGGTATGGTAAAACTCTGTGGGTATTTAACCGCTTTATCCCGGCCCAGTTTGACTGTGCCCAGGCCCAGTGCGCTGACTTGAAGGCCGGTACTGCCCAGGGGTCTCATCCAGCTCATCGGAACAGGGTATCCCAATAGGGTGCGGCGATCGGTGGTTGTCCCATTGACTGCAATAGCGACAGGTCCGGCCGGTACCGGGGCAGGATGTTGTCGCTCATCAACCGGCGTTGGATTTGGTCGGCCAGGTCCGGGCTGAGGGTGAGTTTGGTGGGCCAGGCGGCCAATGTATTGTGGACGCTGTCGACCTTACCTACAAAGGCACTGTCGGGGCGCAGCAGAGTGGATTGACGGGGTTCCGCCCGGTCCAGCCTGAGCGTACGCCACTGCGTTCGCCCCAGGTCTATCCATGGCAGCAGCTCAGTCAGTTCCCGCCGCGCCTTGTCGATCTGCTGCTGCGGGTCGTTATCGACGCCCTCGGTGGCAAGGTCTCCCCCCAGGTACCAGACTGGTTCATCGGCGCGGGTGCGATGGCTGGAAATGGTGAGCCGCGGCGACGGGCTGCCGCCCATGCAGTGAGCGAAGAAGTTTTCCCGGTACTGGTGTTTGACCAACACTTGTTGCAGTGGCCGTCGCTGCATAGCGGGGGCGGCGCCCCCCAGGGCCGTAATCAGGGTCTCGTTGCCGCTTCCCGCTGTCAGCAATAATCGCTCGGGAACCACGGTGCAGTGGGGCAGAGCCAGCGTGGCCCGGCCATTGTCACGCCGCAGTGAAGCGCTGTGCCAGTCGATGCTGAAGATGGCCTGCCGCTGTTGTCTGGCCAAGGTCTGCACCAGCGAGGGTACATCCAGGACCAGATCTATCAGCTGGTATACCTGACCATGAAACGCAGCGGCCTGTAGTGGAACGGGGTAGTCGTCGGCTTTAAGTTTCTCCACGCGCCCGCGCAGCATTTTGCTGGCAAAGAAAGAGGTCAACCGCGACTGCAGGCTGGCGCTGGACCACAGGTAAAAGCTTTCACTGAGAACCTTGCACGCCCTGAGGTCTACCTTGCCAGTGCCCGCCAGGCAACCGCGCCAGATGGAGGGCATGGCTGATATGGTCTGTGAATCACCGCTCCAGGCGCCGCCCAGGGCGTATTTGATGCCGCCGTGTATCATGCCCTGGGAACCGATGGTCTGGTCGCTGCCCAGGGCTCCCTGTTCGAACAGGATGGCGCTGTAGCCGCGATTGCGCAGCTGATTCAGAGCCCACAAGCCGGCGATACCACCGCCGATTATTGCGATGTCGGTGTGTAATGTTTGCCTGCTCATCCTGCCAGTGTACTACCCCGATAATTGAAGGGACGATTATAGCCCGCCAGAAGAACCTGGTGCTCCAACCACCTGATCCTAACTTATCAGGTGGTTGGAGCACTAGTGCTCACTGGCCAGGAAAAGAGCCTGACGTTATGCTGGGAGCCACTATCAGCCAGGTACACTGAATGCGCTATCTGTACAGCGCCCTGTTTTACGCTCTGCTGCCCTTTGTTGTGCTGCGC